>CDZQ01054805.1_pt1 | contig 12418 bp, 10 predicted proteins | sample 554831 | NCBI WGS metagenome assembly CDZQ01 (sample SAMEA3182112, study PRJEB8094) | gut metagenome | biome: human; feature: gut; material: Stool; isolation source: human stools | place: Canada | collected 2013-05-06
GTGATACGCAAAAAGAAGTGCAGGGACTGTGGAAACGCGATTACTCATAATACAGTGTGTTGCCCGTATTGTGGTTCTGTCGACCCCTTCGGCTATTACCGGAATACAGACCGTATCGTTACCATACTGCTGGCACTGATTATTGTGGTCCTGCTGACTACTGTCAGCGTCAGTGTGTATATACTGTGTAGCTGGTGAGATAACGGTTCATGTATCCCCTGAGCTGACAGTGTACCGGGTATATTAAGCGTAACCGACAGGTTCTCCTTCATACCATATTAAATTTTTCCAGGTATTGCCGCTGCCTTATTTCGTCCCATACAGGAAAACTCGTCTGGGTTTCTGACAAATACGCGAAACTCACAGCCCCTCAATATCAACCACACGCTGTAAGCCGGTAATACCTGAAAATCAGCCTATTACCGCCCGCGCCTCCGTTACCGAACGCTCAGGTGACCAGACTGAAGCCCTGCACGCACTCGTAAAGTTTGCGGTCAGTTCCGTCAGTCGGTGGGCAACCGCAGAGTTACGGGCTTCCAGGTCCACAGGAGTGAGTCTATAACGCGTGTGAAAAATCATTTTTTCTGGCGTTGACAGAACACATTACAGGCTGCCACTTACCCGGTGTCCCGCAATACAGCCTTAGTGTTCCGTTATCGGGGATCCGGACGCACCGCAACAACCGGGGAAGTATTTCTGGTTTAGAGCTGTGTCAAGAGGGATTTCTCAGCCCCTCACTCACCGGCTCAGTCTCAGAGCAGGAGCATTAATACGCTCAGTTCATGTCTTATACAGGAATGGGCACAGGGGGAGCTGGCGTGTCACTGCTGATTTTACGCATCAGCGTTCATGTATTTGCACTCTGATACAGAATGCTTCACAGCGCTCTGTTACCGGAGAGATTTACTCTCTTAGCTTACTCTGGCAAATCCTTTACGTTACTCTCTGATGACTTCTTATATTTATAATACCAATCAGACAGCCTTATCCCATCGGTGATATCAGTCTCCTCCTCGCCAGGAACGGGCTGACTCACTGTAACCACCTCCGAAAACAACTCTGCAATTATCAGAACGCTAGTTTTCCCCTTGTCTCACGAAAGTCCTCCCTCCTTTATCGCGCGTGCGTGCGGAAGCATCTTTTCGCAACAACCCCCCGGGATTCCGCTACGGCTCTGCCATCGCAATCCCCCCGTTTATCTCCGGACAGCCACATTCCCGATTATTTTTTACGTTTCTCCCCGGTTGTTATGCCAGTGAAGGTGGCGCGCTGTTTTCATGACCACACCGGCTGGTTTAACAACATCCGGAGGAACATTCTCATGGCTACCCCTGTTTCGCTGATGGATGACCAGATGGTCGACATGGCGTTTATCACTCAACTTACCGGCTTAACCGATAAGTGGTTTTACAAACTCATCAAAGATGGGGGCTTTCCTGCCCCCATCAAAATGGGGCGCAGCTCCCGCTGGCTGAAAAGTGAAGTGGAAGCCTGGCTGCAGGCGCGTATTGCACAGTCCCGTCCGTAATTTCTGACCGTTATCCGTTCACCCGCAGCAGACGTAATCTCCGGCCTGCCGGCGGCATTCTGCTGCCTGTTATATCCCCGTGAGGAATATGAAAATGAAACAACAGTATCAGACCCGCTACGAATGGCTCCACGAAAGCTACCAGAAATGGCTGACCGGCTTCACCCGGCACGCCGTATCCTGGGGCGTGTGTCATCCGAATATCTACTACTTCCATAATCTGACGCCCGGTTGGGTGTCATTCAATGGTGAAAAACCGGAGATTGCCATCGTACCCCAGAGCCTGCACCGGCTGATTTATGGCCCTGACAAACGGGCCACACCGCCCCTGGATGATGATCTGATAGTGAATTTATGCACCAGTGAACATCTGCTGGTTCATCATCCGATGCTGGAAGGCATTCTCCTGTCTGAATGTGAACGTCTGAGGCAGCGTTCTCTGGCAAATAAACTGATCAGCCTCTTCCGTCAGTTTGGTGGCACGGAGTTGCGCCTCAAACTGGTCTGGCTTTGCTGGCTTGATTTAATGACCGGAAACTGCCTTGACGACTGGACGGAGAATCTGAAACGGAAATCAGAAAAAGAGCTGGAGGAATGGATCATCAACCGTCAGAAGCAGAGCGCAGCACTGACGGATCTGATGGATCAGTACGTGCTCCTGTCATACCGCACAACGGTTGACGATAAGCGCACCTGATGCCAGTTGTTTCAGGGAAGCTGGTATCCGGGCAGGGTGCCAGGGCTGACTGAACGGCCTGTCTGCCTGCCGTTTCGCTCTCCGTGCGTTCTGTCACACGCTGCACCTGAACGCCGGACTGCGGGCACGCAGACAGGAAAGTCGCAGGCTGGAACTTCTGACCGGCGGGTATCAGTTATATGCCTGTTGATTCATCACCACCACGCAGCTCCTGAGCTTTAGTTCATCACCGATATTCATACATCTGAATATCGGTGATGAAATCCCCATAATAATCAATCATCTAAGTCTGAAGCATAATGGAGAAAAACTGCTCACCGGTTACTTCGCTCTCAGCTTATTGTAGTGATAACCCGAGGTAAAAATACCAGAGACATCAGACAACTTTAAACTGGCTATCTGGGGAAGCAGAACATACATGGTTTTTCCTTCCGGCACGACAGAAAGCCTGAACTGAGATTCAAGAATGTTCAGCAATGCGTTCAGTTTTTTCCTGTTTCTGAACCGGCCCGGGCCACACTGGAGAATATAATTTTTCCTGACACGGGGCGGGCATTCTCCGCGGCACTCCTCAATGAGCCAGTCGAACAGCTCCTCGGCGTCCTTCTGCTGCAGTTCAGATTCATCAGGTAACGCAAATAATTTTTTATATTCATCTGTGTACCACGAACTTATTACGACAGCAGACGTCATGATATCGGCAGAGATTTTCCCTTCACCATAGCTGAAATACTGAAATAACGCTGCAATTCTTGCAATGTTTTCTGTTTTTTTTGAAACATGTCCCCGAAACGGGCTTAAGGGTCCGGAAGGGGATAAATCCTGCTCCAGAACATTATAGTGCTCAATAAATATTTTTTGCGCTTCAGGCGAAAAATGCAGACAATACCGTTCATCCTCACTGGATTTTTCAATACTGCCTCTGGCCAGTTCCATTAATCGTTCATGAAATGCCGTTAATGATCCTCCCGGAATCACAGCTCCGTTAATAAAGCGTTTCCCCTGCGTGGTTGCAGGTTTACTGATAAGACAACGGGCAAGAAAACCACTGTCCCTGGCAACAGAACCTTTTCGCTCCATATATCGGTCAAAAAGACCGGGTTGCACCATGAGGGATAACGTCATTCTGGCATTTTCAATCATCTGTTCGGGTTCATTCTTTCTGTCCACAGACAATACAGAGCCATCCCACATTTTGTTAATAAAAGGCAACTCAGACAGGGTATATCCATCAAATATAATACCGGCTTCATCTGACATAATACCAACTGAACGCCATTTACCACAAAGCTGATTCTTAATTGCCGCAGTCGTGGCATCATTAAAAATGAATTTATACCTCACAGGTTCTTCCGCACTGTTTTTCTGAAGTACTTCCAGTTGTCTGAGGGTTTCTGACTCATCCGCGCCTTTGCGGAGTTCTTTATTCAGTTTTGACAACAATGCTTTTTTCTGAGCCTTTAAAAGCTCTTCCTTGTTTTTCCAGACAGCCAGTTCACTTTTGTATCTGGAATATAACTGCATCTCCTGCTGGTACAGGGGCTTCATTAATAATTTGTCCACTGCGGTTTTTCGTTCTCCGGACTCGGCAAGCGTCAGGAAAAAAAGAGAGACCGGCCCCCGCAGTGTATTCAGTCTGCAGACATCAATCAGATTCTGGCAGACAAGTGAAACAGCGCCCAGGGCAGACGCTGCCACAAGCCCAAGGGGAGCCTGCGTAATTTGCTGAGCTTCAATAACGGCATCACGAATGAGTGGAGGCAGCGAACTCAGGGGAAACTCATCACAAGGCTGACCGAATGACATAGTAACCTCACTATACACAGATATAAAAGCACTGCAATTCTGGCTATTAATAGCAAAAATAGCAGTCAAATCAATATGAGGTAAAATTTTTTGTTGATTTAATGGTTAAATAATAACCACAGTGTATTTTGCTGCTGAAGAAAGACAAAATGAATCTGTGTGTCCCCTCCTTCCCTTCGGAGCACATCCACTATTCAAATTTTACACAACCACGTACGAACAAAAAGCATCATCCCGGGTATTGCAGATACCGGTTTCCTGCCGGGAAGAATCATAAACAGAACACCGGGAATAACGCCTTCAGGAATCACCCCCCCTCCTGAAGAAGAATAAAATAAAGAAGACTACAGTTCCTGCACTGAATGCTGAGTACAATATTTTATGGACAGGATGACATTTTTATAAATAACAAAAACCATTTAATACTGATACATCAATAAAATACTTCTTCCCTGCTGACACAGATAAAATGCACCATTTTTTCTTCAAATACTTCTGTATAATCGCCAGCCAATGATGAGAATGGATTAAAATAACACTTCTTCGACAAACACAAAAACAGCCTTCATTTTACATCATCATCCAGTTTCAGTTAACCCCGGACGAGCGACAGTGTTTCAGTACAGGAATTAAAAGCCAGCTTTTGCTCAGTAAAACACACTCAACTAATAATATCTCAGCAGATATTATCCTGACCAGGACACCTCACATTACTGAATTCTCTTCCGACAGTATCACTGCACAAATAAAAAAGAACGGGATAAATATTCAGACCGGAAGAATGGTGTCACAAAAGCATTTAATCATTACGCATGACCAGGAAGGGAAACACTTAACCACATGGTATCAACAGATATCATTACGTGTGCACTCTTATAAAAAACACACAGAAGAAGTAAGATAATTATAAACGTAAATTTAATATCTCCCACTGACATCTCCCCCACAATACACTAAAAAATACTCACAGCAGTAAACACAGATACACCTGATAATCATACAGCCGATAAATATTTTCCCCTTTACGGAGAAATCAGCCTGCTGTTTAACAATAACGGCGTATTTTCATGGAAGGAGATCACCCAGTAACGGATAAGTCCTGATCTCCTTCATGTTAATACGCAACAATCCCATCGATTCAAAACAATTTCAGACAGATATTATCTCCGTGAATCCCCCGCCACCTTTCCGGTGCGCGGGGTTTTGTCTTTTTTCACCGGGAATACATGTATGAATCCGTCTGATGCCATTGAGGCAATTGAAAAACCGCTCTCCTCCCTGCCTTACTCACTTTCCCGTCACATCCTGGAACATCTGCGCAAACTCACCAGTCACGAACCCGTGATTGGCATTATGGGTAAAAGCGGGGCCGGTAAATCCTCACTCTGTAATGCACTGTTTCAGGGGGAGGTCACCCCGGTCAGTGATGTTCACGCCGGCACCCGGGAAGTGCGGCGCTTCCGTCTGAGTGGCCACGGTCACAGCATGGTTATCACTGACCTGCCCGGGGTGGGCGAGAGCCGGGACAGGGATGCAGAGTATGAAGCCCTGTACCGTGACATTCTGCCCGAACTGGACCTGGTGCTGTGGCTGATTAAAGCCGATGACCGCGCCCTGTCTGTGGATGAGTATTTCTGGCGACACATCCTGCACCGGGGACATCAGCAGGTGCTGTTTGTGGTGACGCAGGCCGACAAAACGGAGCCCTGCCATGAATGGGATATGGCCGGCATTCAGCCTTCTCCCGCACAGGCACAGAACATTCGGGAGAAAACGGAGGCGGTATTCCGTCTGTTCCGGCCCGTACATCCGGTTGTTGCCGTATCGGCCCGCACCGGCTGGGAACTGGATACGCTGGTCAGTGCGCTAATGACAGCACTTCCCGACCATGCCGCCAGTCCCCTGATGACCCGCCTGCAGGACGAGCTGCGCACGGAATCTGTCCGCGCTCAGGCCCGTGAACAGTTTACCGGTGCGGTGGACCGGATATTTGACACGGCGGAGAGCGTCTGTGTTGCCTCTGTTGCCCGTACGGTTCTGCGTGCCGTCCGTGACACGGTGGTCTCTGTTGCCCGCGCTGTATGGAACTGGATTTTCTTCTGAACAGTCTGCCAGGGAAATGCCTGATAACATTACGTTAACCAACTGAAAACATGACACAAACCCCTCATACTCCTCCTGTTTCTCTTGCGTGACCGCCTTGTCGTTAATAGAATAAAACGATCGATAAAACAGGTATCGATCGTTGCTATCGATCGTTTATAGTGGTTAATGGTCTGCGAAAAGGCAGCTGAATCTCTTCATCATGCAGAACGGAATTGCACACAACGGACTGATACTTCTCTGGCGGATGAGAGAGGGGAAGCATTTATGTCCGGGAAAAACCACTTTATCTGAGCATGCTGTTTTGTACCTGCCGGTATCCACATTTGTGGGTACCGGCTTTTTTATTCACCCTCTGTAAGGAAAAGCTGATGAAACGACATCTGAACACCAGCTACAGGCTGGTATGGAATCACATTACGGGCACCCTGGTGGTGGCCTCCGAACTGGCCCGCTCACGGGGAAAACGCGCTGGTGTGGCGGTTGCGCTGTCTCTTGCTGCTGTCACATCAGTCCCGGCACTGGCTGCTGACAAGGTTGTACAGGCGGGAGAAACCGTGAACGACGGAACACTGACAAATCATGACAACCAGATTGTCCTCGGTACGGCCAACGGAATGACCATCAGTACCGGTCTGGAGTATGGGCCGGATAACGAGGCCAATACCGGCGGACAATGGATACAAAATGGCGGTATCGCCAACAACACTACTGTCACCGGTGGTGGTCTTCAGAGAGTGAATGCCGGAGGAAGCGTTTCAGACACGGTTATCAGTGCCGGAGGCGGACAGAGCCTTCAGGGGCAGGCAGTGAACACCACTCTGAACGGCGGTGAGCAGTGGGTACATGAAGGCGGGATTGCAACGGGTACCGTCATTAATGAGAAGGGCTGGCAGGCCATCAAATCCGGCGCAGTGGCAACCGACACGGTTGTGAATACCGGCGCGGAAGGGGGACCGGATGCGGAAAATGGTGATACCGGGCAGACCGTCTACGGAGATGCCGTACGCACCACCATCAATAAAAATGGTCGTCAGATTGTGGCTGCTGAAGGAACGGCAAATACCACTGTGGTTTATGCCGGCGGCGACCAGACTGTACATGGTCACGCACTGGATACCACGCTGAATGGGGGGTACCAGTATGTGCACAACGGCGGTACGGCGTCTGGCACTGTTGTAAACAGTGACGGCTGGCAGATTGTCAAAAACGGGGGTGTGGCCGGGAATACCACCGTTAATCAGAAGGGCAGACTGCAGGTGGACGCCGGTGGTACAGCCACGAATGTCACCCTGAAGCAGGGCGGCGCACTGGTTACCAGTACGGCTGCAACCGTTACCGGCATAAACCGCCTGGGAGCATTCTCTGTTGTGGAGGGTAAAGCTGATAATGTCGTACTGGAAAATGGCGGACGCCTGGATGTGCTGACCGGACACACAGCCACTAATACCCGCGTGGATGATGGCGGAACGCTGGATGTCCGCAACGGTGGCACCGCCACCACCGTATCCATGGGAAATGGCGGTGTACTGCTGGCCGATTCCGGTGCCGCTGTCAGTGGTACCCGGAGCGACGGAAAGGCATTCAGTATCGGAGGCGGTCAGGCGGATGCCCTGATGCTGGAAAAAGGCAGTTCATTCACGCTGAACGCCGGTGATACGGCCACGGATACCACGGTAAATGGCGGACTGTTCACCGCCAGGGGCGGCACACTGGCGGGCACCACCACGCTGAATAACGGCGCCATACTTACCCTTTCCGGGAAGACGGTGAACAACGATACCCTGACCATCCGTGAAGGCGATGCACTCCTGCAGGGAGGCTCTCTCACCGGTAACGGCAGCGTGGAAAAATCAGGAAGTGGCACACTCACTGTCAGCAACACCACACTCACCCAGAAAGCCGTCAACCTGAATGAAGGCACGCTGACGCTGAACGACAGTACCGTCACCACGGATGTCATTGCTCAGCGCGGTACAGCCCTGAAGCTGACCGGCAGCACTGTGCTGAACGGTGCCATTGACCCCACGAATGTCACTCTCGCCTCTGGTGCCACCTGGAATATTCCCGATAACGCCACGGTGCAGTCGGTGGTGGATGACCTCAGCCATGCCGGACAGATTCATTTCACCTCCACCCGCACAGGGAAGTTCGTACCGGCAACCCTGAAAGTGAAAAACCTGAACGGACAGAATGGCACCATCAGCCTGCGTGTACGCCCGGATATGGCACAGAACAATGCTGACAGACTGGTCATTGACGGTGGCAGGGCAACCGGAAAAACCATCCTGAACCTGGTGAACGCCGGCAACAGTGCGTCGGGGCTGGCGACCAGCGGTAAGGGTATTCAGGTGGTGGAAGCCATTAACGGTGCCACCACGGAGGAAGGGGCCTTTATCCAGGGGAATAAGCTGCAGGCCGGTGCCTTTAACTACTCCCTCAACCGGGACAGTGATGAGAGCTGGTATCTGCGCAGTGAAAATGCTTATCGTGCTGAAGTCCCCCTGTATACATCCATGCTGACACAGGCAATGGACTATGACCGGATTCTGGCAGGCTCCCGCAGCCATCAGACCGGTGTAAACGGTGAAAATAACAGCGTCCGTCTCAGCATTCAGGGCGGTCATCTCGGTCACGATAACAACGGCGGTATTGCCCGTGGAGCCACGCCGGAAAGCAGCGGCAGCTATGGCTTCGTCCGTCTGGAGGGTGACCTGCTCAGAACAGAGGTTGCCGGTATGTCTCTGACGACAGGGGTGTATGGTGCCGCAGGCCATTCTTCCGTTGATGTTAAGGATGATGACGGTTCCCGCGCCGGCACGGTCCGGGATGATGCCGGCAGCCTGGGCGGATACCTGAATCTGACACACACGTCCTCCGGCCTGTGGGCTGACATTGTGGCACAGGGAACCCGCCACAGCATGAAAGCGTCATCGGACAATAACGACTTCCGCGCCCGGGGCTGGGGCTGGCTGGGCTCACTGGAAACCGGTCTGCCCTTCAGTATCACTGACAACCTGATGCTGGAGCCACAACTGCAGTATACCTGGCAGGGACTTTCCCTGGATGACGGCCAGGATAACGCCGGTTATGTGAAGTTCGGGCATGGCAGTGCACAACATGTGCGTGCCGGTTTCCGTCTGGGCAGCCACAACGATATGAGCTTTGGTGAAGGCACCTCATCCCGTGACACCCTGCGCGACAGTGCAAAACACCGTGTGCGTGAACTGCCGGTGAACTGGTGGGTACAGCCTTCTGTTATCCGCACTTTCAGCTCCCGGGGTGACATGAGCATGGGTACAGCCGCAGCCGGCAGTAACATGACGTTCTCACCGTCCCGGAATGGCACGTCACTGGACCTGCAGGCCGGACTGGAAGCCCGTGTCCGGGAAAATATCACCCTGGGCGTTCAGGCCGGTTATGCCCACAGTGTCAGCGGCAGCAGCGCTGAAGGTTATAACGGTCAGGCCACGCTGAATGTGACTTTCTGATAATCAGGTCACTCTCCTTCAGGCCCCGGTCATCATGACCGGGGCTTTTTACTTTCAGGGAGCAACAGATATGCCGGGTTGTACATCACGTTTATTGCCCGAAGGCCCTTTCTCACGCGAACAGGCTGTTGCCGTCAAAACAGCTTACCGCAATGTGTTTACTGAAGATGACCAGGGAACATATTCCCGGCTGGTTATCCGTAATGCTGAAGGTCAGTTGCGCTGGTGATGCTGGAACACAGCTTAATACTCAGCTCGCCAGTTAAGGGCTTCTCAGACAATAAACGTCATTCATTTCATCTGTCAGGCCGCGTCTTCTCCGGGAGACGTGGCTTTTTCATTTATTACACCAGTAAATCGTAACCACCGATAAGGAGCAAATTATGCGACTAGCCAGTCGTTTTGGTTATGCGAACCAGATACGCCGTGACCGTCCGCTGACACACGAAGAACTGATGCACTATGTTCCCAGTATTTTCGGTGAAGACCGGCATACTTCCCGCAGTAAACGATATGCGTACATTCCCACCATCACCGTACTGGAAAGCCTGCAGCAGGAAGGTTTTCAGCCATTCTTCGCCTGCCAGACCCGCGTGCGCGACCCGGGCCGCCGGGGATACACAAAACACATGCTGCGTCTGCGGCGGGCCGGAGAGATAAACGGAGAACATGTCCCTGAAATTATTCTGCTCAACTCTCATGACGGTACCTCCAGCTACCAGATGCTGCCGGGTTACTTCAGATTCGTCTGCCAGAATGGCTGCGTCTGCGGTCAGTCTCTGGGGGAAGTGCGTGTTCCACACCGGGGAAATGTGGTGGAGAAAGTTATCGAAGGGGCTTACGAAGTGGTGGGGGTTTTTGACCGGATTGAGGAAAAGCGTGATGCCATGCAGTCGCTGGTCCTGCCGCCACCGGCACGCCAGGCGCTGGCACAGGCGGCACTGACTTACCGTTATGGTGACGAACATCAGCCGGTCACCACCGCTGACATTCTGACACCACGACGCAGGGAGGATTACGGTCAGGACCTGTGGAGCGCATATCAGACCATCCAGGAGAATATGCTGAAAGGCGGAATTTCCGGCCGCAGTGCAAAAGGAAAACGTATCCACACCCGTGCCATTCACAACATCGACACCGATATTAAGCTCAACCGCGCATTGTGGGTAATGGCAGAAACGCTGCTGGAGAGCCTGCGCTGATGCAGCATGTCCCTGAAAGCGTGATTCAGGCACCAGAATCACCCGACGCCCCGGAGGCGCTGCCGGGGTGTCGTTCCATTTCTGATGATGACCTGTGCGCCTGGTGTACCCGTCTGCTTTACCGTCCCGGAGAAATCAGTCTGTGCAGACTGAGTATACAGGCAATGGCATCTGGCCATCCGTCTGTGACCGGAACGGTTACGCGTACGGCTGTCCGGAATTTCAGCCGAATATCATTCATCCCTGATATTACCGGGTCATCACGGTCAGTGATGAACGTGATGTTGCCAGCTCCCGACCTTTACTCCCTCTCATTTATTCACATTACAAGGATTTCATACATGAAAACATTGTCTCAGAACACCACCTCTTCGGCCTGTGCACCGGAGACTGACCTGCAACAACTGGTAGCCACTCCCGTCCCTGATGAACGGCGCATCAGCTTCTGGCCGCAGCACTTTGGCCTCATTCCACAGTGGGTGACCCTGGAGCCCCGTATCTTCGGCTGGATGGACCGTCTGTGTGAAGACTACTGCGGTGGTATCTGGAATCTGTACACCCTGAACAACGGCGGGGCATTTATGGCACCCGAACCGGATGACGATGATGACGAAACATGGGTACTGTTCAATGCCATGAACGGTAACCGCGCTGAAATGAGCCCGGAAGCCGCCGGCATTGCTGCCTGTCTGATGACGTACAGTCATCATGCCTGTCGTACGGAGTGTTATGCCATGACGGTCCATTATTACCGGCTGCGGGATTACGCCCTGCAGCATCCGGAATGCAGCGCCATTATGCGCATCATCGACTGAATGGAGAGAAGTACAATGCAACAGCTTTCCTTTCTGCCCGGAGAGATGACGCCCGGCGAGCGCAGCCTCATTCAACGGGCCCTGAAAACCCTGGACCGCCATCTTCATGAACCCGGCGTGGCCTTCACCTCCACCCGTGCGGCACGAGAATGGCTGATTCTGAACATGGCGGGACTGGAGCGTGAAGAGTTCCGGGTGCTGTATCTGAACAACCAGAATCAGCTGATTGCCGGTGAAACCCTCTTCACCGGCACCATCAACCGCACGGAAGTCCATCCCCGGGAAGTGATTAAACGCGCCCTGTATCACAATGCCGCTGCTGTGGTGCTGGCACACAATCACCCGTCCGGTGAAGTCACACCCAGCAAGGCAGACCGCCTTATCACGGAACGTCTGGTACAGGCACTGGGCCTGGTGGATATCCGGGTGCCGGACCATCTGATAGTCGGTGGCAGCCAGGTTTTCTCCTTTGCCGAATATGGTCTGCTTTAACCCGTCACAACCACATCACACCTGTTTTCACTTTTATCTTCTGTCTTCAGAGGTATCCCACTATGAAAATCATCACCCGTGGCGAAGCCATGCGTATTCACCGTCAGCATCCGGCATCCCGTCTTTTTCCGTTCTGTACCGGCAAATACCGCTGGCACGGCAGTGCTGAAGCGTATACCGGTCGTGAAGTGCAGGATATTCCCGGTGTGCTGGCCGTGTTTGCAGAACGCCGTAAGGACAGTTTTGGTCCGTATGTCCGGCTGATGAGCGTCACCCTGAACTGA
>CDZQ01048321.1_pt1 | contig 12416 bp, 13 predicted proteins | sample 554831 | NCBI WGS metagenome assembly CDZQ01 (sample SAMEA3182112, study PRJEB8094) | gut metagenome | biome: human; feature: gut; material: Stool; isolation source: human stools | place: Canada | collected 2013-05-06
GACCTACTGGTTCGTAGCCAGTCACTCTATCCAGCTGAGCTACAAGCGCATTTGTACATCAAGTACTGATATATGATATCACAATTTGAGGAAAAATGCAAGTCCTAAAAATAAAAAAAATTGATTTTAGGGTATTTTTAAAAAAAACGCCATAATCCAGGTTATAAATTTGTGGAAACGTCATATAGATTTATTACAAAAGAAAAAAATATTTTACGGATGGTGACATGAAAAATGATGATCTTTTCAACAAAAATAACCAAGGCAAAAATTTTGACGCTTGCATTAGTTTGTTCCTGTATTGCGTTATTGGTAATCGTTTCGATTCCTTCTGAAGACGCATCCGCCAATACAACCAATGTAAATTATACAGCAAAAACCAATGATGAAAGAGTTGAGTTTTTGAAAAAATTTGGCTGGGAAGTTGAAGCCGAGCCTACCCAAACTGCTGATGTAGTAATTCCGACGACATTTGATTCTACTTATGAAACCTATAACAATTTGCAGAAAGAGCAAGGATTAGATTTGGAACCGTTTAAAGGGAAAAAAGCTGTTCGATATACTTATACGATCACAAATTATCCGACAAAGCAAGACAGTCCTATCCAGGCAAATTTAATCGTTATCGATGATAAGATTGTAGCCGGTGACGTGACGAGTGCGGCGATGGGCGGCTTTATGCATGGATTTGCTAGACCGACTGGAGCGGAGGATCAGCAAAATTCTTCAACAAACGAAACATCATCCACTGAAATTGAGAGCAAAGCGGATGATATTGTAACAGAATCTAACGCAGTAAAATAAATTGAACAAAACAAACAAGGTCGATATAAAAGATATACGTTATTTCATCATGGTATTCGCATTGCCGGATACCATGATTTTTTTATGAATTTGTATTTTTCCTCTTGTCAAACGGGTAAAACTATGATATAATATTAAGGTTCGAAAGAACAAAAAATAACACACATATTGTATTTTGCAGTCAGTTGCTCTTAATGAGTTTGCTGCAGAGCAATGTGGAGGAAAAAACTGGAGGAAAATTTTATGGCAGTAGTTTCAATGAAACAACTTCTTGAAGCCGGTGTTCACTTTGGACATCAGACAAGAAGATGGAACCCCAAAATGGCAGAGTACATTTTCACGGAGAGAAATGGTATTTATATTATCGACCTGCAGAAAACCGTGAAAAAGGTAGAAGAGGCGTATCTGTTTGTTAGAGACGTTGTAGAACAGGGCGGAGAAGTTCTGTTTGTCGGAACCAAAAAGCAAGCGCAGGATTCTATTAAGGAAGAAGCTGAGCGCGTTGGAATGTATTATGTAAATTCCAGATGGCTTGGCGGTATGCTGACCAACTTTACAACGATTAAGACTCGTATTGAGAGGCTTGCACAGCTTAGAAAAATGGAAGAAGACGGAACTTTCGATCTTTTGCCGAAAAAAGAAGTTATCAAATTGAACCTTGAGATCGAGCGTCTTGAGAAATATTTGGGCGGCATTAAAGAAATGAAAAAATTGCCGGCTGTTATGTTTATTGTTGACCCGCGGAAAGAGCGTAATGCCGTTGCAGAAGCAAGAAAATTGCATATTCCTATTGTTGCAATTGTTGATACCAACTGTGATCCGGATGAAATTGATTATGTAATTCCCGGTAACGATGATGCAATCAGAGCGGTTAAATTGATTGCAAGTGTGATGGCGAATGCTGTATTGGAAGGCAAGCAGGGCGAGCAGTTCGAAGAGGCTCCGGAAGCACCTGTTGAGGACGCTGTAGAAGAAGCGGCTCAAAGCGTTGCGGCAGAATAAGAAAGGAGAACAAAAACATGGCAAATATCAGTGCGAAAGAAGTACAGGCATTAAGAGAGCGTACCGGCGTTGGTATGATGAAATGTAAAGAGGCTCTTGTTGAAGCTGACGGCGATATGGAGAAAGCAGTTGTTATCCTCCGAGAAAAAGGATTGGCACAGTCTGAAAAGAAAGCCTCCAGAATTACAGCTGAGGGAACCGTTGCAATATATAATCAGAATAACATCGCTGTTTTGTGTGAAGTGAATTCTGAAACAGATTTTGTAGCGAAGAATGAGAAATTCCAGACCTTTGCCAACAACGTGGCAAAGGTGGTTGCGGAGCAGAATCCGGCAGATGTAGATGCTTTGCTTACCTGTAAGTATCCTGACAGCGATTTGACCGTTGAAGATATGCGCAAAGAAATGGTTCTTGTTATTGGCGAAAATATTAAAATCAGACGTTTTGCACGTTTAGAGGGCAATATTAGTTCATATAGTCACGGAAACGGAAAAATCGGAGTTCTTGCAAAGTTTACGGAAGATGCTTCTTCTTGCGGCAAACAGGTTTGTATGCAAATTGCGGCTATGAACCCGAGATTTATGTCCAGAGATGATGTTCCGGCAGAGGTTTTGAACCAGGAAAAAGAAATTTTAATGGTTCAAATTAAAAATGATCCTAAAACTGCTAATAAGCCAGACAATATTATAGAAAAAATGGTTATGGGCAAGTTGGGCAAATTTTATTCCGAAAATTGTTTGTTGGATCAACCGTATTTTATTGATGAGTCTGTTACCGTTTCCAAGTTTATTGAATCGAATTGTAATGCGAAGTTAGAGTCGTATATTCGTTTTGAAAGAGGCGAAGGATTACAGAAGCGCGAAGATGATTTTGCTGCAGAAGTTGCTAAGTTGGCAAAATAAAAATCTTTTGTAAGCATGTAATCTATTTTGTCGTGCTGTGCGATTTATATTCTCCAAAGCACAGCGGACAACACAGGTAAACAGCATAAAAAATAGAGCTTATTCCGAGAGGAATAGGCTCTTTTTTTTTAAGAAGCATTTTTTGTATACAACCGGATTTATTTGTCGGTAAGAAATGCTGAGATAGTCTTGACAATCAGCCAACAGTATTGTATAATTATGAAGTTAGAATATAATTTGATAAAATCGTCAAAAGGCGAATAGTAGGGATAGAAAATGAAAGAGAAAAAAACGGGTTCCAGAAAAAAGTTAAAAATGGGACTGTTAAATTATTTAATTATTGCCGTTTCCGTTGTTATTCTTGTTTGCTATGTTGTATTTGTAGACGGCTTTGAAGCATTGGCCGATGTCCTTTTGCATGCCCGGCTTCGTTGGTTGTGGGCTGGGTTAGGACTTTTGATTTTATATTGGGTTTTAGAAGCCGCTATTTTGAATATTGCAGCAAAGAAGTTATATCCAAAGCAGCGATTCTTAAACACGTTAAAAACGACCATTATCGGTCAGTACTTTAATTGTATCACACCTTCTGCAAGTGGCGGGCAGCCGATGCAGGCTTATCATATGCATAATTGCGGAATGCCTGTAGGATTGGCTACGGGGGCACTGTTATTGCGATTTGTGATCTACCAGTCTGTGCTGACTTTATATTGTGCCGTTGTCTTGCTGTTTGGGACACAGCAAATCGGGGATAAATTATGGCTGGTGATCATTGGTTTTGTTGTAAATACCGTAGTTGTTGCCGCTCTTTTGGGTTTGGCTTTTGTTCCCAAGTTTATTCAGCGTGTGGGAAAAGGTTTTATTCGTTTCTTATCCAAGATTCGAATTGTAAAAGATGTAGAAAAATATAATGAAATTATCGACTTAGAAGTCGTAAAATTTTGTACCGGAATTAAGCAGTCTGGCAGCGACATCAAAAATGTGGTCAAAATGTGTTTGTTGACTGTGCTGCAATTGACGGTTTATTTCTTAATTCCATTCTTTGTATTTTTGGCATTAGGTGTTGTGTTGAATCCTTTTTTGTCTATTTGCTCCAGCGCTTTTGTGTTGATGGTTTCTTCTTTTGTTCCATTGCCGGGCGCGACTGGTGGAGCTGAAAGCAGTTTTTTAATATTTTTTGGTATTCTCCTGGGATCTGCAAATGCAAAGGCGCTGGGGCCTACTGCCGTTTTGTTGTGGCGGATCATTACGTTCTATTTTCCGATTTTGGTTGGCGCATTTTTTACCAGAAACATCGCGCGTAAAACAGCAGATGCGGAAGCCCCGGAAGAGCGTTTTCCGTCTATTGATCATGTAGATGAGGTCATTGATACGATTGTGACGGATTTAGATACAGAAGAAATACAGCAACCCCCAGAGACTTTAGATAATGATGCGGGGGAAGATGCTTGTCCACAGGATATGGAGAAGGTTGAATTACAAGAAGATGAAAATCTGTCGGAAAAGGAAGAATGAATCCTTTTTCTTGAGCGGAAATCCGACATATATTTTATAAAATCAGTGATAGAATATCAGTATATTCTATTGCTGATTTTTTTATGTGGAATGGAGGAAAAAAGAGGTGAATGGAAAAAAAATCATTATACAGGTTCTTATTCTGTTGATATTGGTTGGTATGTATATGGCAAAAGACTTTTTAATGTTTGATGCAGAGCGTGTAGACGGTCCTGCTGTGGAGCAAGAGCAGCAAGAAAATGAATCGTTGCAGACAGATATTACACAAACCATGGCCTCTGAACAAGAAAGTACGCAATCGGAAGAATTTATTTTTCACTACGCGGCGCAGCAACCGGATCCTGATAGAACATTGCCTCGCCAAAAATATGAGTTGGACATGCCTCAAACACAACGGAGTGACTCGTTTACAGAAGCCTGTTTGCCGTTGTGTGAGCCGGTGGAGAGTTCCTATTTTGATGACGTTGTTTTTTTAGGCGACAGTTATGTTTCCGATTTTCAGGATTATGTAGCCGAACAGCGGTTGACGAACTCTGAGTTTTTTGGAAGCGCCCGATTTATCTGTGTGGAGAATTACAGTGTGGAAGAAGCGATTCAACCTGTTACGGATACATCAATGCATATGTCTGTGAACGGTCAAAAATATGCCTCAGAGGAGCTGTTAAAGCAATATCAGGCAAAGAAAGTATATATTTGCTTAGGCTTTCGAGATGTGGCGCGTTGTAATGTAGACGATTTTATTGAAAATTATAAAAAGTTAACAGAGAGTATTGCAAAACAAAATGATGGCATCATGATTGTTATTCAAACGATACCGCCTGTTCCGTTGTATGGTGAAAAAGAATCTATATACAATGCTAAAATTGATACGTATAACGAGCGGCTTGCCGAATTTGCAAAGCAGAGCGGTTATTATTTCGCAGATCCTGCACTCCGCTTGAAGGATGATGCGGGGTATTTAGCACAGCAACTTTGTTTACAAGAAGACGGTCGATTAAATCAGACGGCTTATGAAATTTGGTCCGATTATTTGATGAAACATGCGGTGCGTTAAAACAGCAAAAAAACCGAAGGCTAAATGCCTCCGGTTTTTCTTTTAGATAAAAACAATCCTGTTTTTTTTCGCTTGGGTTCAGAAAGTGCTGATGTTTGATCTTGAATAATTTTTTCGGCTTCATAACGTAATGTGATATCCGATAAATGCGGCAAATCTTTTTTTACAATAAAGATAGCCTGTTCAAAAATATGGCTGCCGGGGTCTTTGATAACAATAATATTTTTTTGTATTCCTTTTATCATATCCAGTCTCCTGTTTTTTTACTGCAATATCATTTTCCCCGTGTTTTTCATGGTCTATACAGTAAAAAAAGATATCCTGTAAAATTTTACAGGATATCAAAACAATGAAGTTCTTTTATTATGCTAAAACTTCGCCCATCGTACCGGGTGCAACAAGCCCAGCATTCGATTCGTCTGTGTCAATATGCATTGCCGGAGCAAATTTGGGGCTAACACGGATCACAACGTCGTCAAAAATCAAAGCCCGTCCGGTTGAATCTACTTTTACGCGAACGATTTGCTTATCCGATACGCCAAATTCTGCAGCAGCTTCTGGCGTTAAGTGGATGTGGCGTTTTGCAACGATGACGCCTTCTTTGATTTCAATTTCTCCTTTGGGGCCCACGATTTTACAGCCGGGTGTTGAAGCAATATCTCCGGATTCCCGTACCACACAATCAACGCCGAGTGTTCTTGCATCCGTAGCAGAGATCTCGACTTGGGTTGCGCTTCTGGCCGGGCCGAGAATTGATACGTTTTTCAATTCTTTTTTAGGTCCGATTAGATCTACCCGCTCATTGCAGGCAAATTGTCCCGGTTGTGATAATTCTTTTTTTACCGTCAATTCGTACCCGGCGCCAAATAAGATTTCAATATGTTCTTTGGTTAGGTGTACATGCCGTGCCGAAGTTTCGATAAGAATTTTATTCATGATCCATCATGCATCCTTTCTATCCTGTTAAAATCATTATACTACTTTTTATTTATAATTTCAAGTTGATTTATAAAAGTTCAAAAAAACGTTCTGCGTAAAAAGCCTTGAAAATATAAAAAGAATATGATAGAATAAATCGTATTTTAATATTGAAAAAGTTTTAAAGAAAACAGGTTGCGAAAGGGTTATAAAAAATGAAAAATAATGTTAAGCAACAGAGCATTTTGGGATTGAAAGGACGCGTGGCGGCTGTCATTCTTGCTATGTTGCTGTGTATTTCGTGTTTTCCTGCGGTCTATTCGGCTGCGCAAGAAATTGTACCGACACATTATTATGGACGGAGTGCATTGGCGGTGCTGGATCGCGCAGATGTCTTGTTGTATGCTTATGACCAAATAGCATCAGGCATTGAACAGCACGCAGATGAGATCTCCTTATCTGGCGATGGTTTTTCGGTTCAACGTTCGGATTTGGCTACGGTTTATGATGCGTATGTTAACGATTATCCACAACATTTTTGGCGTTCCAACAGTTATCAATATTCTTATTACGGTCAAACCGTCTTGTCTTTTATGCCGGACTATAGGATCAATGAGGCAGATTTATCTGAGGCAAAAAATACTTTTGAGCAAGAAGTCGTTCAATTACTTGACGGGGTTGAAGAATTGGAAAATGAGTTTGATCGTGAAAAATTGATTCATGACCGTTTAGCAGACCGGGTTGTTTATGCCAGTGGAGAAAATGCGCATAACGCATACGGCGCGATTGTAGAGGGAAAAGCCGTTTGCGACGGCTATTCGCGCGCTTTTCAATATTTATTGTATCGTGCCGGGATTCAATCATTTGTTGTAACCGGATCCAGTATCAATCCGAGTACCGGACTTGCCGAAGGCCATGCGTGGAATCTGGTTCGAATCAATGGGGAATATTATCATACGGATTTGACATGGAACGATCAGTCATCTGGGATCTTTTATGCCTATTTTAACGTATCGCAAGAACGGATAGAAGAAGACCATATGATTGATGAGAAGGCCTATTCTTTACCGGAAGCGATGTCAACGCATGACAATTATTTTTCGGTATATGGAGGTATTGTTGAGAACCCTGATATTCAACAAATTGGTGAGCTCTTAGCAAAAGGAGGCTTGTCCGCACGTATTTATTGTACGGCAGATAATTATACTGAATTCGGTATATGGTTTTCGGAAAATGTTGCGCAAATTGCTCATGCAGCGGGGGTATCGGGGGCCTTTTTGTATGTTTACCGGACGTTGGGCCGGGAATATGATTTGATGCTTCTTCAGCCGGGAGATGTCAACGGCGACGGCTGTGTTCGTTTTGCCGATGTGCTGTTAGCTGCTAAGTTTGCCGCAGGAATACAAACGGCCAATGAGTATGAACTGTTTTTGGCTGATATGAATCAATCCGGCAGTGTTGATCTTGCGGATGTTTTGGCTATTGCTCGAATGGCGGCAAAAATATTATAATATTTTTGCAAAGCGTGAAGATCATGCATTTTATGACAAGGATATATTTAAGCGGGTCACAGAGATTTTCTGTGATCCGCTCTGTTTTATTGGTATATTTCATTTCCGTAAGGCATATGATGGAATAGTTTCAGAGGCGGAGGGTTTTGGCGTGAGAGTAAGCGATTTTCGATGCAAAGAAGTGATCAATGTAAAAAACGGAGCACGTCTGGGTTTTGTGGATGATGTGGAGTTTGAAGTTGCAACCGGTCAAATCATTGCCATAACCGTATTAGGCCCTGCGCGATTCTTTGGACTTTTCGGCCGCAGTGAAGATTATTATATCCGGTGGTGCGATATACAGAAGATCGGACATGATATTATTTTAATTTGTATGGATGTTCCGAACCGCGTACCGTCTAAAAAATGTTGCGGTTTTTTTAAATCATGGTTTCAATAAAACAGATACAGGCTGTGAATTATATGGAGGACTGAGAATGTTGAAAAAAGTACTATCGATTTGTTTGATTTTTTCTTTACTGGGGACATTATCATTGATTTCCGTTGCGGAAGAACAATCGGATGATGCCATCGCATTTGATGGGTATTCTGATGTCGTATCCTATGTCAAAACCGTTGGTACAGAGGCGCAGGCGGCAAACTTAGATTTAGGTGTGCGATCCGGAGTATTAATGGAAGCCAGTACCGGAACTGTTTTATATTCGGAAAATATGGATGAGAAGTTGCCTCCGGCCAGTGTAACAAAAGTAATGAGTCTATTGTTGATTATGGAAGCCCTGGACAACGGCTCGATCAAAACAGAAGATATGGTAACCACTTCGGAGCATGCGGCTTCCATGGGCGGGACGCAGATTTATCTTGAGGTTGGCGAACAGATGTGCGTCAATGATTTAATTAAGGCAATTGCAGTGCCCAGTGCGAATGACGCCACGGTAGCTATGGCGGAATATATTGCAGGCAGTGAGTCGGAGTTTGTGCGCAGAATGAATGAACGGGCTTCTCAATTGGGTGCTAAAAATACAAATTTTACAAGCTGTACCGGGCTTTTTGATGATTCTGAACATTATACGTCTGCGTATGATATTGCCCTCATTACAAAGGAATTATTAAAACATTCCAGAATTTTCGATTACACAAAAATTTGGATGGATACGTTGCGTGACGGCGGATTTGGTTTGGCCAGCACCAATAAGATGTTACGTACTTATACCGGTATGACAGGGATGAAGACGGGTTATACCAAACTTTCAAAATATTGTTTCAGCGGAACCGCAGAACGTGATGGCATGTCGTTGATTGCGGTTGTGATGGGTGCAGAGACTTCAAATGATCGTTTTGCGGCAACGGCAAAGATGCTGGATTTCGGATTTGCCAGTTTTTCTGTCGCAACAGCACAGCCGGGGGCACAAGATCCCATTCGTGTAACCAAAGGAACTTCAGATCAGGTCAAAGTTGCCGTACAGGGAGGCTTGTCGATGTTGGTCGGAAAGGGCCAGGATAAGTTGATTCAAAGTGAAGTTTCTATTACCGATACTTTGCAGGCTCCGGTAGCAAAGGGGACAGAGGTTGGATATTTGACCTATATACTAAATGGAGAAGTAGTAAAAACTTGTCCGATAGTGACAACGGAAGAAGTGCCAAAAGCAACCTTCCTGGATTATTTCGGTCGTATTTTTCAAAAAATAGTTTATTGATTTTCTTTGGATTAAGATCCGGTAATACATGTGTGAACTTATTTTATAAAATAATTTAAGAAATACCGCCGTTCACTTCGTTACTCTTAGTAAACGGCGGCATTCTTTTCAGTCCTTTTATTCTTCTGCTGCGTCTTCTTTTGTTTTTTGTATCGTTCCGTATGGATGTTGAGGCGGCGCATAAATAGAATATAGTTTTAGCGGAACGCAGCCAATGTTGATGATGTTGTGCCAAGTACAGGCGGGGATCAGAATGGCATAATTACTGTTTATTCTTTTTTGTTCGTTTAAGTGTTGTTTATGAGATCCTATTTGTACTAAGGCGCATCCGCTTTCTATACGGATAAACTGATCTAAATTATCATGCATTTCGATTCCGATATCTTCGCCTACAGGAATACTCATTAAAGTTACTTGTAAATGAGTTCCGGTCCATAGTGCCGCACGGTAATTGGTGTTTCTTTTAGCCAAACAGTTCATGTTGAAGACCAGTGGGTCGGATCCGTAGTCTTTGATATCGTTATGGAGAGGCAAGTGTCTGTTTCGATTCATCGTTTCATCTCCTTATAAAATCATTTATACTATCATATGAATTTTTTATAAGATGCGTGTATATGATTTAAACAGAGACGTTGTTTTAAATTAAATTTTACGGGGTGAGTATATGATTAAAAATGCATTCACAAAACCTGAAAGATAGATTATTATTGGGATCCCTGTTTTATTTATCATTGGGGGAATTCTTCATTTTGCCTATGCTGTTTTATGGGAAAATCCTATTGTTGCATTGTTTGCCCCGGTAAATGAGAGCATTTGGGAGCATGCAAAGATGGTGGTTTGGCCTGTTATTTTATGGTGGGTTCTGTATGCCTGTTTTCGGGGAAAGAAACATGATATTGATCAGAAAAAATGGTACAGCGGAGCACTTGCTGCATTGCTGACATCCTTGGTTGTTATGCCGATGTTTTACTATTTTTATACCGGTGCATTTGGGGTAGAAAAACTTTGGGTAGATATTCTTATTTTATTGGTTAGCATTTTGTTGGGCCAGATGCTGGGGCTTCATGTGTATCGGCATGGTAAAGGCATTTCTGTCAAAGTGGTTATCATCCTTTTTATACTGATTGTTTTGTTGTTTATGGTTTTTACTTTTTTTCCGCCGCATATTCCGTTGTTTTTGGATGGGGTAAGCGGAGCGTATGGGATCATTCTTTAATAAAAATACCGGCTATGTCCTATGAAAGGATGCAGCCGGTATTGATTTTTATATTAATAAAATTTTACGTCCATTCAGTAAACAGATATTGAACCGTTTTATCTTTATTCAAGGGTCAATAGCATCTTCGAAGCAGTAAATTCGCCAGAATTAACAGTACAAGAAAACAGACGTTATATAAGGTAAAATGTAATATATACTTTTTACGTAGGTGAGGATATTCTTTTGCAAGAGATTTATAAGATATCAAGCTGGCCATCGAGGCAATCAGCGTTCCCAGTCCGCCCAGATTGCAACCCACTATCAATGCATTCCATTGATTCGTAAATCCCGATAACAGCAATGCGGCAGGGACATTACTGATAATTTGACTGGACAAAATGGAAATGGATTCTACGTGATTACTTACAGTCGCAGACAGAAAGTCTTGAAAGATTTCAATTTTTCCTATATTCCCAATAAAGATGAAAAGTGCAAAAAAAGTTCCCAATAGAGAATAATCCACTTTTTTCAGTATCTGTCTGTCAGTGACCAGCAAAAACACTGCGATGATCGCCGCAACAAGGAAAGCCGGAAGAATTTTAAAAATACTGAGCAAACAAAGCAGCAGCCCAATTGCGTAGTAGAATAAATGCCGGTCTTTTTGTAATGCTGAATCCAGTGATACATTGCAGATAGGCTGAGATTTTTTGAGTCCGATCAGAACTGCAAGAAGAATTCCGGATATCGCAACATACGGGAGCATCAGCCAAAACAGCCCTCCGAAAGACATTCCGGATTTTGTATATAAATAAAGATTCTGAGGATTTCCCATGGGAGTCAGTGTGCTTCCCATATTGGCAGCGATTGTTTGCATTATAACAAGTGGAACGGCCAGATGTTCTTGTTTTGCCATACGCAGAACAGTCAGACCGAATGGCACAAACGTAATTAGCGAGACATCATTGGTTATCACCATACTAAACAAAAACGGTAGTCCCACTAAAACAAACAGCATTTTTTTTGAAGAATGGGTCTTGGATAATAATTGTCCGCCTAAATAGGTGAACAGCCCTGCTTTTTGAAAGCCTTTGATAACAGCCATTAAACTGAATAGCAGCGTTAATGTGTTCCAATCAATATAGTGAACATAGTCCATCGTTGGCCGCACTAAAAACATGGATAAGAGGGCAAACAAGATGGCAATACATAAAACGGTTTCTTTTCGTAAAAAAACAATACTTTTTTGAATCATTTTTTTCATGATGTTGGAGCTCCTGGTTCTAATAATAAAAAATCTATGCAGGAAAATTTCGGACACCCAATTGATATGTTGTTTTCATAGTAAAATAGTTTGAAGATCACATTTTGTGGCGTTATCTTGTTTCAATCATATGCCTGATTTATATATCAATAGGAAAGATCCATAAAAATGAGCCAAATGCAATGATTGCTTAAACGTGATGTGTCAAGCTGCAATAAAAAACATATTTGAGTTTTTGCTATATGCATATAAACCGTCGCGAATTTCTTGGGTTATAAAACATAGCGGTCTAATGGGTACAAAGTGCAAAAGAAAAAGCTGAGGAAGAACACAAGATGCTTTCAGACTATGCCTGATAATTCTAAACACAACAGTAAGTTGATTTTTGCAACTTTTTAATTATGTGCAAATAAAACAATATAAATCACAAAAAAATTGTTACATATTTGCATCACATTCGACATTTTTTTTGTTTTTATTTTAAATAAAGAGTGTTATTATTAAATAAAACAAGAAGGGACTGATTCCAATGTTTTAATTTTATATAAACAGTGTACGCC
>CDZQ01051244.1_pt1 | contig 12383 bp, 9 predicted proteins | sample 554831 | NCBI WGS metagenome assembly CDZQ01 (sample SAMEA3182112, study PRJEB8094) | gut metagenome | biome: human; feature: gut; material: Stool; isolation source: human stools | place: Canada | collected 2013-05-06
GCGCCGGCCAGGATCACCCGGCGGATATCGGAAATCCCCACGCCCATCTCCCGGGCCAGGAAATCCACGCCGGTACGGATGGCGGATTTGGCCAGCTGTACCTCCCGGACGTCTTTCTGACTCAAGTACACCGCGTCTTGCAAGATGAAACTGCGCTTGTCCTCCCCATAGCGTCCGGCAAGCGCCTCCTGAACGCGCAAGCGGCCGTTGGGGGCGATGACGCCCAGTTTCAGCAGCGCCGCCACGGCGTCCAGCACGCCGGAGCCGCAGATGCCCGCGGCCCTGCCCCCGCCGATGACGGAACAGCGGATGTCTCCGTTTTCCAGGCGAACATGGTCGATGGCCCCCTCCGCCCCATGCATGCCGCAGGCGATCCGGGCGCCCTCGAAGGCGGGGCCAGCCGCGGTGGAACAGGCCATGCGTTTCTCCCCCTTGCCCAGGACCATCTCCCCGTTGGTGCCGATGTCCAGCAGGAGCGTCCAGTCCTCCACCTGGTCAAAGTCTTCCGCCGACAGGCAGCCCACCGTGTCCGCCCCCACAAAACCGCCGATGTTGGGCAGCACCCGCAGCCAGGCCCCGGGCGCCAGGGGCAGGTAGTCCCCCGCGGGCAGCTCCAGCGCGTCCAGAACCTGGGGGTTGTAGGGCGGCGTACATAGGCTCTCCGGGGAAATCCCCAGGAGCAGGTGGTGCATGCCGCTGTTGCCCACAACGCTGACCCCCGTGATGTCCGTCAGGGCGATGCCCGCCTCCGCCGCCGTCTGCCGGGCCAGGCGCTCCAGTGTGTCCCAGCAGGAGGTTTTCAAGCTCTTGTCCCCCGTGCTGCGCACATACTGGAGCCGGGAGATCAGGTCCGCGCCGTACTGCCGCTGGGGGTTCCCGGCGCTGGCCGTGGCCAGGGTCACCCCTGTGTGCCCGTCCAGAAGGTAGCACACCAGAGTGGTGGTGCCCACGTCGATTGCCAGGACATAACGGTCCGTCCCGTCCGGGACCACCGCCCCGGCCTTGCCGCCGGTGAGGATGCGCTCCGCCGTCTCATGAGGGAGCTGCACCGCCATGTCCCGGTCCACCACAGTCTGGCAGGCCAGGCATTCCTTTCCGTCCACCAGTACCCGGCACTTCCCGCAGCGCCCCTGGCCGCCGCAGGGGGCGTCCAGCTGCCAGCCGCCCCGGCGCAGCAGCTCCAGAAGGGTCTCCCCCGGCGCGGCGGCCGCTGCTTTTCCATCCACGGTCACGACATATGCCACAGTTTTTTCCTCCTGTCTCCGGTTTTCGTTCGCTCCCAGTATACTACGCCTTGCGGCAAAATGAAACCGTTTCTTGCAACAAATGAACGCCGTCCCGCTTGTAAGGAGGACACCTGGACAATCAGGTTGTAAAAATTGATAGAAAGATTTTCAGCAACATGAACGGAGCGGGGCCGGAAACCCGTCCCCGCTCCGTCTTTTTCTTTTTCTGAGGACAAAAATCTCCCCCGCCGCGGCCGGAAGCCGGAGCGCCCGATCCGTCCGCTTATCCGATAAGCTCCGGGCTTTTCAGCAGCTCCACCTCCACCATGTCGCCCGCGGCCAGGCCGGAGACATCCGCGGGTACATTGAGAAAGCCGTCCGTCCCCCGCAGGAGGCCGGGGATCCCATCTTCTCCCCAGGAGACCGGCGTGGCGGCATATCCCCTGTCGGTACGGTGCAGCGCCACACGGCCGATCAGCTCAAACCCAGGGCGCTTCTTCACGGGTTTCTCCAGCCGCGCGGTGACGGTGGGACATTGGGGGGCCGGCAGGCCATACCAGTGGCAGACCAGGGCAGACAGGCACCAGTGCTCCGCCAGGCAGGCCGCAGCCACCGGTCCGGGTATATTCAGCACAGGTTTCCCGTCCACAATGGAAAAGGCCACAGGCCGCCCCGGAACCGCCCGGACCCCATGGCGGAAAAAGCTGCTCCGCCGCTCCAGCATCCGGGCGTTGAAATCCTCCTCTCCCCGGGAGGAACCGCCGTTGATGATGACGAAGTCCGCGCTGGCCAGAGCCTCGTCCAGCGCCTGCTCCAGGGCAGCCGTGTTGTCTTTCACGATGGGATGACGGAGCACCTGGCCCCCCCATCGGGACAGAAGCCCGCTGAGCATCAGGCCGTTGGTCTCCACATTCTGCCCCCGTTGGGGAACGGTCCCCGGCGGAACCAGCTCATTCCCGGTGGGAATGAACGCGATCTGCAGCCTGCGGATCACCGGTATCCAGGTCACACCTCCCATGGCCAGGACCGCCATCAGCTCCGGGGTAATCCGGGTGTGGGCGGGGAGCAGCAGCGCGCCCCGCCGGACGATGGTACCGGCGGGATCCACCGTCTCCTCCTTGGGGTCAAAGACAAACCCCTCCACGAAGCGCAGGCCGTCCCCCTCCAGGATCACATCCTCAATGGCGATGACCGCGTCGAATTCGTCCGGGAAGTCGTCGCCGGTGTCTGCCCGCACGAAGTCATGCCCTCTTTTCCATCCGGAGGTGTCCGGCATCCCGTTTTGAAAATCGGCAGACCGCACCGCCACTCCGTCAAAGCAGGAGGCACGGACCACCGGCAGGGTATTGCCGGAATAAAGATCCTCCGCTGTGACGCGCCCTACGCTCTGCTCCAGGGGTACGACCTCCTGTCCCGGCGTGAACATCCAGTGGGCCTTCATCAGTTCCAGTGCCTCGGCTCTGGTAACGCTCTTTTCAAACTCAAATTTCACAGTGATGCTCCTTTTTACCGCTTGTATCTAATTTTACAGTGCGTGGGTCTTTCCCGGTCGCACCTACAGCAGCTCCTGCAGCAGCCGCTCCATCTCCCCGCCGGTGAGGTCCGGCACTTCATCCCAGTGCAGGCGGCTGGAAACAGCGGGATGGGGCAGCGGGCACAGCTTCCGTTCCCGGCTTTCCGGAATCCGGGCCAGGAGCGGGTCGCCGACCAGCGCCGCAAATTGACCGCTGCGCAGTGCGCGAATCAAATCGGCCTCTCTTTGAAAAAACAAGTCCCCAGGCTGGGCCAAGTCGGGGTCGGCAGTGAAAAAGCTTCCCCCCACGACAGGCCGGGCACAGCCCATAGCCCGCAGGGCCAGGCGCATGGAATGGGTCATCACTTGGTCCCCCACCAGGAGGATGCCGTCCTCCGCGTTTCCCGCCGGAGCCGGAGCAGGGATCTGGCTCCGGCCCGTCTCCACGGCCCGCTCCAGCAGGTCTCCCAGCGCTTGCGCTCCTCCAGCCCCCAGGGGAAGGAAGGGTACATAGGGGATGCCCATCTCCCGCTCCATTTTCCGCGCCAGGGAAAGTCCGGCGGCGGACACCACCAAATTCACCGCCGCCCCTGGCGCATGGCGAACTTGCTCCAGGGTGCAGTCCATGGCCATACAGCACCCCACAGAGAATCCAGCTTGGGCCACCTCCTCCCGCAGCAGCCCGGCGTTGTTCCCTGCCCCCAAATCCAGCGGGGTGGCCCCCAGCAGGTTCACCACGCGGGGCTGCCTGGGGCGCTGCCTGTCCCCAAAGCGGCGGTATACCCCGTCCAGCGCCAGCTCGATCCCCCTCTGATAGGAGGAAAAACCGGAGGTCTCCAGCCCCATGGCCGGGATCCCTGTCTGCGCCTCCAACTCCCGGGCCATCCCCTCCAGGTCCATGCCCACAATGGCAGGGACCGGGCTTCCCAGCAGCACGACAAAATCGGGGCGCTGCGCCAGGGCGGCCTCCGCCGTCTGCCGCAGCAGCCGCCTATCATCCCCCAGCGTCACCTCCAGCGTTCGGAGCTGGGCACAGAGCGTGGTGGTCTTGCGGCGGTGCCACCGGGGTTCGTCATACTCGATGTAGTTTTTGGTGCAGCAGGCGGCGTCACATAGCACGATGAGGCACCGGAAATCGAACAGCGCCGCGCAGGCACCGGAGTAATCCCCCGCAAAGGGGGGCAGGTACACAGACAGCTTCCCCATCACTCCCACCTCGTTTCCCCCTTCATGGCAGCCGCCAGAAGGTCCATCAACACAGAGATCCCATGGAAGCCGAACAGCGTCTCATCCCGTTGGATATCCACGAAGCGGGGCGCACGCAAGGTGTACGCCCCGTCATAGCCGATGGCGATTCCCTCCTTGGGCAGCGCTGCCGCCGTGGCGTCAAACCGCCCGGCATAGACCACCCGGGTCTGCGGGCTATGCTCCTGGAGCCACTCCCGTTCCGCCCGATCCATATCCTTGTCGTGGGCGAGAAACACGGCGGCCACCTGAAAGCCGTACTCCCGCAGGGACTTGGCCATGGCAAAGGGGCGCATGGCCGCCGAGGCGTCCACGATCAGCGGAGTGTCCCCAACCGCCGTCCGCGCCCGGGCTACCGCTTCCAGCGCCCGGGCCCGCCAAGCGCTCAGGTCGGGCAGAGGCCGGCCCAGGGCGTCGGCGATGGACTGATAGTCCCGGGTCACCTGCGCCACGGAGTAGGAGACAGGGACATCCAGCCACGGGATGCCGAGCCGCTTCTCCATGTTCTCCGCCGCGAAGCGCCCCATCTCCATCAGCACCAGATTCAGCCTGGCGCCGGCCATGCGCTGGAACTCCTCAAAGCGGTCCAGGGCGTGCAGCTCCCGCACGGCGGAAATCCCCATCTGCCCCAGCACTTGGAACAGCTCCCCCGCCGGGTCGGGGGAGACGAAATTGCCGATCAGGTTGACGCTGTCCTCCCGGGGCCGGGGGGACAGCAGCGCGTACAGGCGGTCCTGCATCCGGGCCCCCGGCGGGACGGGGTCTTGGGCCGATATAGGGTCGATGTGGCAAATGGCAAAGGGCAGGGCGGGAAAACGCCGGCGCAGCCGGTCCAGCAGCGCCTCCTCGTCGGTGCCCAGGAAATCGTCGATGCAGTTGACGTAGATCAAAAACGCCCGGGGCGCGGGGGAGATCAGTTCCAGCAGCTCTTCCACCGCGTCCCCGATGGCCCCTTCATAATCGCCGGAGATCACATCCGCCTCCGTGATGTAGAGAAATGCCTGCCGGTCCGCCGTCCCGTTGCCCAGGGCCCGGATCCCCGTCCGCCGCCCGCAGGCGGCAGGGCAGACATTCAGCCGAAAGCTCTCGGGCACACCGAGTGAAATTTTGGGACGGCCGTGGTGGGGAATGAAGTAGGCAAGGGCGTTATCCATCCTGACACCTCTCCATCACACTGTGGGCCAGCGCGCGGTACGCATCGGCCATCTCAGAGTCGGGAAAGGCCTCCACCACGGTCCTGCCCAGCGCTTCCGCCTGCTGGACCAGGGGAGAGCGGGGCAGTTCGGCGATCACCGCTCCCCCTTCCTCCCGGGCCAGTCGCTCCACCAGTTCCCGTTCCCGCTCCACATTCCGGCAGTTCAGGATATACCCGCCGAGCCGGGCGTACCCCCGGCTGCGGAAACGTTTCACCGCCTGGACGATGTTGCCGGCTGCATAGAGGGACATCATCTCGCCGGAGGTAACCACGAACACCTGGTCGGAATACTCCCCCCGCAGGGGCATGGCAAAACCGCCGCACACCACATCGCCCAACACGTCGTACAACACCACATCGGGACGGTAGGCCTCATACGCCCGCAGCCGCCGCAGCTGTTCGAACGCGGTGATAATGCCCCGTCCGGCACAACCAAGCCCCGGCGTGGGGCCGCCGGCCTCCACGCACAGCACGCCGGAAGGTCCGCGCCGCACCAGTTCCTCCAGGCGGACGCCTCCCCCCGCCCGCAGCAGATCCAGTACGGTGGGGATCGCCTTCCCCTCCGTCAGGGACCGGGTAGAGTCCGCCTTTGGGTCGCAGCCGATCTGCATGACGGTCAGCCCCTGCTCCACCAGTGCAACCGACAGATTAGAGGTGGTAGTGGACTTTCCAATTCCGCCTTTTCCGTAAATCGCAATCCGTTTCAAGCCTTCCACATGCTCCTTCCAGGGTCCGCCCTTCCGGCGGGCCAGCTGTACGCCCCTGTTTTCAAACCCCGCCCATGGCACGGGGCCCTTCTCCGGGAATGCCACATTACCCGGGCACAGCTCTCCGTGCCCGGGTAACGCAGCGGTAAGGTCATTATACTCTTAGCCGATAATATTGGCAATCTGTTCGTCGGTAAGATCCACCTGGAAGAAGGTACTGTAGAAGTCGTGGATATCCTGGGCCAGCTCCTCTTCGCTGTAGAGCTCCGGGTACATCTTGCACATCGCCCACAGGATGACCAGGGGCTGCTCGGTGGAGCGGTTGCCCCAGCTGTGTCCCACGGTGGGCACCCGGTACAGCGCGTCGTTCTGCACCGCCGTCAGGGTGGCGTAGTTGCTGTCCGCCAGGAGCTCTTCCCGCTCATTGCCCGACAGGAAGATCACATCGGGGTTCCAGGCCAGCAGATCCTCCATAGTGAACTCCACCGACTCCGGGGCGTCGTCCCCGTGAATGTCCTGGGTAACGCTGATGCCGCCCGCCTCGGCGATCCACCACTCGGAGATCTTGTGGGGGTTGCGCAGGCTGACCGCGCTGCCGTACAGGGCCGTGCGGCGGTCCTCGTCGGTCAGGCCGGCAGTCATCTCCTCCGCCCGGGCCACCGTATCGTCAAAGAATTCGCAGTACTGCGCCGCCACATCTTCCCGACCCAGGATCTCTCCCATGAGGGTAACGGCTTCCTTCAGCTCGTCTCCGTTGGTCCAGTTCACATAGACCACGCACAGGCCAGCGTCCTCCAGCTCCTCCACGCCGGCCTCCCAGGCCACCAGGCACAGGTCAGGATCCAGCTGGAGCACCTCCTCGATCTGCACCTCGCCGTCGCTGTTCTCCAGCAGCGGTGCGTCCGCGATCTGGGGGGCAAAGACGAACTGCATGTCGTGGGAGCCGCCCAGGAAGCTGGCCGTCATGGCGTTGCAGATCATGTCGCCGGCGCCCAGGGTCTCCACCAGGGTGTTCAGCACACCGATGGCCCGGAAGGTGGCGATGGTGTTGATCTCATCGGGCAGCTCCACTTCCCGGCCCAGCATGTCGGTGATGACGCGCGTCCCCGACGGTTCCGTCGGCTCTGCGGTGTCCTGCACCGCCTGGGTGTTCTCCGGAGCTGGAGTCGGGGACTGTGTTTCGGCTGCGGGCGTCTCTCCTCCGCCGCAGGCGGCCAGCAGGCCCATCAGCATGACTGCCGCAAGCAGCAGCGCGATCCGTTTCCTCATCATGTGTTTCCATCCTTTCTGTTGTTCTTTTGGTTCCCTTGGTCTTTTTCTTGGTCTATCCTGCATCACCCATCGGGTGTGGATGCCGTCAGAAGCGCCCCCATGCGCTGAAACGCTCCAGGAGGCGGACCCGGATCATCTCCCCAGGCAGATAATCCCGCCCCGGCTCCAGCAGCGCCACGCCGTTGGCACGGACAAAGGTATCGGGTCCATCCCCCATCCGGATCGCGGAGACCGCATACCCCTCCGGCGTCTCACTGACCAGGACATGGGGGAAAAACATAGCGTCGCCGTCCCGCTTGGGAAAGGCGCTGCCGCTTTTTGCCACAACGATCCGCTCCCGTTCCCGCTGATGGAGAAAGCGGCCCAGCACCGGCGGAAGGAGCTGTTCCGCCATGAGAAGCGCCGCGTGCATCGGGCCGGGAAAGGCGATAACCGGCGTCCTCTCCACGGCGGCGATCAGCGTCGCCTTTCCTCCGGGCCGAAGGGAAATCCCATGGGTGATGACGGTCCCCGCCCTGGCCACAGCGGAAGGCGCAAAGTCTCCATAGTCCTCTCCGCCGTTCCCGGTTCCGCCGGCCAGCAGGAGCAGATCATACTGTCTGGCCAGGCTGGAAAGCGCTTCAGCCAGCCGGTCTGTACCGCCGGACTGGACCGGCAGGATGTCGGCGGTCCCGCCCAGGCCCTCGACCATCAGCTGGAACAGCAGGCTGTCCCCGTCGGCGAACTGGCCCGGTCCAGGCGCCTGCCCCAACGGGGCGATGTCTTTTCCCATCGGCAGGATTGCGGCACGGGGGCGTTTCCACACGGTCACGCACTCCGCCCCCACACTGCGCAGCAGCGCCAGATGGGACGGCTCCAGCGCCACATTCTCCCGGATCACCGGGTCTCCCGCCTGCACCGTACCGCCCGCCGGGGAAATGCCGGAACCCCGTGAGGGAATTTTGGAGAACTGTATCCTCCCCTTTCCGTCCAGCCGGAACAGCTCATAGGGCGCCAGGGTGTCATACTCCTTTGGGAGGGGACGGCCCATCCCCAGCAGCGTATACTGTCCGGCCTCCAATACTCCGGAGGTGGACACACATGCCCAGCGGAAGGCCGCGCCGTCATGGGAGGCGCAGGCCGCGGGGGGGACGTTCCAGGCGGCACGAACCTCCTCCGCGCTGACACGGCCCAGGGCACTGTGCAGCGGGAGCTGCTCCCGGCCCAACTCAAATTCCGCCTCCCGGTAGAGCTGGTCCAGCGCCTCCTCCCGGCGCATCTGTCCCTGGTACACGCGGTGGCAGCGGCTGCGGCAACTGCCGCAGCCTCCGACGCACTGGGCCGGTTCACCAATCCCGTGCGATAATTCCATTGTTGATCACCTGTTCGATCTCGTTGTCCGGCATATCGTAGTTCATAAACGTCTCGTAAAAATAGTGAATATCCTCCGCCAGCTCATCATAGCTGTAATACTCCGGGTACAGCTTGTTGATGGTCCAAAGGATGACCAGCTGCTGCTCGGTCGTCCGCACGCCCCACTGGTGCCCCACACAGGGCGTGCGGTAGATCTCCCCGTTCTGGACGGCGGTAATGCCCGCCAGCTGGGAGTCGGCCATGATCTCCTCTTTCTGGTCGCTGGTGGTAAAGATCACGTCGGGGTCCCAGGCCAGCAGGTCTTCCGTGGTGAAATCCAGCCGTTCCCCGGTGTGCATCTCTTTGGAAACACTGATCCCGCCGCCCTCTTCAATCCACCACTCGGAGATGGCCCAGTTGATATAGCGGTTGGTCACGTCGGCGAAAAGAACCGTCTTGCGCTCCGACTCCGGAATCTGCGCGACGATCTGTTCCGCCTTGGCGACAGTCTCGTCAAAATAGTCGCAGTACGCCTCTCCCCGCTCTTCCACGTCGAGGATGTCGGCGATCAGGCGGACATTCTCTTTCAATTCCTCTCCATTGGCCCAGTCGATGAACACAACGGGAATATCGTTATCCTCCAGCGTATTCAGGCATTGCGTCTGGAGCGTCAAATTCAAATCAGGATTGATGCGCAGGACTTCCTCGATCAGGATCTCACCGGCCGCGTTCTCCAGATATGGCTTGGAGAGCATTTCGGGCGCGAACTTTTCATGCATGGCGTAAGTATCGGACACATAGAAGCTGGGGGCCATACGGTTGCACAGCCTGTCGGCACATCCCAGCGTCTCCACGATCGTGACCAGCACCGCGCAGCCGCCGTATGTGGCGACGGTCTCCACCTGGGCCGGAAGGGTGACCTCCCGTCCCGCCGCGTCCACAACGGTCTGGGTTGCGGGCTGCGCCGTCTCTTCCGCTACTGCCTCGGTTTCCGCCGGTGCGGCGCTCTCAGACTCCTGGGCGGTGGGGCTGCCGCAGGCGGCCAGCAGACCCGTCAGCATGACAGCCGCAAGCAGCAGCGCGATCCGTTTCCTCATCATGTGTTTGTTTCATCCTTTCCTCTTGTTGTTTGTCCCTGTGGCCTTTTCTCAGGTCTATTTTGCATCACCTGTCAGGTGTGGATGCCGCCGCAGATGCCGGACGGTTCCCCGTCTCCGGCGTGTCCTCTGCCTCCATCAGCGGGATACACACCCGGAAATCCCGACCGAAGGCCTGGGCCTGGCTCACCGCCACCGGCGTGTTGTACAGACGGGTCAGACTCTCGCCGGTAACCGTCTCCTCCGGTGTACCGCTACACATGACATATCCGTCCCGCATCAGCAGCGCCCGGCTGCAGGCCAGGAAAGCGTGGTCGGGGTAATGGGAAGTCATCAGTACGCCGTAGCCCTCCCTGGCCAGGGTGCGGATGGCGCGCAAGATACGGATCTGGTTGCTGTAATCCAAGTTGGCGGTGGGCTCGTCCAGAATGAGGTACTTGGCCTGCTGGACAATGGCCCGGGCCACCAGCACCATCTGCCGCTCGCCGCCGCTGAGCTCCGGGAAACGGCGGCTGGCCAGATGGTCTACATGGAGCAGTTCCAGCGCCTGCATCACGATCTCCCGGTCCTTAGCCGTGTGGGCGGCGCCAGGGGCCAGGTGAGCCACCCGGCCCATCATCACCACCTCCTGCACCTCATAGGAGAAGGCCAGGCCGGTGGACTGGGGCACATAGGCCATCAGCTTGCTGCGCTCTTTGATGCGCAGATGGGACAGATCGGTCTCATCCAGCACAATGGTGCCGCCCTTCTGCCTGCGCAGCCCCAGGAGGCAGTTGAGCAGGGTGGTCTTTCCGGTCCCGTTGGGCCCCAGAAGGCAGAGGATCTCCCCCTGGTCCAGCTGGAAGGACACATCGTGCAGGACAGGCCGTCCCGCACGATAGTAAAACTCCAGGTGCTTGACCTCCAGCATCAGTGCCACTCCTTTCCGCTCTTCGCCAGCAGCAGAACAAACACCGGTGTACCCATCAGCGAGGTCAGCACGCCCAGCGGCAGATCCACCGCCATGGTCCCACGGATCATATTGTCCACCAGAAGCAGCACGATCCCTCCGATGAAGAAAGAGACGGAGACCAGCCGCCCATAGCTGGCGCCTACCAGCGCCCGGGCCAGATGGGGCACCACCATGCCCACCCATCCGATGATGCCGCAGAAGCTCACCGACACCACTGTCATCAGGGTGGAGCACAGGATAACGACCCCCTTCACCAGCGGGACGTTCACTCCCATGGTGGCCGCCTCCGCCTCGCCCGCCGCCATGGTATCGATCTGATGGCGGAAGAGGAACAGCAGAAACAGAGAAACCAGGGTAATGGGCACCAGAAGGGTCAAATCCTCATTGTCCACTTTCCCCAGGCTTCCCATCAGCCAGAAGGTGATGGAGGGAAGGGCGTCTTCTGTGTCCGCCAGCGTCTTGACGATGGACAGCAGCGCCTGAAAGAAGCTGGAGACCACCACCCCGGCCAGTACCAGCACCGTGATGCTCCGGTTGCCGAAGACATGGCTGATCAGGTAGGCCAGCAGCACCGCCAGGATTCCGAAGAAAAAGGCGCTGCTCTGGATTTCCCACCAAGCGCCGCTGCCCAGCATCACAAAGGCCGCTCCAAATCCCGCTCCGGCGGACACCCCCAGCAGGTCCGGCGATACCATGGGGTTTTTGAACATGGTCTGATAGGAGGCTCCCGCCGCAGACAGGGCGCCTCCCACCAGGATGGCCGCCAGAATGCGGGGAAAGCGCACATTCAGCACCACCGTGGTCATGGTGTCATCCCAGTAGCGCTCCACCGGCATGAAGGAAGAGCGAAGGATATCTATGACTTCCCCGATGGTCAGCGGATAGCGTCCGATGAAGAAAGACCAGAAAAATCCCACCACCGTGACGGCGATCAGGAGAATGAGCTTCCACCAATAATGCCGATGGTGTCCCTGCAGCGTGGTCATGAAACTCCACCTTTCCCAATGGTCAAAAAACCTCTGCTTTTTTTGAAAAGCAGAGGTTAAGTCACATCCACCCGCGCATACCAAAGGCGTACACAGCATGTTACCTGTGTGCGAGCACATATATAACCTGTTTGTATCTCGTTCCGATTTCAGATACGAACAGGTCTTACACCTTCTCCTTTTCAAACACGGAAGGTTCCGCCGTTTCCAGCAAAGCCCTGGCTGACTGCGCCATACGGCCAGTCAATCGGCCCATTCCCATAGCGGTTGCCTTAGGTTTTGGGCTCGGAGCAGCATTATATTTTTTTAAGTATAGCCCATTATAATGGAAATTTGGAAAAAGTCAATACCTCGGGAAACAAATCGGGACGCTGTTTTCCAGCCTTAACGGCCTGCGTGGGCTGTAGTTCTGCCATGAGAAAGCGGTCAAACGCCTGAAACATATCCCGGCAGGTTGAGAAAATTCATATATGGCACCGGCGTGACCGGCGCCTTTGGATGCCCCGCGAAAGCTGTGAAAGGGAGCAGGCAGGTACCGCTGTCCGCAATACCTGCCTGCCTCTGCATTTTGGAAATAGCCCTGTTGGGCGGGGCCTTGATCCAGCCCTTATATAAATGATAATGCCTATTCCTTTTGCCGCTTTATCCCGCGAACCCGCTCTCGGCCAGCTCCTGGCCGATGTTCAGGATATGGTCGCCGATCCGCTCAAAGTCCGTGAGCATCTCCGAGTAGATCACGCAGGCGGAGTCGGAACAGGTGCCCTTGCGCAGCCGCTCCATCTGGCTGCGGCGGTACTCCACGGTCATGTCGTCCATTCGCTGCTCATAGGCGGCAACGGCGGTAAGATCCTCCGTGGA
>CDZQ01004685.1_pt1 | contig 12369 bp, 11 predicted proteins | sample 554831 | NCBI WGS metagenome assembly CDZQ01 (sample SAMEA3182112, study PRJEB8094) | gut metagenome | biome: human; feature: gut; material: Stool; isolation source: human stools | place: Canada | collected 2013-05-06
TTCTCCAGAGCGGAGCGGGTCACCTTGGCGGGATCCACAATACCGGCGGAGATCATGTCCACGTACTCCTCCTTGTAGGCGTCGAAGCCCACGCCCTTGTCGGCCTTCTTCACGTTCTCCAGCACCACGGAGCCATCCAGGCCGGCGTTGGCCGCGATCTGGCGGACAGGGGCCTCCAGGGCCTTGGCGATGATGCGCACACCGGTCTTCTCGTCACCCTCCACAAAGTTCAGCAGGGCCTCCACTGCGGGGATGGCGTTGACAAACACCGTGCCGCCGCCGGCCACGATGCCCTCCTCAACCGCCGCCTTGGTGGCGTTGAGGGCATCCTCGATGCGCAGCTTCTTCTCCTTCATCTCGGTCTCGGTGGCGGCGCCAACCTTGATGACCGCCACGCCGCCGGCCATCTTGGCCAGACGCTCCTGCAGCTTCTCCTTGTCGTAGTCGCTGGTGGTGACGGCGATCTGGCTGCGGATCTGGGCGACCCGGTTCTTGATGGCCTCGCTCTCGCCAGCGCCGTCCACGATGACGGTGTTCTCCTTCGTGACCTTCACCTGGCGGGCGCGGCCCAGCATATCCACAGTGGCGCCCTTCAGTTCCAGGCCCACCTCCTCACTGATGACGGTGCCGCCGGTGAGGATGGCGATATCCTGCAGCATCTCCTTACGCCGGTCGCCGAAGCCGGGGGCCTTTACGCACACCACATTCAGGGTGCCCCGCAGGCGGTTGACGATCAGGGTGCTGAGGGCCTCGCCTTCCACGTCCTCGGCAATGATAACCAGCTTCTTGCCGGACTGGACCAGCTGCTCCAGGATGGGCAGAATGTCGGCGATGACGGAGATCTTCTTGTCGGTGATGAGGATATAGGCGTCGTCAATGACGGCCTCCATCTTCTCGGTGTCCGTGACCATATAGGGGGTGATGTAGCCCCGGTCGAACATCATGCCCTCTACCACCTCGCTGTAGGTTTCGGCGGTCTTGGACTCCTCAATGGTGATGACGCCGTCGTGGCTGACCTTCTCCATGGCCTCGGCAATCAGCTTGCCGATCACCTCGTCGCCGGAGGAGACGGTGCCTACCCGGGCGATGTCGTCCGTGCCGTTGACCTTCTGGGAGTCGTTGCGGATGGAGTTCACCGCGGCATCCACGGCCTTGGCGATGCCCTTCTTCATAACAATGGGGTTGGCGCCGGCGGCCAGGTTCTTCAGGCCCTCGCCGATAATGGCCTGGGCCAGCAGGGTGGCGGTGGTGGTGCCGTCGCCGGCCACGTCGTTGGTCTTGGTGGAGACTTCCTTCACCAGCTGGGCGCCCATGTTCTCAAAGGGGTCCTCCAACTCAATCTCCTTGGCGATGGTCACGCCGTCGTTGGTGATGAGGGGAGCGCCGAACTTCTTGTCCAGCACCACATTGCGGCCCTTGGGGCCCAGAGTGACCTTAACGGTGTCCGCCAGCTGGTTGACGCCGATCTCCAGCGCCTTGCGGGCGTCCTCGCCCCGCTTGATTAACTTAGACATATTGCAGTACCTCCAATAAATTCAATTTCAGCTTGCCGCCCCCGCGCGGCGGAGGGGCCGGGGCCATAGGGCCCGATTACTCCACGATGGCCAGAATGTCGCCCTGCCGGACGATGACCAGTTCCTCGTCGCCGATCTTCACGTTGGAGCCGGCGTACTTGTCGGTGATGACCTTGTCGCCGGGCTTCACGGACATGACGATCTCCTTGCCGTCCACCATGCCGCCGGGGCCCACGGACACAACCTCAGCCACAGAGGGCTTCTCCTTGGCGCTGGCGGTGAGGATGATACCACCCTTGGTGGTCTCCTCCGCCTCCATGGGCTTGAGCACAACGCGGTCTGCTAAGGGAGTGAGTTTCATGATCGTTTCCTCCTATATAAATCATTTTTTTAGAAACAAATTGTGACACCGTTAGCACTCGAATTCTTGGAGTGCTAACGGTGCTTATCTTACAACATCCCTCCCTATATTGCAAGGGGGTAGCGGAAAAAAATTTCCGCTTTTACAAAAAGTTCACAAACTTGCCAATTCCGGCTGGGGGAGGGGGCGGCAGGTAGCGTTGGGGTCGCAGCCGGCGGGGCCGAAAAACTGGACCCTTCGGGGGGAGAGGCACAGGGAGACCCGGCGGTTGCGCACAATCTCTCCATCTAGGCAGGTGACGATGTCGGCGCCGGGGGAATCAATGACCACCTGCCGGGCCGTGACGCAGGTGGCGTAGCGGGGGAACCGGGAGTAGTCCCCTTTGGCGTAGTGGCCCACAAACTGGAGAAAGGCGGCCCGGCTGACCTTTTTTACGATGAGCGTATTGAGCACGCCGTCGTCCATCCGCGCCTCCGCCACAGGCATAAACCCGCCGCCGTAGTAGCGGCCATTGCAGACGGCCGCCAGGGCGTATTCCCCGGAGACAGGCGTCCCGTCCAGGGTGATGGTCCAGGCGTGGCCCAGGCCCCGGAGGAGAAAATTTACCGCCAGGGAGGCAATGTAGCTGCCCTGGCCTCCCAGCAGGGGGCTTTTGCCGAAGCGGTGGACGTCGTCGGCCACCTGGGCGTCAAAGCCGGAGCAGGCGATGGTCAGGGCCAGGCGGCCGTTGCAGTCGATGGCGTCCAGAGGAAACTGAGGGCCGTCAAAGAGGCGTTCCGGGTCGGAGAAAAGGGGGGCGGCGTCCCCAAAATTTTTGAGAAAGTCGTTGCCGGTGCCCACGGGGATGCAGGTCATGGCGGCGTTGGGAAAGCCGGCGACGCCGTTGGCCACCTCGTTGAGGGTGCCGTCCCCGCCGCAGGCGTAGATCCGCACCGGCTCCCCGGACTGGGCCAGGGCCAGAGCTGTCTCGGCGGCGTGGCCGGGGCGTTTGGTCAGAATGCAGTCCACCGCAAGGCCGTGGCGGGCCTCCAGAGCCCGGGCCATCTCCAGCAGTTCCGTGGTGCAGTTGCGCTTGCCGGCGGTGGGGTTGATAATAAATACGTGCTTCATGGCGTTCGATCCCGTCCCTTGTGAAAGTCAGCGGCTGAACTGATAGAGGTCGCATTTAATCATGCCGTTGTACAGCTTCCGCTTTTTATCAGCCTTCCGGCCGAAGAACCGCTCAAATTCCGGGTGGCTGGTGAGCACCAGGGTCCGCCACTGGGGGGGCACCTGGCGATAGACCTGGCCGAAGGCCCGGTACAGCTCCTCTGCCTCCGCGTGATCCCCCAGCCGCTGGCCATAAGGGGGATTGGTGACAATCTGGCCGTAGGTCCCCTGGCAGCGAAACTGGCGCATGTCCGCCGTTTCAAAGCGCACCAGTTCCTCCACCCCGGCCTTCACCGCGTTTTCCCGGGCCACGCGGACGGCCCTGGGGTCAATATCGCCGCCCCAGATGTCGTAGGCACCCTCAAACTCCCCGTCCATGGCCTCCCCGGCGGCGTCCAGCCAGAGGCGGCTGTCCAGCCAGGCCCATTTCTGGGCGGAAAAGGACCTGTCCAGGCCGGGAGCCCGGTTCTTGGCGATGAGGGCGGCCTCGATGGCGATGGTGCCGGAGCCGCAGAAGGGGTCCCGGAAGGGGTCCTTCCCCCGGTAGCGGCTGAGGAGCACCATGGCCGCGGCCAGCGTCTCCCGCAGGGGGGCCTCCACCCCCACGGCCCGGTAGCCCCGCTTGTGGAGGCCCTGGCCGGAGGTGTCCAGGTACAGGGCGCACTGGTCGCGCATAATGGCAAACTGGATCTGGCAGACCGCCCCTGTCTCCGGCAGCCGCTGTGCCCCGTAAACACGGCCCAGCCGCTCCGCCGCCGCCTTTTTTACAATCCGCTGGCAGTCGGGCACGGAGTGAAGCTGGGAGTCCAGCGCGTGGCCCTTTACCGGGAACTGGCCGTCCCGGGGGATAAAGTCCTCCCAGGGTACATTCCCGGTCCCCTGGAAGAGCGCCTCAAAGCTGGCCGCCGGGAACCGGCCCATCAGCAGCAGCACCCGCTCCCCGCAGCGGAGGTTCAGGTTCAGCCGGGGAATATCCGCCGCCTGCCCCCGGCAGCGGACCTGGCCGTTGTCCACCTCCACGGCCTGGAGCCCCAGGCGGCGCACCTCGTCGCCCACCAGGCCCTCTAGGCCAAACAGGCAGGGAATCACAAATGTCAGCATCGTTTTTTACCACGCTTCCCTTAAAGTACTTTCAGTATAGCAAAGACAGGGAAAAAAGGCAACGGAAAAGGCTGCCGGCGGGAAAAATGCAGTGGAAAAGAGGCGGCTTTCGTGGTATACTACAGATATTCCCCCGCAAGTTTCATATCTGACAGGATCACATTTGAACGCACGTTGAGGAGGAACTGCCATGCAATATGTCCTGATCGCCATCGGCGTCATCGTACTGGTTCTGCTGCTGATGAATATCCACGTGGTCCAGCAGTCCCGCGCCTTCGTGGTGGAGCGCCTGGGCGCCTATCACGCCACCTGGGGCGTGGGCCTGCATGTGAAGCTGCCCATCTTTGACCGGGTTGCCAAGCGGGTCAGCCTGAAGGAGCAGGTGGTGGACTTCGCCCCCCAGCCGGTTATCACCAAGGATAACGTCACCATGCAGATCGACACGGTGATCTATTTCCAGATCATTGATCCCAAGCTGTACACCTACGGTGTGGAACACCCCATGAGCGCTATTGAGAACCTGACGGCCACCACCCTGCGCAACATTATCGGCGACCTGGAACTGGACCAGTCCCTCACCAGCCGGGACCACATCAACACCAAAATGCGGGCCATCCTGGACGAGGCCACCGACCCCTGGGGCATCAAGGTCAACCGGGTGGAACTGAAGAACATCATTCCGCCCCGGGAGATCCAGGACGCCATGGAGAAGCAGATGAAGGCGGAGCGGGAGCGCCGGGAGTCCATTCTCCAGGCCGAGGGCCAGAAGCAGAGCCAGATCCTGGTGGCGGAGGGCGAGAAGCAGTCCGTCATTCTGCGGGCCGACGCGGCCAAGCAGGCCCGGATCATGGAGGCGGAGGCACAGGCCGAGGCCATCCTGAAGGTGCAGCAGGCCACTGCCGACGCCATCAAACTGATCAATGCGGCCGACCCGGGGGAGGGCGTCATCCGCATCAGGGCCCTGGAGGCCTTCCAGGCTGCGGCCAATGGCCAGGCCACCAAGATCATCATCCCCAGCGACATCCAGTCCCTGGCGGGGCTGGCCGCCAGCGTGCAGACGCTGCTGGAGCCGGACAAAAAGTAACGGAAAGGCGGCGGCGTCCACTGGACGCCGCCGCCTTTTTCTGCTTTGCCGGGGAGGGCCTGGCAGTCCGCTGAATCCGCCTGGGGCGCGTCATTGCCAAAGGATATGCCGTGTCTCCGGCAGCCGCCGGAGAATCTCCTCCTCCGCCGCCCGGCGCTGCCGGGGGGTAAATATCCGGAAGGGGGACACGGACACGGTTCCGCCCCGCCGCTTCCACCGGGCTGCCCCCTGGCCCTCCACCAGCAGGCAGGGCAGCACCATCCCCGCCGGGGAGAACACCCCCCGCAGGAACTCCGGCGGCACAAACAGGCCCTCCTTTTTTGCAAAGCCCAGCAGCAGCGGGTCAAACCCCGCCAGCAGCAGGCACTCCGGCACGGCGGGGAAGTTCCGGCGGCCGTCGTCGATCCAAAAGCAGTCCTGTCCCTGCCACACCCCCGCCTCTACCGGCAGATGCTCCAGCAGAGCCCGGATCTGCCCCTGGGGCAGGGCGAAGAAATAGGCGGCGTCCCGGATGGTGGCGGGGCCGAAGTGGGTGAAGTACCGCCGGGCCTGCTCCAAAAGTGCGGATTCCCGGTCCAGGGGGACGAAGGGCGGGCAGCGGAAAAACCGCTTTTCCTCCGTGGGGCGGTGGCACAGCTGCCCGGCCTCCGCCATGGCCCGGAGCAAGCCGCCCCAGCCGTCAAACAGGCTCCGCTCCTCCTCCGCCGTCATGCCGGCGCTCCGGCAGGCCAGGCGGAGGGACTCCCGGCTGTCAGCCCCCCGGTCCACACTGTCCAGGATTACCTGGGCAAAGCAGGCTTTTCGCTCCGCCGACGCCAGTTCGTCCCCTGCGAACTGATCCACCGGTCGGAGGAACCGCCGCCGGTCCCGGTGCAGGTATACCGGGAGGTCGGCGGCAGTCACCAGGTGCAGTGTGCCCCGCACTGTCCAGGTTTTGCAGAGCCCCGCCTCCCAGCGGCCGGGCAGCGCTCCGCCCAGCCGGGCGGCCAGGGACAGCCGGGTATAAGAAAACAGCTGGGCCTGGAGTCCGTTGAGATCGCTGCAGACCTGCCCGGCCCCCTCCGCCGAAGCGGTCAGATACTGCCGGGCCAGAAGCATCTGCCGCCGCTCCCCACTGTCCATAGTCCCTCTCCTCCTTCGTCCATACGCATGGGCCGGCAGCCCGGGCCCCGGACGGGCTGCCGGCCCCCCTGCCCGGGCGCTCACTCCGCGGGGCCGCCCCGCTGTTTTTTCTGAATTTTTACCGGCACGCGGCACATTTTCCCCCGTCGCTGCGTCTGCACAAACAGAAGGCTCCCAGTATTTCACGGAGGTGATCCCATGGTCCCCAGGCCGGTTCTGGCCCTGTACAGCCTGGCCCACTTCTGGGTGGATCTGAGCTGCGCCCTGCTCCTCTTCGGCACCCTGCGGGGGTCCCCGGGCTTTGCCCTGGCCCTGCTGCTCTACAACTTCTGCGCCTTCGCCCTGCAAATGCCCCTGGGCCTGACGGCGGACCGGCTGGACCGGAACGGCTGTCTGGCCGCCGGTGGGTGCTGCCTGGTGGCGCTGGCCTATCTATCCCCCCTGCCCCTGCTGACCGCCGTGGCGGCGGGGGGTGGCAACGCACTATTTCACCTGGGGGGCGGCGTGGATGTGCTGAACGGCAGCGGCAGCCGGGCCGCCGCGCTGGGAATATTCGTATCCCCCGGCGCGCTGGGACTCTGCCTGGGCACCATTTGGGGGCGGGGAAGGGCAGAGGCCCTGTGGCTGGGGCCGGCAGTGCTCCTGGCTCTGGCGGCGGCTATTTGGCGCCTGCGGCGGGGGCCCAGCGGCAACCCGGCGGCGGACCTGGCCGCCCCGGGGGGATATGCCACCCTGGTGCCGCTGCTCCTGGTGGTGGTGCTCCGGTCCTACATGGGACTGAACCAGTCCTTCTCCTGGAGGAGCGGCTGGTGGGGGTGGTGCCTGACGGCGGCGCTGGTGCTGGGAAAGGCGGCAGGGGGCTTTCTGATGGACCGGCTGGGCCCCCGGCGCGCCTGCGCCTGGTCCCTGGGGATGGCCTCGGCGCTGTACCTGGCCTCCGCCCTGCCGCTGCCGGGGACGCTGGCGGTGTTTCTTTTCAACATGACCATGCCCATTACCCTGTGGGCGGCGGCCCGGCTGCTGCCGGGCGCCAAGGGCTTCGCTTTCGGCTTTCTTACGTTCGGCCTGTTTTTGGGTTATCTGCCCTCGGCCATGGGCTGGCCCAACCTGCTCACCGGCCCGGCGCACTATGCCGGGGCGGCGGCGCTGAGCCTGGCGCTGCTGTACCCGGCCCTGGGAAGGGAGGCGGCGGCATGCTGACCATCCTGGGGGTGTCCCTGACGCTGACGGTGGTGCTGGAGGAGGGCTTTGCCCTGGCCTGGGGCCTGCGGGGACGGCGGGAACTGGCTCTGGTGGCGCTGGTGAACCTGCTGACAAATCCGCCGGCGGTGCTGCTCTACCATACCGCCGCGGGCCTGTGGGGCTGTCCCCGGTGGCTGGCGGCGCTGGTGCTGGAGAGCGCCGTCGTGGCCGTGGAGTGGCTATGCCTCCGCGGCTGCTCAGAGCAGCTGCGCCGGCCCCTCCTGTTCGCCCTGCTGGCCAATGCCTTCTCCTATGGAGCCGGCTGCCTGCTCTGCCTTTTGTAGGTCCCGGCGGCAGAGGATGGTACCAATGTTCCTACAGTATAGCACAGGCCCGAGGGGGCCGCAAGGCGGCACCGCCCGATATAGAAAGAAGGAGGAAAATTTTATGAAACGAATGCTGACTCTGTTCCTTGTGTCTGCGGTCGCTCTGGCCGCCCTCACCGGCGTGGCCCGGGCGGATGCCATTGCCCTCACTCCGGGGGAGGCGGCCCTCCACCAGCTGGCGGACTGGTGGCCGTGGCTGCTGGTGATCGGGGTGGCGGCTGTGACCGTAATCCTGATTTTCCGGTATCGGAAGAGAAAGTGAGGGAGACATGGTGAAAAAGCTGTCCGCGCTGTTTTTGACCCTGGCCGTCCTGGCGGCCCTGGCGGCCCCCGCCCGGGCGGACGTGCTGTGGGAGCCCTACGGGAACCGGTTCTACGACGCCCACTCCCAGGAGTGCACCTACCTGGGCCGGGGCTTTTACGCCAACGGGGCGGAGGGCTTCGTCACCCTCTACGACGCCCCTGAGGGCGCCCTTGTGGCGGGCCAGTATGAGAACGGCCACCAACTGTGGGTGTACTGGGTGTACCAGGACTGGGGCTGCGTCTCCGTCCGGGGAGAGAGCACAGAGGGTACAGTGGGATGGGCGCCTCTGGCGGACCTGCGGCTGATCTACGACGGCATATCCTTCTCCGAGGAGTACGCCGGGGATATCCAGCCCTATGACGGCCAGTTTGCCGCCTATGCCGGGGACGCGGCAGCGGTGAACTTCTACGAGTACCCCGGCGCGGCGGAGGTGAAGCGGCGGCTGGATCTGGCGGACGGGGAGGGGATCCTCTCCCATCTCACCGGCACGGCGGATGAGGAGAGCTATATTCAGGCCATCTTTGCGAATGAAAATGGACTGACCTGGGCGTATGTGGGCTATCTGTACGGCCACGTGGACGGCTGGTTCTGCATAGACGAGCCGGATGGGGAGAATTTCCCCCTGCGCGAAGTGCCGGAGGCGGGCCTGACGCCGCCCCGGACGCCCCGACTGCCCGCCTCCGCCTACCTGCCCTATCTGCTGGTGGGCGCTGTGACGCTGCTGACCGCCGGGCTGCTGACGGTGAGGTTCCGCCGGAGGCGTCGGTAGGAGCGTCCACCTGTGACGGCCGAAAAAAGTTCCATTTGTCCACGATTTTCTTCTGTTTTCCAGGTAATTGACAATTTTCACGACGGTTGTTTTTTGCGGGACGAAAAATTCGGTAATATCCACATTGACAAAAAGTGCGCATAAATGGTACACTATAGCCAGTTTAGGAGAGATCCTAGACCGTTGTATCGTTTTTCCTCAATCTTCTCCATCAAGAAAGAAGCCGTCTCCTCGGAGGCGGCTTCTTTCTCTTTTCCGCGGTCTGGGGGGCCGCAGGGGTTCCCGGGGACGGGGGGTCTTGCACAGCGGCTGGTTTTATGCTATACTTTAATCTGTTATGGTAGGCAAATTGGGAATCATACACCTGATTTCCCGTTAAAAAACAAGAGATACGAGGAACAAAACTATGGAAATCACACAGGGCGTGCGCTTTGACACCCTGGGCTTGTCCCAGGAGATCATGCGCGCGCTGGAGAAAAAGGGGTTCGTGAGCTCCACCCCCATTCAGGCGGGGTGCATCCCCCCCATGCTGGCCTGGCAGGACGTGACCGCCAAGGCGCCCACCGGCACCGGAAAGACCTTTGCCTTTGGTATCCCTATCATTGAGCATATTGACGAGACCAATGAGAGCGTACAGGCGGCCATCCTGGCCCCTACCCGGGAACTGGCCCTTCAGATTACCGGAGAGATGCGGGAACTGGCCCAGTTCAAGCCCGGCATCCGCATGGTCTGTCTCTATGGCGGCCAGCCCATCGGCAAGCAGATCGACGCGCTGAAAAAGAGGCCCCAGATCGTGGTGGCCACCCCCGGCCGGCTGGGGGACCATATGAAGCGGCGGACCGTCCGCATTGACCAGGTACAGACCGTTGTTCTGGACGAGGCGGACCGGATGCTGGACATGGGCTTTATCCACGACGTGACCAAAATTTTGGATCAGATGAAAAACCGGAAAAACCTGGGCCTTTTCTCCGCCACCATCAGCCGGGAGGTGATGGACATCGCCTGGGTCTATCAGCGGGACGCGGTGGAGATTACCGTCCGGGCCGACGAGGAGAACAAGCCCGATATCCGCCAGTACCGGCTGGACGTGTCCATGGGTGAGAAGGTGGACGCGGTGGAGAAGATCCTGAACCAGGAGGGGTTTGACCGGGTGATGGTGTTCTGCAACACCAAGGGCAACACGGAACGGGTGGCCAAGCTGCTGCAGATGCGGGGGGTGGACGCCCAGTGCATCCACGGGGATATCCCCCAGGAAAAGCGGGAGAAGGTCATGGGCCGGTTCCGGTCCGGCCAGCTGCGGGTGTTCGTGGCCACGGACGTGGCCGCCCGGGGCATCGATGTGGACGATGTGGACGCCGTGTTCAACTACGACGTGCCCGACGAAAACGAGTACTATGTCCACCGCATCGGACGCACCGGCCGGGCCAAGCGCCACGGCGTGGCCTACACCCTGGTCAGCGACTATCCGGGCCTGGTGCGCTTAAACGACATCGCCCGCCACACCGGCAACACCATTGAGCAGATGCAGTTTGACGGACAGGGCCGTCTGGTGCCCGCCGAGGAGAAGTGACCCCCCAGAAAAGAGGAATACCCATGTGGAAACAAATGCGACACTCCGGCAGGCTGGCGGCACTTCTTCTGGCCGCGGCCATGCTGCTGGCCGCCTGTGGCGGCCAGGCGCCTGACAACGGGGCGGAGGAACCGGAGATCTTCTCCATAACCGCCGCCGTCAGCGCCGAAAGCCGGGCGGATGTGGAGGCCCACCACCTGTATGAGAATCTCATGGCCTGGGCTGACGACGGCCGCGGCTTTGCCCGGCTGGTCCCCGGCCAGGCGGAAGACTATACTGTGGAGACCGACTATACCGGCTGCGCCACCTATACCTTCACCCTTCGCAGGGGCCTCACCTGGTCTGACGGCCAGGCTGTAATGGCCGGCGACTTTGCAGATGCCTGGCGGCGTCTGGCGGACCCGGCCGCCGGCCGGGAGGACGCCGCCCTTCTGGAGATCGTGGCCGGCTATGACCAGGTCCGGGAGACAGGGGATACCAGCCTTTTGGCGGTGTCCGCCCCGGACGAGCGCACCTTTGTTGTGACACTCAGCGGCACCAGCGCCTACTTTCTGGAGGAACTCTGTGCCGGCAGCGCCACCATGCCCGTCCGGAGGGATCTTTTGACGGCGGCGGGGGAGATGGACGGCACCGTCACCAATGGCCCCTACCGCCTCTCACGGGCGGGAGGCGAACTGCTGGTGCGCAGCCAGTCCTATCGGGCTGCCGCCGGAGTGGGGCCGGAGCAGATTTATCTGGAGACCGCCGGGGACAGCCAGGGCGACTACCAGCGCTTCCTGGCGGGGGAACTGGATCTGGTGACGGAACTGCCCCAGAGTGCCCTTCAGACCCTTGCGGAGAGCGGCTTCTGGGTCAGTGAGCCGGTGTCCGCCACCTACGGCATCGTGCTGAACACCCGGCAGGCCCCCTTTGACTCCCTGGCGGTGCGTCAGGCGTTTCGCCTGGCCGTCGACGAGGCGGCGGTGGTGGCGGCCCTGGGAGATCTGACCCGCCGGCCCGCCGTGGGCCTGGTGCCCTACGGTGTGGGGGATTACAGCCAGCGTCCGGAGACGGAGGAGACGCCGGCGGAGGAGCCGGTGCTGCCCGACCCCAATGCGCCCGCCGAACCGGAAACGCCGGACACTCTCTGGGATTTCCGTGCCCATAGCCAGGAACTGGTTACTGCCCCGGCGGAGAGCGACTACGCCGCCGACTGTCTCCAGGCCCAGGCCCTGATGGCCCAAGCGGGCTACGCCGGCGGCGGCGGGTTCCCCGTGGTGGAGTATCTCTATGTGGACTCCCAGGAGGGCCGCCTGGCGGCCCAGACGCTGCAGGACATGTGGCAGCAGCAGCTGGGCGTCACCGTGACGCTGCGCTCCGCCACGGAGGAGGAGTACGCGGCCGCCCTGTCCTCCGGCCAGGAGGGGGAGGGCGGGGGTGCCCCGGCCTTCACCATGGCGGCCCAATGGTTCACAGCCTCCTGCTCTGACGCAGAGTCATTTCTCAGCCAGTGGCACAGTGCCAGCAGTGACAATTTCTCCGGTTACGCCAGTGACGCCTTTGATATCCTGCTGGGCAGCGCCGCCGCCGCCCTCTCTCCCGATGTCCGGGATGCCCGGGACGCCTACCTCCACGATGCGGAGGCCATCCTGCTGTCGGACAGCGCCGTGGTGCCCCTGTACTACCAGGGGAGCAGCTTCCTCCTGGCGGAGGGGCTCACCGGCCTGTACCGCGGGCCGGACGGGCTCTGCTTCCTGTCCCAGGTGACGCCTGACGCCGGAGACGCCGGCTGATTGGCGCCGGCATGGGGGGACCCAGGGCGCGCCTTTTGACAGAATAGAGGCCCCC
>CDZQ01044283.1_pt1 | contig 12361 bp, 12 predicted proteins | sample 554831 | NCBI WGS metagenome assembly CDZQ01 (sample SAMEA3182112, study PRJEB8094) | gut metagenome | biome: human; feature: gut; material: Stool; isolation source: human stools | place: Canada | collected 2013-05-06
GGGAAGAACGATTCGTCCCTTTTTTGTCTTTTCAGATTTTGGTAGGACAGAAAATTTTTTCATTTTTATCTCTGTTTTTCAAAAGGCAACGCATTCCGAACTTGGAAAACTTCGTATGTTTTTTTTATTTTTGTGTACAAAGTGTATAGAATCCTACATAACGGCTAGATATTTTGTACAAAAACACGCCGTAAAAGAAAAAAAATAGAAAAACACTTGAAAAAGTGATGTAAAAAGATTATAATGATAGTATCATGTATAACGGTTTGATAAATCGTTAAAAGGGAGGTTCTTGGAATGAAAAAAATTTGGTCTGTTGTGCTTGCGCTTGCGTTGATGGCAGGGTTTGCATCTTTGTTTACCTTTAGTGCGGCAGAAGGGTATGAAGCAAAAACAGTTGTTACAAAAGTAGAAGATAATAAAATTCGGGCAACGGTATCCTTAACGATGCCGGCCGCGGATAAGATTACGGCTTTTGGAGTAGATTTTAAATATGATCCGTCTGTGTTGACTCCGGTTCAGTTAGATGCTGAAGAGGGCGACGGCACCGGATATTTTCTACAGGAAAATTGTCCGAGCATGGAAGGTTGGAATTTATACGCAGCATTCCGTTCGGACGAAAATAGTGTGTATATTTCTGCGATTGATTTAGATGTTACCACTCCGAGTGCTTGGGACGCTGACGGCGCGACCGAGATTATTGTGCTGGAGTTTACGATCAATGAAGGAGCTTCTATCGGCAGCGAAGATGTTTTGCAGGCAACGATTTTTGACCTGGCATCTACAGAGAATACAGATATTGGTAAAGACAAGTTTGATGGTGTTACTTCAACCGTTTATGACGACGGCATCATAGCTGACGAGATTGTCGGGATTGAAGTCACGCCGCCGACTAAAGTAAATTATCTGGTTGGAGAGACATTTGCAGAAGACGGTCTTGTCGTGCAAAATGTGTACCAGAGCGGTAAAAAAGCTGAGACAACAGGCTCGTATGATGTGCCGGAGCTGCAGGAAGTTGGTACTTTTGAAATCACCGTAACGGCAAGTGGTTTTTCGGATTCCTTTACGATTCTGGTTTCTACGAAAGGTGACATTAATGCAGACGGAAAGGTTTCTTTGGCAGATGTTATTTTAGTTGCAAGAACCGCTGTCGGAAGTGTACAAGATCCCAATTCTGCTGTAGTGGTATTTGGAGATGTCATCGGCGGAGACGGCAAGGTAACTCTTGCAGATGTTCTGAAAATAGCAAGAGTTTCTTTAGGTACAGATACGATCGAATAAATAGATAAAAAAGAAAAGGGTCTCGCAGCAGCGAGGTCCTTTTTTTTATTTTGTAATGTACATTTGGAAAAAAACGGGGAATACTGTAGACAAAGAATATTTCACCTTTTAATCATTTCAAATTTCCCACTAAGAGTTTATGATCAGGTTATTTATGTAAGATGTGTTTTGGAGGTGTTTCATTGCGGAAAAACGGTATAGCGCTTGCATGTTTTTTACAGCGAATAAGGATAAAGACCGATTGATACCGAGATCCTTTTACAAATCAGCGGTATGTTGAAATTTTATAGGATAAAGATCAAGCCGTCCATTTGATAAAAGACATTGGTTTTTAAAGTTTTGTGTGGTTCACGTTGTGGATGACCGTGCTTTTCCGTATCTGTTTTATCGTCATTTGAAAAAATAGCAAAAAAGTTTGTGAACTTATCTGCAATCTGCTTGAAAATATTTGAAATTTGGTATATAATGTATACTGGTAGGAATTGGAGTTCCTGTAAATAACCGAAGCGAAAATCTGTTTTTTGCGGTTGTACAGCAGACAGAATCGATTCGGAAACGATATAAATATTATTATGTGGACCGAAGTACGAGGAGGTTTTTTAATGGATATTCAGGCAAAGGTCTCGCAGCTGGAACAGCGTAGAAGCGAGATTGAATCTTCAGCAGGGCAGAACCTTGCGAGAGAACGTCTGGCTATGCTGTTCGACGAAGGAACATTTGTTGAGGTCGGCGCATTTGTCAAGCAGCGTCCTACGGAATTTTATCCCATGAGTGGTGCGGCAGAAGGTGTTGTAACCGGATACGGCTCTGTGGACGGCAAGTTGGTTTTTGCATTTGCTCAGGACAGTGCGGTATTAAAAGGCAGTATCAGTCAGATGCATGCAGAAAAGATCGTATCGATCGTCAAGATGGCGGCAAAAGCCGGTGCTCCGATCGTTTCGATGATTGACAGTTGCGGGCTGCGTTTGCACGAAGGGGTAGACGCACTCAACGGTTACGGAAAAATTCTTTCCGCTTTCAGCAAAATTGCAGGCCAAATCATTCATATCAGTGTCGTTTTCGGCACATCGGCAGGTGCGTTATCCTTTTTGCCGGCTATGGCGGATTACGCAGTAGCTGTTCGTAAATCTGAAATCTTTTTATCCAGTCCGGCGGTTGTTTTGTCTCGGTTGGGCGATGCGGAGGCCGGCACGGTTGAAAAGGCTTATCGCGATGGTGTTGTCAGCGTGATTGCCGAGACAGACGCGGATGCCTGCGCACGGGTTCAAGAATACATCAATATGGTTTGCGATGTCAGCATCACAGAGGATGATATCAATCGTCTGACTCCGGAGATTGCCGGAATCGTTTCTCAGCCGTCTTACGATGTTCGGGATGCTATTCGCGTGCTTGCGGATGACGGACGGTTTTTGGAGTTGTATGCCGGTCAGGCAGCCAATATAACGGTTGGTTTTATGGGGCTGAATGGTTCTACCATCGGCGTTGTCGCAAACAATCCTGCCTTTGATGACGGGGCATTAAATGCAGGGGCCTCTAAAAAGGCGGCAAAGTTTATTGATTTTTGTGACGCTTATGATATTCCGTTGCTTTCGTTGGTGGATACCGACGGATTCTGCGCGGAGAAAGATGAAAATATAGAAGACTGCAGCTTGTTGCTTTCGGCGTTTGTTTATGCAGACGTTCCTAAGGTGTCTGTTGCGCTGGGCCGTGCCTACGGCGCCGGATACCTGAGTATGTGTGCACAGGCTACCGGAGCGGATATCGCTTACGCATTACCGAGTGCTCAGATTGCCGCATTGCCGGCAGAAACGGGCGCTATTTTCCTCGGTGATCAAAAAATTGCGCAGGCAGAAGATCCGGGCGAGCAGAGACAGGCGTTGATTGAAGAGTATAAAGAAATCCTGTCCAGCCCGTATGAAGCGGCAGAACACGGATATTTGGACGATATTATTGACCCGGCTACGACCCGGCAGTTATTGGCAAGTTCGTTTGATATGCTGGCAGATAAATCTGCCTATCCGTTTGCGTAAAGCAGGAGGCGTAGTAAAGCGATGAATGCGATGAATTTGATTCTGTTGGCCAAAGATGTAGCAGAACTGAATGTTCCGCAGGACACAGCAGGAAAACTGTTGTATTCCTTGCAGGTAACTTTGGTAGGTATGGGTATCGTTTTTCTGGTTTTGATTATTTTGATGGCGGTATTGTACCTGTTTAAATTGGCCTTTTATCGGAATCCCGAAAAACAAAAAAAACAGGCGGAACCGGCTCCTGTTTCGGTCCCGGAAAAAACACAGGCGCAGCCGGTGGCAACAGCGGATCAGTCCGAAGAAATTGCAGCTGTTCTTGCCGCTGCTGTAGCAGCTTATTATCAAACACAGCCGGCGGTGTCCCGTTACCGGATCCGCTCGTTTAAACGCATATAAAATCAATACAGTACGGAGGATATATCGATGAGAAAGTTTAATATAACCGTAAACGGAACAACGTATCAGGTAGATGTTGAAGAAATCGGCGCCCCGGCCGCAGCTCCCGCAGCTGTAGCCGCACCGGCAGCCCCGGCCGCAGCACCGGCTGCGCCTGCAGCGGCTGCAAAACCGGCAGCTCCTGCTTCAAAGCCAGCTGCTCCTGCTGGCGCTAATGCCGTCAAAGCACCGATGCCCGGCAATATTTTAAAAGTTAATGTCAAAGCCGGCGATACGGTAAAACAAGGTGACGTTTTGGTCGTTTTGGAAGCAATGAAGATGGAAAACGATATTCAGGCCGCACAGGACGGAACGATTGCTGCCGTTCATGTATCTCAAGGACAGACGGTTGAAACCGGTGATCCGTTGGTCAGCTTCTCTTAATTCTGTTATTAGGTAAAAGCACAGAAAGAGGAGGTTTATCAGCATGGATGTATTGCAGTTGCTTCGTGATTTCGCAACGGAGTCTGGCTTTGCAAAGTTGTTTGAACACGGCGAAATCATTATGATCGGCATTGCATGTTTTTTGATTTATCTGGCAATCGGGCGTGGTTTTGAACCGATGCTGTTATTGCCGATTTCTTTTGGTATGCTTTTGGTGAATCTTCCGGCAGCAACGGGGGATATGCTGATGCATTCAGAAATTTTTATCAATGAGACGGGGCATATCGACTGGGCCGCGCTCGGAGATACGGGTGGGTTGTTTGACTATCTGTATTTAGGCGTTAAATTGGGTGTTTACCCACCCTTGATTTTCCTTGGCGTTGGCGCGATGACGGATTTTGGTCCGCTGATCGCCAACCCGAAGAGTATTTTATTGGGCGCTGCGGCGCAGTTAGGTATTTTTGTAACATTTATCGGCGCACTGACTCTCTTTGGCTTTAATCCGCTGGAAGCCGCTTCGATTGGTATTATCGGAGGCGCGGATGGGCCGACTGCGATTCTGGTCACTAAAACATTGGCTCCGCATCTGTTGGGCGCCATTGCGATTGCCGCATATTCTTATATGGCGCTGGTTCCGTTTATTCAGCCGCCGATCATGCGGCTGCTGACCACCAAAAAAGAACGCAGCGTGGTAATGGAACAACTTCGGCCAGTGTCCAAAAAGGAGAAAATCCTGTTCCCGATCGTGGTTTCAATTGTTGTTATCTTGATTATTCCCGCTTCTGCGTCGTTAATCGGCGCGTTGATGTTGGGGAATCTGTTGCGGGAGTGCGGCGTGGTAGAACGTCTTTCTAAAACGGCGCAGAATGAGATGATCAATATTATTACTATCTTTTTAGGCTTGACCGTTGGTGCAACCGCAAATGCAGAGAACTTCTTAAAGCCGCAAACATTGATGGTTATTGGTTTGGGACTTGTCGCGTTTTGTATTGCAACGGCGGGCGGCGTGCTGTTTGGCAAATTGATGTATTTGTTTTCCGGCAAAAAGATCAACCCGCTGATTGGTTCTGCCGGCGTTTCGGCGGTCCCGATGGCGGCGCGCGTTTCTCAGATTGTGGGTGCAAAAGAGCGTCCGGGCAACTTTTTGCTCATGCACGCGATGGGACCTAATGTTGCAGGAGTAATCGGTTCGGCTGTTGCCGCCGGTGTCTTCCTGACCCTGTTTAACTGATATTGCTTATTGGAAAGAAGGTTTCGCTATGAGTCATGAAATCCATGCACATAAAGTAGGCATTACGGAAACCGTTTTGCGTGACGCGCATCAGTCTCTGATCGCGACGCGGATGACAACGGAAGAAATGCTGCCGATTCTTGAAACGTTGGACCAGGTTGGCTACCATGCGCTGGAAGCATGGGGCGGCGCAACGTTTGACGCCTGTTTACGGTTTTTAAACGAAGATCCGTGGGAACGGTTGCGTAAAATCCGTGATAAAGTAAAAAATACCAAGCTGCAAATGTTGTTCCGCGGCCAGAATATTCTGGGCTATCGGCATTATGCAGACGATGTTGTTGCTTATTTTGTTCAGAAGTCGATTGCAAACGGCATTGATATTATTCGTATTTTTGACGCATTAAATGATGTGCGTAATTTAAAGACAGCCATCGACGCTACCAAAAAAGAAGGCGGTCATGTTCAAGCCGCTCTCAGCTATACGATCAGCCCGGTACACAGTATTGAAGCTTTTGCGAAGTTGGCTCAAGAGTTGGAGCAAATGGGAGCCGACTCTATTTGTATCAAAGATATGGCCGGATTATTGACCCCGTACAGCGCGTATGAATTAGTCAGCGCGCTCAAACAGACCATTCATGTTCCGGTCGAACTGCATACACATTATACGTCCGGTATTGCTTCGATGACGTACTTAAAAGCGATTGAGGCGGGATGTGATATCGTCGATACGGCGATTTCTCCGTTTGCTATGGGAACCAGTCAGCCGGCTACAGAATCGCTGGTTGTAGCCCTGCAGCAGACGCCGTATGATACCGGTCTTGATCTGGGCCTGCTCAATGAAGTACGGCAGTATTTTGAGCCGATTCGTCAGAAGTATCTGGCAAACGGAACCATGAGCACCAAGGTTTTGGGTGTTGATGCCAATACGCTGTTGTATCAGGTTCCCGGAGGCATGTTCTCCAACCTGGTTTCTCAGCTCAAGCAAGCACATGCAGAAGATAAATTGGATGATGTGTTGCAGGAGATTCCGCGGGTGCGTGAAGATGCGGGGTATCCTCCTCTGGTTACGCCGACTTCTCAGATCGTCGGAACACAGGCGGTGTTTAACGTCTTGTTTGGCCGCTATAAGAACGTAACCAAAGAGTTTAAAGGGTTGGTTCGCGGAGAGTACGGGAAAACGCCGGCAGAGCCGAAGCCGGAGTTTGTTAAGCAAATTATTGGGGACGAAGAGCGGATTACCTGTCGTCCGGCCGATAAATTGTCTCCGGAACTCGACAATATTCGCGAAAAATGCAAACAATATATCGAGCAGGACGAAGACGTGCTGTCTTATGCGTTGTTTGGCCAGGTCGCGACAAAATTCTTTGAATTCCGTCAGGCACAAAAGTACGGTGTGGATTATGCTCATGCCGATGCGGTTAATAAGGTTCATCCTGTTTAATGATCAAAGAACGGTCGGGGAGCGGAAATCCGTTTCCCGGCTCTTTTGTTTTGAATCCTGATTTTTTATAGGGTGCGGACACACGATTGCCGTCCGCGGGACCTGCCTTTGACTTGCTTCTGTGACCTTGCAGGCAAATGCAGGGAAAAAAGTAAAAAAGTAAAAAGTAAAGAGTAAAAAAGGAAAAAGGGGAGAAATACTGATGGCCATAGAAAAAGTACGGCAATATTTTGCACAATACGGATTAGCTGACCGGATTCTGGAGTTTTCACAGTCCAGTGCGACCGTTGCCTTAGCTGCTGCTGCGCTGCACTGTGAGGAGGCCCGGATTGCTAAAACACTGTCGTTTCGGACTCAAAACGGCTGTATATTGGTTGTAACAAGCGGAGATTGCCGGATTGATAACCATAAGTATAAAGAACAGTTTGGGCAAAAAGCCAAGATGTTAACGCCCGAAGAAGCGGTTGCTTTGATCGGACATGCCGTTGGCGGGGTTTGCCCGTTTGCCGTAAACGAAGGCTGTGAGGTTTATCTGGACGAGTCTTTAAAGCGGTTTGATACGGTTTTTCCGGCCTGCGGCAGCAGCAACAGCGCGATAGAACTGACGCCCGAGCAGTTAGCGCAGTATTCTAACAGCCTGGGGTGGGTAGATGTATGTAAACCTATTCCCACAGAAGCATAAAATCAAGTAAAGACGGTGGAGATGAATCGGCAGTTTTTCGGTTATTGTGCCTTCTGCCGTAGATGAAAGGAGAGATTGCCATGGCGATGGATTCGTCAAACATGAACCTGCCGTTGCCTACGGTGCTGGATACGCAGCAAATATACAGCGGCAAAATCATTCAAGTTCGAAAAGATACGATATTAGAGCAAAATCGGCAAGCGACACGCGAAGTGGTTCAGCATTGTGAGGCGAGTTGTATTTTGCCTGTTGATTCAGACGGAAATGTTTATATCGAGCGCCAATATCGGCATGGTGTCGGCCGGTTTGTCGTTGAGCTTCCAGCCGGAAAAGTTGATGAAGGCGAAAGGCCCGAAGCCTGTGCCGTGCGGGAACTGGCAGAGGAGATCGGTGCAGTTTGTTCGGATCTGATTTACTTTGGGCCGATGTTGGTCAGCCCGGCATATTGCAGCGAGATCATTCATTTATATGCGGCTAAAATTGACGCGTTTTTGCCTCCGCATCCGGATGACGGAGAATTTATTGAAGTGGAGAAAATACCGTTTACAGGCCTTTTACAGCTCATTGACGAACAGCAGATTACGGACGCCAAAACCGTGATGCTGGCTTTAAAATATGCCAGAGCCGTTGCCGTAGGGCAGGGATTTGATGTTTCTGTAAAGAGCTGATACGGGCGACTCCTTTTTTTTACGGGGGCGTTATGTCCGAAAAACTGCGCACATATTTGTGTGCCCGCAGTTTGCTGGTCCTGTTTGAGCGTTCGCAGTTTGCCGGCCCTGTTTGTTGCGGAGAGTACGCGATTGTAAATCCATTTAATTTTCTTTTCTGCGCTTTTGCCGGGTTCGGTATAGGGATCAATGAAAGATTTGCTGCCAAACAACCTTCCGGAAAAGCGGCACAAATATGTTCCATTTTCAGAATAAAAAAGCAACTTGCAGCCTCATTTTTTGGATTCAAGTGCATTCTACACAAACTACGCAAAAAACAGTCCATTGAAATAACAAAAAGGTCCTTCCCTTTTTAGGGAAGGACCTTTTACTTTAGCAATTTTTTATTGAACAGTATCCTCTGTTCCTGATTCTCCGTTTTCTGTTTGATCCGGAGTGGTCGGAGTACTGGAATGTACAGGGTCTTCTTCGGTAGAATCCTGTGGTTGATCGGGTGTTTGATTACCGTCGTTTTCAGGTGAAGAGGTATCATCTGTCTCGCCGGGATTTGGTGCTACCTGATTGGAATCTTCGGTATCAGCCCCTGGTGTTTGCGTATTTTGATCGGTTGAAGGATCGGGATTCTTTTCCGTAGAACTATTGGAAGTCGTTTCCTTGTCCCCGTTAGCAGACGAATTTGTCTGTGATGTTTGAGGTGCTTTGGCCGGCTCTTTGTCCGATGAGGTATTTTGATTGTTGAGGTTTTGCAGACTGTCTTCCGAGGACTCGATCCAGACGGCTTTGTCCGCCGTTGTTGTGATCGGCGTGTCGGTCAGATCATGCAACGTAACCACAATTTTGCCCTCTCCGGTTTGAGAAAGGGTATCGGAATCTTTCAGATTGGTTCCGTTAATACATAAAACTCCGTTCCCGATTGATAGCGTAGAATAAACATCTTTTTGGGCTTGGATCTGCAAAGATTGAACCGAAAGCAGATGTCCGTTTAGGTTGATGTTTGGATAGCAATGGTCAAAAATCAAATCCTGATCCGGGGTGGAAATATCTTCTTCCAGATACAAAACAGTGCCTTGCTCATAATCTTGCGTCAATTGATCCGGTTCGGAGACAAGCACGATATGGGCAGACTGAAACGCCGTAAAGAATTGGAATCGAATCCCCGCCGTAGGCGCTGCGGACAATTGGACGTAATATAAATCGGTCGTTCCCGGTTTTAGCTGTGCAGACTTCATCTCTGCCGCGGCACCGTCTTTTTCCGTTGTAACGGTGATGCCTGCGGCGGTTGTAATTTTAGCCTGATACTGAAACGCGAGCGTACTGGTTCCGTAATTGGTAATCCGAACATAAAACGCGGTTTCCGTTATTGAAATATCGGTATCCGCAGATTGGACCGGATTATTGGTTTTCCATAAAAGGTTGTCGCCCGAGACCGGCTGTGCCGGATCCTTAATGATTTCGATTTGCGCATCATAAGTTCCGGAACGGATCTGCATTTGATTATTCTGTGCAAAATCCGTAAACCATGCGCTTACCGTTACCGTGTATGTCAGAATAATCAGAATACACAGGGGAATAATGGTAAACAATTTTTTTTGAAAAGGGTTTTTGGATGCTGATACGTCTTTGCTCATGTTATCGCCCGTCTCCCTGTTGGTTTTCTTGGTTGTATTGCTGTTTGAGTTTTTCGATTTGTTCTATCATTTTTTGCGACTGTGAAGAAACAGTCTGTTGCAAGTTTTCTGTCGGACCGGTCTGCCTATCTGTTTCGATACGGCCTGTGGGTGCAGCTGTGTTGGCCGATTCGGTTTTTTCATCTGTCATCTGGCTCTTTTGCTGTTGGCGCATTTGCTGTTTGACTCGGGTCAACTCGTCCATCAAATCTTGCATCCGTTGCCGTTCGGCAGCGACCTGTTCCTGTGCCCATTGCCGTTCGGCCGCGAGCTGCTCTTGCTGTGCGGCGATATCCGCCTGTTGTTCTTGTTTGTACTGTCGTACCAAGCGGAAGAATTTTACCGCCTGGATCCCCAGCAATAACAAAAACGGAATTAAAATGATCGTTACATATCCGGCCGGTGTTCTTAAAAATTCAAACACGTATCCCATTTTAGGTAGATGGAACGCATATTTGCCCAATACGTTTGCTTCCGGGACCGGGTATAGATCATCAGCGCCTGTTGTGGTTCCGTAGGTGATAAAGGCACGCTGGTCTTCATATTCTGTAACCTGTCTGATTTTATGAGTAACGGTTTGTCCGTAATTGGCGGGATCAATCGAGCGGAAAGTAATGATATCACCTTCCTGCAGGGTTGCCGGATCTGTTTGGCGGCTGATGGCCATATCTCCCACTTGAAAAACTTCGCTCATCGAGTCTGATAAAACGATATACGGTTTAAAACCGAAAATGCCGTCATTTTCTTTGTTGACCGTATTCACGGAGATGATCGTAAAAATCATTACGCAGAGGGCAAAAAGAAAGATGATTGCGGTTAAAATATTGCCGATTATGTGAAGTGCTTTTTTCAAGATACGATCCTCCCGTCATCATAAGCCGGTGCAAGCAAGCATCCGTTAAAACATGTCGATTAAAATTCTTTGTCCGGATTATTTTTTGCCTGTACGGCGTTTGCGGACAGGTCAAACTGAATCGATTGTTGTTGATACATATTGCCGGCCGTTTCTTTCATTCGTACGCACAAAGAAAGTGTTTTGGTTTGGTCCGGTTGCAAGATTTCCTGCCCGACAAACGGATTCTGTTCCGAAAAATCTGCCGCAGAAGCAGAATACAACAACTCTTCGCCGTCATAAATTTCAAAAATCAAAGCGTCTTTGAGTGCCCCGTCGACATTTTCCAGGTATAACCGGTAATACACGTCAACCGTACTCAGGTTCTTGATAACAAGGTCTTCTTTGAGTGTCATTCCCGGTTCAATATGCATATTCCCGTCAAACAACACTTGGCCATCATTTACATCGATTTTAACCTGAGCAGTTTCAAAAAAGTTATCTTCCGAAGTCAGTACCGAGGCAAACAAAGCCACCGTTGTCAGCGCCAGCATTACAGAAAGAACCAGTACGATAAAAATGCTGCCGTAAACCTTACGTTTGGTGTTTTGAGACTGATTGATTTCATTGCTCATTTTTACCGTCTCCTCTTTTCCGAATCATCACTGTGATTATCAGTACGGCCAAAGCAACAGCCGCCAGAATGATGACAGCCAGAATAGCAGTATCTGCCGTGTCCGGCGGGGTTACAAGCCCGTCATCAAGGTCATTGATTCCCCAGTTGAAATCAGCATGCAGACTGGCCGCTTGATACTCGTTGCCTACCGAGGTGTCCAAAGAGGCCTCGATTTTATAATATTTGGTGGTTACGCCGGAGTCCGACACTGGAATCTGCTGCGAAAAATCTTGTCCGGCAATTTGTGCAAAGGGGCCGGATGCAATAATTTCACCCGTATCTGCGTCGGTAACCGTTAACGTCAAAACATCGGCCAGATTTTTGGTTTGCTCCGTAATAACCGTGTTAAAGAACAGCGTTACCTGCTTTTTATTATAAACGTTGATGCAGAAATATTGGGTTTGTGTATCTCCCGGAAGCATATTTACCGCTTCAAAAGGTTCGTTATCCGATGTGTGGCCTGCAAAAAATTCCATTTTAATCGCTTGTGGCTCTTCGGCGGGAGTTACAGACTGTGTTTCGGTGGAATCTGTATTCCCGGCCAGTGCAAGGCCTTGTCCGCTTACAGAAGCCATGTTTGACGTGCCCTCTTCCTGCTGCGTTCCGATTACATTATTGGGAATGGTGGTTGTTGTTTTTTCTGCCTGTGTCCGAGGCAAAAAGCGCACCGCACATAATCCCGCAATGCCCAGCACCAACAATACGGCAAGAATGATAATGGCTATTTTCAGCCCTTTTGAGGTTTTTCCGCTATCCGCTTTTAACATAGTATAACTCCCTTCTACGGGTATATAAATCGTTGACGATTTTCTGTCAAATACAGTTGACAACTTTTTTTCAAATATAAAAGCACAACATAAAACATATGTTTCTCTGTTTGAATGATCAAAAAAGGCCTAAAAGAATAATATCAAAGTTGTGCAAACTGTAGTCATATCAGTGCCTTGATCAATAATCTTACCTATTTATATATATCATATCATTTTTCTCTTTATTATGCAATAGTTTTTCCAAAAAATGATAAAGCAACCCACAAA
>CDZQ01060245.1_pt1 | contig 12358 bp, 13 predicted proteins | sample 554831 | NCBI WGS metagenome assembly CDZQ01 (sample SAMEA3182112, study PRJEB8094) | gut metagenome | biome: human; feature: gut; material: Stool; isolation source: human stools | place: Canada | collected 2013-05-06
ATGTTATTATTTGGGGCGATATTACAAAATTATTACGCGCAATTTTATTAAAATGTTAGAATCCTCTCGCTTTATCTTGAAAAACCGGTAAAATGCCCGTATAATGCACTTATAGCAAGGCAAACAAAATAAAAAACAGAAAAGAAAGCGGTGCTTTTTGTGAAAAACGAAGAGATCCTGGCCCGTGTAGACCACACGGCGCTGAAGGCGACAGCCACTTGGCAAGAGATTCGCACTTTATGCGAAGAGGCGCTGGAATACCACACAGCGTCCGTCTGCATCCCGCCGTCCTATGTGGCGCGCGCCCATGCGGAATTTCCGGGGCTGAACATCTGTACGGTCATCGGGTTCCCGCTTGGCTACAACACCACGGCGTGCAAGGTGTTTGAAACGCAACAGGCGGTGCGCGAGGGTGCATCGGAAGTGGACATGGTGGTGAACCTGGGCGATGTGAAAAACGGCGATTTTGACGCAGTGGAAAAAGAGATTGAAGCGCTGAAAAAGGCCGCCGGCGATAATGTGTTGAAGGTGATTGTGGAAACATGCTACCTTACGCAGGAGGAAAAAATCCGCCTGTGCGAGTGCGTGACAAAGGCCGGGGCCGATTATATCAAAACGTCCACCGGGTTTGGCACAGCGGGCGCTACGCTGGAGGACATTGCCCTGTTCCGCGCCCACATTGGCCCGCAGGTGAAAGTGAAGGCGGCCGGCGGCATCCGCACAAGGGAAGACCTTGAGGCGTTTTGCAACGCAGGGTGCGACAGGCTGGGTTGCAGCGCCGCAGTGAAGGTGCTGTGCGGAAAAGGCTGAAAACAAAACCGTTTTATTGAGTTGGCAAATGGCGCCATTTGCGCTTTCTGCGGGGTTCCCCGCAGAAAGCGTTCTGGCAGGCGCTGGCACATAACATGCAGAATAACAGAAAGGTCGTGTTACAATGGTCAATCAAGATGGTCTGATGTATCACATTCATTTAAGAAAGGGGGATATCGGCCGCTATGTGCTGCTGCCGGGTGACCCCTTCCGCACCGATTTGATCGCTACCTATTTTGACGAGCCGAAGCTGATTGCCCACAACCGCGAGCACAAAACCTGGGTGGGCAAGCTGGACGGCGTGCCTGTGGCGGTCACGTCCACCGGCATGGGCTGCCCGTCGGCCGCCATTGCGCTGGAAGAGCTGATTAAATGCGGGGCAGATACCTTTATCCGCGTGGGCACTGCCGGGCGCGTGTGTGACGCCGCCTTTGACGAGACGCTGGACGGCGTGATTAACACGGCTGCCGTGCGCGACGAAGGCACCACCATCCACTACATCCCCATTGAATATCCCGCCGTGGCAGACCGCCATGTGGTGGACGCCCTGGCTGTGGCTGCAAAGAACCTGGGGTATCACTATGCCGAGGGCATCACGCAGTCGAAAGATTCGTTCTATGGCCAGCACGAGCCGGAGAACATGCCTGCGGAAAGCCGCCTGAAAGAGCGCTGGGAGGCTTGGCGCCGCGGCAATGTCATGACTTCAGAGATGGAGGCGGCTGCCCTGTTCGTCATTTCGTCCATCCGCGGCTGCCGCGCAGCTTCCATCATGTCGTTTGTGGATATGAAAAAGACCATCGAAGTGGCGCGCGATGCCCTGAAGATTCTGATTAAGCAGGACGCGGCGAAATAACAACGGACGGAAAAGAAAGGTGGGGCTTCGCAATGTCCTTTCGAGATTATCAAGCGGCAAACAGCAAGCAATACCATATTCAGGTGGCGAAAGGGGAAGTGGGCCGGTATGTATTCCTTCCGGGCGACCCCTTCCGCACAGACCTGATTGCCAGTTTTCTGGACGATGCCAAACTGGTTGCCCATAACCGCGAGCACAAAACATGGACGGGCCGCCTGGATGGAGAGCTGGTTTCCGTTACCTCCACCGGCATGGGCTGCCCCTCTACGGCAATTGCAGTAGAAGAACTGATCAAATGCGGAGCCGACACTTTCATTCGCATCGGCACGGCCGGCCCTGTGAGGGATGAAATGGACAGCGAGCGCTATGACGGCGTGGTGGTGACAGGCGCTGTGCGCGACGAGGGCACCACGGTGCACTATATCCCGGTGGAATACCCTGCGGTGGCAAACCGGCATGTGGTGGCTGCGCTGGCGCAGGCGGCACAAGCCGCCGGGTTGAACTTTGCTGAGGGCATTTCCCAGTCGAAAGATTCCTTTTACGGCGAGGTGGACCCGGCGTGCTCTCCGGTAGAGAAACGCCTGAAAGAGCGCTGGCAGGCCTGGCAGCGCGGCAATGTCATGTGTTCCGAGATGGAGTGCGCGGCGCTGTTTATTATTTCGTCCATCCGCGGCTGCCGTGCGGGTGCCATTATGAACTGGGGCGACATGAACCGCACCATCCAGACGGCCTGTGATGCTGTGCGCCTGCTGATGCAGCAGGATAAAAATAATAAAGTGTGAGCGGGGGGAAATATGAGCAAACCAATCATTGAACTGCGTGATTACAGCTACCGCTATTCTTCCGAGGAAGATTTGGTGCTCAAGCACGTCACATTCACCATCAATGAGGGCGATTTTGTAGGCATTGTGGGCTGCAACCGCGCCGGGAAATCCACGCTGTGCAAATCGATTGTGGGCATTGTGCCCTTTGTATTCGGCGGCGATTGGGACGGCGAAATTCTGGTGGACGGCAAAAGCATGAACGAGACGCGCGGCAAGGGTGTAATGGACGTGGTGGGCATCGTATTTCAGGATGCAGAGAGCCAGTTCACCCAGCAGACCGTAGAAGATGAAATTGCCTTTGCCATGTGCAATTTCGGCTACGACCGCGCGCTGATGCGCGAGCGCATTCAGTTCGCCGCCGAGGCCTGCGGCCTTGCCGGCATGCTGGACCGTTCCCCCTACCGCCTGTCCGGCGGCCAGCAGCAGCGCCTGGCTGTGGCGTGCATTCTGGCGCTTCAGCCGCGTGTGATTATTCTGGATGAATCCACCTCTCAGCTGGACCCCATTGGCCGCGATGAGATTTTCCGCCTGGTGGGGCAGCTGCACAAAGCGGGCAAAACCATCATCATGGTGGACCACAACATTGAAAAAATCGCCGAGGCGGTGGACAAGGTGCTGGTGCTGCACGAGGGCGAACTGGTGGCGTATGACGACCCGCACAAGGTATTTGCCGATAAAGAGAATATGAACGGCCACTTTGTGCGTCTGCCTCAGGTAACGGACGCCGCACTGGCACTGCGCGGCCGGTTGGGCGAGACGCCTGACCTGCCCGTCACCCTCAACGAGGCTGTTTCGGTGTTTGCCCCGCTGGGCCAAGGAGGTGTGTGAAGATGGCAGAAGCTGTAATTCGCGTGGAAAAGCTGGTGCATGTTTACCCGCGTGGGAACGTCAAGGCCCTGAAGGGGATTGACCTGGATATCAACAAGGGCGATGTCGTATCCATCGTGGGGCAGAACGGCAGTGGCAAAACCACCCTGGTGCGCCATTTCAACGGCCTGCTGCGGCCCACAGAGGGCAAAGTGTACCTGATGGGGGAAGACTCCACCGGAAAATCTGTGGCCGAGATGTCGCGCCGCTGCGGCTATGTGTTTCAAAACCCCAACCACCAAATTTTCTGCACCACAGTGCGGGAAGAATTGATGGTGGCCCCGAAATACTTTGGCTTTACCCAGCAGCAGGCAGATGAAAGCCTGAAGATGGTGAGCGAGCTGATGGGGCTGGAACATCTGCTGGACAAGCACCCCATGACGCTGGACTATACCACCAAGAAAATCATCACCATTGCCTCGGTGCTCATCTTTGCGCCGGAGGTTCTGGTGCTGGACGAGCCCACGGGCGGCCTGGACGAAGTGGGCCGCGAGATGCTGACGAAGATCATCCGCCTGATGCACGACGAGGGGCACACGGTGGTGATTATCTCGCATGATATGGACTATGTGGCAGAGAACTCCAGCCGCGTGGTGGTGATGGCCCAGGGCGAAATTTTGGACGACGCTGTGCCGGAAAAGGTGTTTTTGAATGCAGATATTCTGAAACATGCACAGGTAGAGCCCCCGCAAATCATGCAGCTGGACCTTCGCCTTGGCCGAAAGGGAATGGACACGGCCGCGCTTTCGGTGGCGGATTTTGTAAAAAAATACGATTCCTGAGTTTTATGTCTCAACCACCCGATGGCCGGGTGTGAATAAATAACAAGGAGGAATTTCTCATGGCAATGAATTCGGTCGATTCTTCGAAGGGCAGGCTTCGCGGCACCTATATCGCGATTATGATCCCGCTTGGTGTGGCTATCAACTATGTGGGCGGCCAAATCGCCACCAGCCTGGGCCTTCCCATTTACCTGGATTCCATCGGCACCATCATTGTGGCCTCTATCATGGGCCCGTGGATCGGTGCCACGTCCGGCGTGCTGTACAACATCATTTCGTCGCTGGTGCAGGGCAATATCATGGCCTCGCTGTTCGGCCTGTGCAATATTGGCTCTGGCCTCATTGTGGGTTACATGGCGCGCTATGGCAAGTATAAGAACATTTTGCACGTCATAATCGCCACGGTTCTTGTGTCGCTGTGGAACTCTATTGTTGCGGCGCCCATCGCGATGGTGGTATATGGCGGCATCGACGGCAACGTGGGCACCAACCTGATGATTGTGGGCTTCCAGGCGCTTGGCACAGACCTTGCAAGCGCAGCCTTCCTGGCGCGCATCCCTGCGAACCTGGTGGATAAGGGCATTGCCTGCGTCATTGCGTGGATCATCCTGCGCAAGCTGCCTGCCAATATGCAGTCTTTGTCTGGCGGCAAAAAGAAAGAAGAGAAAAAGGAAGAGGCTGCGGCGCCGAAGGCCGAATAACACGCCGCCGCGTGAGCAGATTGGAAGGAAGATAAGGTTATGATACAAGAGCGCAACTTCCCCACATTTTTGAAAAAGCTGACGCCGGCGCCGAAGCTGTGGCTTGCCCTGGGGCTGATTCTGGCGGTGCTGCTTTTGCGGAACATGTACTTTTCCATTGCAGTGGCCCTAATCAGCGTGGCCATGGTGATACATGAAAAGCAGACGACACTGTTCAAGGTGCTGCTGGTGACAATGACCATTCTGTTCGTCTCCATGTACGGCATCCACGGCGCGGTTGCCCCGGTGATCGACAAAGCAACAGACCCGGTGATGTTCAACGTGCTCGGCATCGATTATTACGCCAAGGGCTTCGCGTATGCGTCCCGGTTCTTTCTCAGGGTGTGCCCGCTGATGTGCGCGCTGTTCACCATCTTCCTGTCCATGGACACGACGGATCTTGGCGCTACCATGTGCAAGGCGGGCATCCCCTACAAGGCGATGTTTACCTTCATCGATTCGTTCCAGGTTATCACGCTTTTAAGCAAGGATATGGAGCAGATTCGCGATGCACAGCGGGCCCGCGGGCTCAATACGGAGGGAAACCTGCTTCAGCGATTCAAAGCCTTTATTCCCATCATGGTGCCTGTGGTGGCAAACTCCATCGTGAAGGTGCAGGACCAGGCAGTTGCCATGGAGACAAAAGGCTTCAACTCTGAATGCAAAAAAACCGTATACCGCGAGCTGACACCCTATAAGTGGGACCCTGTGTGCAAGTGGTTTGGCATTTTGCTTGGCGTATTCTCTATCGCATACGGCGTGTTGTCGGCGGTAGGGGTGATCCCCGCGTTCCTGACGAATATCATGTAAACAGGCCACTGGGGAGGCATGCGGGCGAACGCCCCGCATGCCTCCTGTTTTATGCAAAGGAGGAATGGAATGAAGCCCCAAACGGAGCTTTCAGCGCAGGAACTGTATCAGAAAAAGGAACGTTTTTACCCGCGCAACTTTATCAGCCTGATGTTCGAAGGCTTTACGTTTTCCTTCGCGCTGGCCATGTTTTCGCCGGAAAATGTGCTGCCTGTTTATGTGGCGTCCCTTTCCGACAAGGCAATTTACATCGCGCTTATCTCGGCTTTGTATTATGGTTTTTCCTACGGGTGCACCGTGTTTTCCTGCGTGCTGGGCGTCAATGCAAAAAGCCCGAAATGGATCAGCGTCATTGTGTGCTTTTTACAGCGCGTAGGCTTTTTCACCATTTTTCTTTCCACATTCCTGGTGGGGGGAAACACGCAGATAGCGCTGGTGCTGTTCTTTGTTTCGTTTGCCATTTACTCGGCCAGCGCAGGCATGTCAAACCCGCTGTTCGCGCAGATGGTGGGCACTTCCATCCACCGCAACGTGGGCACGTTCTACGGCGCTTACAACATGGTGGGCTCTTTGGCCGGTGTGGTGGCGTCCCTGCTTCTTACGCGCTGCCTGGAACAGTTTGAATTTCCGCTCAGCTTCCGCGCCGTGTTTCTGATGGGCCTTGTTTCGGCACTGGTGGCCACGGTGGTGGTAAGCGTGGGTGTGCGCGAAGTGACGGACGACCGCGTGGTAGAACACATCCGCCTGCGGGATATTTTCCCCATTGGCGTGCAGATTCTGCGGGAAAACCGGCCGTTCCGCAACTATACGCTGGTTAAGGTGCTGGTGGGGGCAGCAGAGTTTGCTGTGCCTTACTATATCATTGCGGCAGGCGAGCTGGAGGGCGCGCCCGCAGGTTTTGTGGGCATTATGACGACGGTGTACCTTGTGTCGAAGGTGGTTAGCAGCCTTGTGCTGGGGCGCATTGCAGACCGGTTTGGCGCCACCCGTGTGCTGCGCTGCTCGTGCCTGTGCGGCGCGGCGGCGGCCCTGATGGTTATCCTGATACGGGACTGGCGCCTGGCATTTGTGATGTATGCCCTGCTGGCGGTTGCCGTGAACGGCGTTATGATGTCCAACAACATCGCCTGTGTGGCCTATTCGGGCAATGTGCGCACGCCCATCTATGCTGCGGCCTCGGGCCTGCTGTGCGCCCCGCTGTATGTGGTGAGCTCGTTTGCAGGCGCGGCCATTGTGGGCCGGTTTTCCTACACGGCGGTTTTTCTGATTGCCATGGCGGTATATGCCGTCTGCGCGCTGCTTACCTTTACATTGAAAGATGAACCGAACCGGCGGTAAGCCAAGCGGGGCCGCCCGCCGGAAAAAGGAGGATTGGTTTCGTCATGCAGAATATCCTGTTTGTTTCGCATTGTATTTTAAACACAGCGGCCAAGGTGGTGCTGTACAACCAGGCCGAGATTGATGCCGAGGAGGCCCTGCGCCGCCGTTTTGTAGGCCGTGCGCTGGAATTGGGTGTGCAGATGATTCAACTGCCCTGCCCGGAATTTACGCTGTATGGGGCACAGCGCTGGGGCCATGTGAGCAACCAGTTCGACAACCCGTTTTTTCGGGCACATTGCCGGGCCATCCTCTCGCCCTATCTTCTTCAAATGAAAGAATACCTTGCGCACCCCGAGCGCTTTCACGTTCTTGGTGTGGTGGGCGTGGACGGCAGCCCCAGCTGCGGGGTGGACTATACCTCCTGCGGGAACTGGTATGGCAGTTTTGCCGGCAGGGATGGCCTGGAAGAGACGTTGGCAGGCTGCACACTGGGGAAAAAGCACGGCATTTTGATGGATGTGCTGTGCGGCATGCTGAAGGAAGAAGGGCTGGATGAGACGATTCGGGTGACATCCCTGTTCGCCCCGGAGCCTGAAAAGTGCATGGCCCTTTTGCAGGGGCTGTAAAACACAATGGCCTGTGCCGGCCCGGGGCAAAAGGCCCTGGGGCGTCAGGCCAAAGCGTCAACGCGGGCGAATATGGCGAGAATGGCGAAGCATTGGCAGAAAAAACAGTCATTTTGCACGGTTGCCCGCCGCACGGGAAGACGGTATAATAAAAACAGTGCATTGCACTGTTTTTTTATTTGCAGATAAAAGGCCGGGCCGCGGCGCAAAAGGCAGGCAAGCCCCTGCCCTGTGCGGCGGAAATGAAACGGCACAGGCCATGCCCGGCAGGCCTGTGAGAAAAGAGGTGCCTGCAGATGGAACGATATGGCCCTACGGCAAACCGGAAGTGCGGCGAGCTTTGCCCGTATGTGGCGCGTGTGAGGGTGTTTGCCTGGCAAAACGGCCTTGCGTGGGACGCTGCGCTGGAGGAATTGGAACGGCGCGCTGCCCGGATGTGCCCGGGCGGCACGCTGCCGGGCTGTGCGCAGCCCGCAGTGTGTGAGCAGCAAGGCGCCCTGCCGGAAGAATGCCGGGTTTGGCGGCTGCTGCTTAGCGCGTCGGGCGCATGCGGCATGTCGATTTATGACTACATGAAAAGCGCCCAGGCGGCCGCCCTGTTTGATATGCCGCAGGCAAGCGAGGCACCCCGCCCGGAAGAAGCCGTGCCGCAAGGCGGCCGTACAGGCGAAAAAAGCACGCCTGCTGAAAGGAATGGCGCAGGGGACGGCGTGCCGGTTGCCGCCGTTGCAGTGGCGGAAGAAAGCGGCCAGGCACAGCAGGAAAAAGCGGCTTTCCGCCCTCCTTGGAAACTTCCCCGCCCGAATATGGGCTGGGTGCATGCTGCGGCGGAAAAAATGCGCGCAGGGTGGGCGCGCGCCCGCGCAAAACTGCATCTTCCGCATTTGGAAGGGCGCGCAAGGCAGTTTGCGTTCGCATTTGGCATTACTTTGGCGGTAATTGTGCTGCTTGCCGCCCTGGGGCTGGCCTATTGGCTGGGTTACCGGGCGTCTGTGCGGGAAAACGGTACCTATGACGGCGGCTATGCCGCGGCCATTTCCGAGAATGGCACCTATGAAAGCGGCTATGCCGCGGCGCTGGAAGAGAACGGAAGCTATGACGAGGGCTACAACCGGGGCTATGCCGAGGGCAAGGCGGACGGCTATGAGGCGGGCCGCAGCGAAGGCTATGAAGAGGGCCTGAAAGAGGGCATGGCCACGCAAAGCCAGGCGCAGGCTGCCTCTGGCAGCGAGACAGCCGTGCCGCAGCAAACTGTGTGGGTCTCCCGCTATTTTGGCATGCGCTACCACAGCACGCCAGACTGCAGCCGCGTGATAGACCCTGTGCAGATCTCGCTAGAAGAGGCCGAGCAGGAGGGCTATTCACGCTGCAGCCGCTGTTATGAGGATGCATGAATTTTTATTCTGAGAGCGAAAGGCCCCGGAGATATCCCCGGGGCCTTTCCGCGTCTATATAAGTGCAAATTTTCCGCCTTCTGCCTGCATTTTTCGGCTTTTAAGGGCAGGCGGCCACAGTGGTTTTCGAAGAGAGCAAACCCTACGAGGCGAAGGTTTGGGCCGTGCAATGCAGGTTTCCTGTGCCCGATTCTTCTGCAGTGGGGGCGGCAAGAACATTTTGAATATATCGGCTATGGGTCGCACCCTTTTGCCTGGGAATAGAAATAGCCGCCTGGCTCACCGGGCGGCTATAGAAGTTCTTAAAAGTATTCCGAGACATCGATTCTATCGTTATACTGCTTCCTCACATGAACCAGAATAGAACCATCTTCCTGCACCAGTGTATCCAGAATTTGATATCTGGTTTTTGTGCGCCCGAGAGTAGCCTTGTAATGCTCCAATTCTTCCTGGTTGATTTTCAGCGCACGCTCTTTGCTGTACCCCATTTCGGGTTTCTGCGCGAAAACCAGGGTTTGAAGAATGCACGCAGCCTTAACACGCTTCACAAGTAACACCTCCTTCTGGCCTTATCCATTACGGCAGAAAGATAGACCTGTCATGCAGAGAGATGTTCAGGCAAAACATCAATATAAATGTTAGATATAGCAGCTGCCGCCGATATATCTGGCCGAAATGCACTCTCCTGGTGGATATTTCACAAAATAATTATAGCATGGCTTTTCCGCCAAAATCATGCGAAAAATTTTAAATTCTTTTGCACCGCCCTACTTTTCTCCCAATTGACAAAATAAACGGGCCTATTTTTTGTGCAAAAAAATCCTTTGAAAAACGCCGAAAACTTGTGATATAATTTTGACAGTGCGTAGCCGAAAAGGTGTAAGTCCAGCTTTTGGACTTACACCTTTTTTGCGTTTTTTAGGAGGTAAAATAAATGGAACAGAACAATCAGGCCTACCTTGCAACCGAAAAGATAGGCAAGCTTATGGCGAAATATGCGGTGCCCTGCATTATTTCGCTTTTGGTGGGCGCGCTTTATAATATTGTGGACCAGATATTTATTGCCAATGCCGATTACCTTGGCTCTTACGGCAATGCCGCCAACACTGTGGTGTTTCCGCTGACTGTTGTCGCGCTTGGCATTGCTGTGATGATTGGGGATGGCACTTGTGCATTTGTCAGCATTTCCCTGGGGGCTAACAACAAAGAGGACGCCCATAAAAGCGTGGGAAATGCCATTTTGCTGTGCATCCTCAGCAGCATTGTGCTGACGGCGCTCTATCTTATTTTTATGGATCCCATCCTGACGGCGTTTGGCGGAAGAGTAAACGCTGAAACGTTTGCCTGCGCCAAAGAGTACTTTTTCTGGATTGCCCTTGGCATTCCGTTCTATATGTTCGGCCAGGCAATGAACCCCATCATCCGCTCAGACGGCAGCCCTAAATTTGCCATGTTTGCCACGCTTGCCGGGGCCATCACCAATGTTATTCTCGACCCAATTTTTATCTTTCCCATGAAAATGGGCATGATGGGCGCTGCTGTGGCCACCGTGATCGGCCAAATTTTAACTGCGGCGCTCTCGCTGTGGTATCTCTGCCGCATGAAATCTGTTGCGCTCAATAAACAGAGTTTTGGCTTTTTTGGCCGCCTTATGAAAAAGTTCCTTTCCCTTGGGCTCACCAGTTTCCTTGCGCAGATTTCACTTGTTATTTCTATGGCCGCCGTACAAAACATGTGCACAAAATACGGCGCTATGGATGCGGTTTTCGGCCAGGCGGAATATGCACAGATTCCCCTTGCAGTTCTGGGCATTGTGATGAAATTTTTTCAAATTGCCATCTCTGTTGCAATCGGTCTTGCCGCCGGGTGCATTCCCATTGTGGGATATAACATTGGCGCAAAGCGAAAAGACAGAGCAAAGCAGTTGTTTACCTACCTGCTTGCCGCCGAAGCAGGAATTGGCATAATTGCGCTGCTGATTGTTGAGTTTTTGCCAAACCAGCTGATTGGCATTTTCGGTGCAGGCAACGAGAGTGTCTATTATACCGATTTTGCAGTCAAGAGTTTTCGCATTTATCTTTGTATGATGCCGCTTGCAATGATAAACAAGGGCACGTTCATTTATTTGCAGGCGCTTGGCAAGGCAGTTCTTTCCACCATTGTTTCGCTGATGCGCGAAATCGTCTTCGGGGTACTTCTGCCTATCATACTGCCAATTTTTATGGGGCTGAACGGCGTTCTGGTTTCGTTCCCTGTGGCTGACATCCTGACTTTTATCATTGCAGCGGTCATTATCAGGAAAGTGTATCGAGAGCTCAGCTCTGCCGAAGTTTCCCGAAAAACAGAGGAGGTATGTTAAATGAACCGAATTCTCACCATCAGCCGTGAATTTGGAAGCGGGGGCCGCACAATTGGCAAAAAAGTTGCAGAAAAGCTTGGCATCTCCTGCTATGATTCTGAATTGATTCAGAAACTTTCCGAAGAAAGCGGCTATGCGGCCGAATACATCAAAGAAGAGGGCGAAGACGCAGTGGGCGGATGGCTGGAACCCATCCTTTCTACTCGTTCCCTGGGCCTGACCAACCAGGACAAGCTGTGGCATCTTCAGCGCAAAGTGATTCTTGAGCTGGCAGAAAAAGGGCCCTGTGTGATTGTAGGGCGCTGTGCCGACTTCATTTTGAAGGGCAAAGCCAATTGCCTGAATGTGTTTATCCATGCCAGCCTGGAACATCGTGCAAGGCGCATTGTCCAGGAATATGGGGAACGTGAGGCCCCGCCAGAACAACGCCTGAAAGAAAAAGATAAGCGAAGGGCCGCATATCATCGCTTTTATACCGATATGAAATGGGGGCATGCGCAAAACTATCATATTTGCCTGGATAGCGGTGAAATTGGAATGGACAAATGCGTTGAAATTCTTTGCAGCCTATATGAAAAATAAGCCTGATTGGGAAATGACTTAATAGGGCCTGACCGGTGCAGATGAAGCGGGAAACACTTTGCGCCCCAGCGCAGCAGGCCTGCGAGAAACGCTCCTTAAGCAAAACCCCCGGCGAACATATTCCGGGGGATTTTTCTGTGTCCATCCACGCGGAAAATTCATGAATTCACAGGGCGGCTGGAACGGGAATCAAAGAAAAGCATGATTTACCCTTAAGGGTTTGAAAAAACGAAAGGCCCCGGCGAGAAACAGGGGGTCTTTCGTGGGAAACTACTCTGCATTTGCTCTGCATCTTTCGATATTCTATGGGGGAATCGTATGTTCTGATGATTCCCAAAAACAAAGAAAAACCGCACTGTATAGCCAAAAATGGCTTAACAGTGCGGTTTTT
>CDZQ01055756.1_pt1 | contig 12348 bp, 11 predicted proteins | sample 554831 | NCBI WGS metagenome assembly CDZQ01 (sample SAMEA3182112, study PRJEB8094) | gut metagenome | biome: human; feature: gut; material: Stool; isolation source: human stools | place: Canada | collected 2013-05-06
GTGACACAGAATGAAATGCTTTGCGATTGGAGTATGGTATGGCAACAATGAAACTCTATGAACTGGTCAACCACTACCACATCGGCACGGAACTGACCTGCGCCGAGGCGATGTTTATCCTAAGAGATATGGCCAGTTGACAACATAAATCCTCCATGTTAATATAAGTAAGCAAATTGAATTGTTGCGCGGGTGTGGAGATGAGCGCTGCCCCAAACTATCAGGGGGTGTGCCTACCAGATGGGTTCAGGAGAGCGCTTGAATGGCATTCAAGAGGTCAGCGGTTCGATCCCGCTTATCTCCACCAAAAAGAAGACATAATGTATTATGTCTTCTTTTTTGCGTTGTTATCAAAATATGTCAAACTATAAGATACCCCGGGCTGCAAAACAGCGGGAGTTTTGTCTTCCGTTAAGCGGATGACAATATTTATGAACGGTCTGTAAATATACAAAAAGTTTTGTATATTCCCTTGAATATTCAGAGAGGGTGTGCTATACTATGTACTGCTAAACGACGGTGCAGTATCCTAGTCAGATCTGCCGTTTCTGAAGAAGGGCCTAAAAATCCTTTGAAGGGCATAACTGTGAAACCCTTGGTGCCTGCTTCTTACGCCCAGTTTGGGGTGGGTGCTGAGTGGGAAGTGCGTACTCTCGTGCTTGCGGATTCAGGGCGCTCCCCAATGGCATGGGGAATGTGACCCTGCTTTCGTGGAGACCTGTTTACGTGCATAGGCGTACTCCCTTGCGGTACCGCGACCTGTGTACGACTCAGGGTGGAAACCTGTATTGCGGTGCTACCCGGCCTTGAGCCGTGAACGCTGTGTGCAGAGTAGCCTGCCTTGCGTGGGTATGGCGAATAGGAGAACACGCGGCTGCCTCCCCGGCCAGGGAGGAACCGTGATCGCTCCTTGAAACCATGGCTGCAAAAGAGGCTAAGAAACGGCGTGACTGTAGTGGAAAACACCTAGGCTGTCGTGATTGGGCCAGTAGAGGATTGCAGTGCGGACTAAGTGGCAGTCGGGTATTGCGGTGGGCAACGCCGCGGCGGGACGCTGAAAGGGAAACCACCTGATCGGCAACGAGAGGCGCGTCCCGGGGAAATCCAACCCGTACCTAAGCCGTAAGATTTACTTTACTGGTTGCCGTCGCTTTAGCGCTTCTTTATATGTGACAGCATCCGTCCCATGGCCAGGGGACGGATATTTTCTGTCAGGAATTTTGCCGCATGCCGGCGTGGAAACACGGTTTGCAGGCGGAGTCTGGTCAACAAATTATTTTGTAAGAAGGGTGAGGGATTTTTCTTTGGACGACATAGGACAAAATAAAAAACGGGAGAAGAAGCGTCGGAATGGGCGGATGAGTTGGGCGGTGCGGGTGTTTTTTATGTCCGTATCCCTGTCGGCTGTTTTAAGCCTGCTGTCAGATGAGGCGCTGCGGGGAGCGGGATTGCCGCTGGCCTTTTGTGTGCTGGCCTGCTTTATCCTGTTGGGAATTTTGTTTGATATCATTGGTGTGGCGGTGACGGCGGCGGATGAGCGCCCCTTTCACTCTATGGCCGCCCGCAAGAGCCCGGGCGCCCGGGAGGCGCTGGCGCTGATTCGCCGGGCCAACCAGGTGTCCAGTTTCTGCAATGACGTGGTGGGAGACATCTGCGGCATCATAAGCGGCAGCACAGCGGCCATCATTGTCACCCGGCTGCAGAGCGCGTTCAGCTTCCAGTCTATTTTGATCTCCGCCCTGGTGACGGCCCTGGTATCCGGTTTCACCATCGGTGGCAAGGCCTTGGGAAAGACCTTTGCCATTGAGAAGAGTACGACGGTCCTGCAATTGGTGGGACGGTTTATGCATATTTTTTCCCGACGGAAATAGTCCGCCGTGTCCAGTACAGCTGAGAGGTGAACTCTTTGATCTTGGAACGGATTTCCTCCCCGGAGGATGTAAAACAACTGAACAGCCAGGGACTGCGGCTGCTGTGCCAGGAATTGCGCTGCTTTTTGGTGGAGAGCGTATCGCGGACCGGTGGCCACCTGGCCTCCAATCTGGGGGCGGTGGAACTGACAGTGGCACTGCACCGGACGTATGATACCGCCCGGGACCGGCTGGTGTTTGACGTGGGCCATCAGTGCTACGTCCATAAGGCCCTCACCGGCCGCAGGGAGTTATTTTCCACCCTGCGGCAGTTCGGGGGCCTGTCCGGTTTTCCCAAGCCCGAGGAGAGTTGCCACGACGCCTTTGTGGCGGGTCACGCCTCCAACTCCGTGTCCGTTGCCCTGGGCATGGCCCGGGCCCGGACCCTCATGAAAGAGAATTACAGTGTCATTGCCCTCATTGGGGATGGAGCGCTGACCGGAGGCCTGGCTTATGAGGGGCTCAACGACGCCGGGGACTCCGGGGAGCCGCTGGTGGTGGTGCTCAACGACAACGGCATGTCCATTGATCCCAATGTGGGCGGTATCGCCACCCATTTAAGCCGTCTGCGGGTTCGGCCTGGTTATTATACCTTTAAAAAGTGGTACAGGGGCCTTATGTCCCACATTCCCGGGGGCCGGGCGCTGTACCGGTTCAATCACCGGATTAAGACCAGCGTGAAAAAAGCCATCTATCCCTGCTCCATGTTTGAGGACATGGGCTTTACCTATTTAGGCCCGGTGGATGGGCACAATTTGGCTCAGCTGTGCTCGACCCTGGCCTGGGCAAAGGAGTTGCGCTGCCCGGTGCTGGTCCATGTGCGCACAGTGAAGGGAAAGGGCTATGCCCCGGCTGAACTGGAGCCGGAGCGCTGCCACGGAGTGTCCCCCTTTGACCCCAGGGTGGGAGTGGAAGAACACTCCGGTGAGGATTTTTCCGCCGTGCTGGGCCGGGAACTGTCGGAACTGGCGGGACTGGACAGGCGCGTCTGCGCCATCACCGCCGCCATGGGGGAGGGCACCGGCCTGCAAACCTTTGCAGCGGCCTGGCCTAAACGCTTTTTTGATGTGGGGATCGCGGAGGGCCACGCCGTCAGTATGGCTGCCGGCATGGCGAAGCAGGGGATGGTGCCGGTGTTTGCCGTGTACGCCAGCTTTCTGCAGAGGGGATATGACATGCTGCTCCACGATGTGGCCCTTCTTGGCCTGCACGTGGTGCTGGCGGTGGACCGGGCGGGGCTGGTGGGGGCTGATGGCCCCACCCACCACGGGTGTCAGGATGTGGGCTATCTCACCCAGATCCCCGGTATGACGGTGCTCTGTCCCGCCTCCTTTGCGGAACTGACCTCCATGCTCCGCGCTGCGGTGGCTATGGACGGGCCTGTGGCGCTGCGCTACCCCCGTGGCGGGGAAGGGCGGCCCTATCCCGCCTGGGACGGAAGCGCCCTTCAAGTGCTGCGCGCCGGCGGGGATATCACCCTGGTATCCTATGGGACGCTGACGGACGAACTTATGGCGGCGGCAGAACTGCTGGCGGAGCGGGGTGTATCGGCGGAAGTTGTCAAACTTCACCGCATTGCCCCTCTGGATGCGGAGAGTGTGCTGGCCCTGGCTGGCCGGACAGGCCGTCTGCTGGTTCTGGAGGACTGCCTGGAGCAGGGGTCTGTGGGTCAGCGCCTGGCGGCGGAGGCCGCTCAGCGGGGAGTGGGACTGAAGTCCCTTCAATTAAAGAATCTGAAAGACCGCTTTGCCCCCCAGGGCACCGTCGCTCAGCTGCGGCGTCAGGCGGGATTGGATGCCGAGGCTGTGGCGGAGGCTGTAATCGAGGTGCTGCAATGAGCAAAAAAGTGAGATTGGATGTGCTTTTGGTGGAACGGGGCCTGCAGGAGAGCCGGCAGAAAGCCCAGGCCACCATTATGAGCGGCGTGGTGTTTGTTTCCGGTCAGCGTGCGGACAAGCCGGGGGCTGCTGTGGCGGAGGACGCGGCGGTGGAGATCCGGGGTAATCCTCTGCGATATGTGAGTCGGGGAGGCCTGAAGCTGGAAAAGGCCATGGCTTCCTGGCCCATCGACTTGAGAGGTGCGGTGTGTATGGATGTGGGGGCCTCCACCGGGGGCTTCACAGACTGTATGCTGCAAAACGGCGCGGCGCGGGTCTACGCTGTGGATGTAGGTTATGGACAGCTGGCCTGGAGCCTGCGCAGCGATGAGCGGGTGGTGTGTCTGGAGCGGACCAACGCCCGGTATTTAACCCATGAGCAGGTGCCGGAGGAGCCGGATTTTGCCTCCGTGGATGTCAGCTTCATATCCCTGAAGCTGATTTTGCCCGCCATTGCCGCGGTGCTGCGGGCGGGAGGCCATGTGGTCTGCCTCATCAAACCCCAGTTCGAGGCGGGGCGGGAGAAGGTGGGCAAAAAGGGCGTGGTGCGCGACTCCGCTGTCCACCGGGAGGTGCTGGAGCACTTTTTGGTGCATGCAAAGGAAAACGGCTTTACAGTCCTTGATTTGACCTATTCTCCCATCCGGGGGCCAGAGGGAAACCTTGAGTATCTGGGCTACCTGGAGCGGGGAGAGGGACCGGAGCGGAGTTTTGATCTGGAGGCGCTGGTGACGGCCAGCCACAGTGTGCTGGGAGAGTGAGAAGGTGATGGCAATGAAGCGAGTGATTCTCTGCCCCAACCCATATCGGGACAAGGGGCTGAGCGCGGCCAAGGAGGCGGATGCCATTTTGCGCCGCTCCGGGCTGGAGACGGTGTTCTGCCTGCCCTTCAAGCCGGAGGGCGGGGAGCAGCAGTTCGGCGTGGTATGCCGCCCCCTCCAGCAGGAACTGCGCGGCGCCAGCGTAGTGGTGGCCTTTGGCGGGGATGGGACGATTCTTCACCTGGCCCGGGCCGCCTCCCTGCGTGGGGTGCCCCTGCTGGGGGTAAACCTGGGCAGCCTGGGCTTTATGTCCGAGGTGGAGGTGGGTGAGATGCACCTGCTGCAGAACCTGGCAGCGGGCAAGTTCTGCCGGGAGAAGCGGATGATGCTGGATGTGTCGGTGGTGCGGGAGGGCCGCACGGTGTACACCAACAGCGGCCTGAACGACGCGGTGGTCAGCAAGGGTGCTGTAGCCCGGGTGGTCCGGCTCCAGGTGACAACGGGGACAGAGTCGCTGGGCACCTTCGCCGGGGACGGCGTGGTGGTGGCCACTCCCACCGGTTCCACTGGCTACTCCCTCTCTGCCGGCGGCCCCATTGTGGAGCCGACGGCGCAGAACTTTGTCATCAGCCCGGTGTGCGCCCACACGGTGTTCTCCAAGTCCTTTGTGCTCTCTGCCGCCGGTACCGTGACCATCTCTCCGGCGGATCAGGGGCGCAAGCAGCTGTATTTGTCGGTGGATGGGGGCAAGGCCTTTTCCCTGCGGCCCGGGGATCAGGTGCGGGTGTGCCGGTCACGGTATGAGACGGAACTGCTGCGCCTGACGGACAAGAGCATCTATGAGATCTTACGAACAAAAATGACGGGAGGCATTGGCCATGAAGAATGAGCGCCAGGCCAGAATTCTGGAGATTATTGAGCGGGAGGCCATTGACACCCAGGAGCAGCTGCAGGTCCGGCTTCAGGAGCAGGGCATCGTCTGCACCCAGGCCACAATTTCCCGGGATATTAAGCAGCTTCATCTCATTAAGGAGCCCATGGGCCAGGGCCGCTACCGCTATGCGGTGTCGGTTCAGCGCAACCGGCTGAACGTGGCGGACAAGCTGCGCACGATTTTCCGGGAGAGCATTGTCAGCGTGGATTCCGCCCAGAACATTGTGGTTATCAAGACAATGGCAGGGCTTGCCAATGCCGCCGCCGCCGCTCTGGACAGTATGAGCGTTCCCTATATGGTGGGGAGCCTGGCGGGGGATGACACGGTGATTCTGATCATGCGGGACGAGAATTCGGCCCGCGGCTTCTGCGACGAGGTCCATGAGATGCTGAAGTGACTTTGGCCGCCCCCGCCCCTTCCGGCGGGGGGAAAGGAGTGGCTGCCATGCTCTATTTGCTGCATATTGAGAATATCGCTGTCATTGAGGAGGCGGACATCACCTTTGACAGCGGTTTCAATGCCCTGACCGGAGAAACCGGCGCGGGGAAATCCATCGTAATCGATGCCATGGGGGCGGTGCTGGGCCAGCGCACCAGCCGGGATCTGATCCGTACCGGCGCAGCCAAGGCCTTTGTCAGCGCCGTGTTTCAGGATGTGCCGGACCTGCCGGTATTGGCGGAATGCGCTCTCGCGGCGGAGGGCGGGGAACTGCTGCTGCAGCGGGAGATCTATGCCGACGGGAAAAATGCCTGCCGGGTCAATGGCCGGCCCGTGACGGTGGCCCAGCTGCGGCGGATTGGCTGCCAGCTGCTGAATATTCACGGCCAGCATGATGGTCAGCAGCTGCTGGACGAGGAGCAGCATGGCACCTATCTGGACAGCTACGGCGGTGTGGAGGGGTTTCTGGAGACCTACGGCGCCTGCTACACCGCCATGGAGGCCACCCGCCGGAAGATGCGGAGCCTGGAGATGGATGAGGCGGAGAAGGAGCGCCGGGTGGACAGCCTGCGCTTTCAGATTGGCGAACTGGAGCGGGCGGAACTGAAAAGCGGCGAGGAGGAGGAACTGCTCCAGCGGCGGGAGATCCTGCGCAACAGCGAGAAGTTTCTCTCCGCTGTCCAGGGCGCCCTCTACTGCCTCAGTGGCGGGGAGGAGGGCGGTGGGGCCGTGTCTCAGCTGCGGGCGGCGGAGCAGGCACTGCTTTCCGCCAGAGGCCTGGGAGATACCTTTGACCAGCTGCACCAGCGGGTGGACGCCCTTCAATCCGAGGCCTATGACGTGGCGGAGACTCTGCGGGATCTGGAGGAGAGTTTTGAGTTCAGCCCCCAGGAACTGGACAATCTGGAGGCCAGGGCGGATCAGCTGTACCGGCTGAAAAAAAAGTATGGTGCAACTGTGGAGGATATGCTGGCCTATCTGGACCAGTGCCGGGAGGAGTTGGATCGGATTACCTTTGCCGCCGATACATTGGAACGGCTGGAGCGGGAACTGGAGCGGGAGCGGAGCCGGGTTGTCAAAGCCGGCAGGCTCCTCTCCGATGCGCGGAAGGCTGCGGCCCGGGAACTGGAGAGCCGCATCCAGGATGAACTGCGCCAGCTGGACATGCCCAAGGTCCGTTTTGCCATCTGTTTTCAGGAGAAGGAGCCGGACGCCACCGGTATGGATGAGGTGCGTTTTCTCATGTCCGCCAATGTAGGAGAGGAACTGAAGCCCATCCAGCGCATCGCCTCCGGCGGTGAACTGGCCAGAATTATGCTGGCTTTGAAAAATGTGCTGGCGGAAAATGAGACTATCGGCACCCTTGTGTTTGACGAGGTGGATACCGGTGTCAGCGGCCGGGCGGCCCAAAAGGTGGCGCAGAAGCTGGCACAGGTGAGCCGGAACAAGCAGGTGCTCTGTGTAACCCATCTGCCCCAGCTGGCCGCCATGGCGGATACCCACTTCTCGGTGGAGAAGGGGGAGCGGGGCGGCCGTACGTATACCAGTGTGGAAAACCTGAACCGGGAGGGCAGGCGGGCGGAACTGGCCCGTCTCACCGGCGGGGAGCATATCCCCCCCGCCATGTTGGCCGGCGCGGAGGAACTGATTGCCGCCGCCGAGGCCTATAAAGCGTCCCTGACCCCGGACAGCGGAGGGAAGGCGGAGAGATGAACATGGAATCTATCAGCGCCTGGCGGGAATACCTGCTGACCATCCACGGCGTGCGCAAGAGTGCCGGAGAGAAGGAGTCCTTTCGCGTCTGGGTGATGGGGGAACTGAAGAAGGCAGGCTGGAAGGCCCATGCTGAAAGCTACGGGAAGTGGAACGGCAGCGTTAACGTAATTGCAGGGGACCCGGACAAGGCGGAACTCTTTCTCTGCGCCCACTATGACACCGGCTCCCGGATGCTGGCGCCGGATTTTGTCTCTCCCACCAATGTGGCCGCCCATGTGCTCTACCATCTGACGATTGCGCTGGCCCTAGTGGCGGCGGCCTTTTTCCTCTCTCTGGCGGTGAGTTTTCCACTGGACATGCCGGAACTGATGCTGCCGCTGTTTCTGATTCTGGCTTTGGGGATGCTGTGGCTCTCCGCCTTTGGCCCTGCCAACCGGGAGAACGCCAATGGCAACACCTCCGGCATCCTGGCTTTGCTGGCTGTGGCGCAGAAGCTGCCCCGCAATAGCCGGGTGTGTCTGGTACTGCTGGATAATAACCAGCGCAACCTCCTGGGCGCGGCCGCCTTTAAGAGGCGTCACGCTGGTGCGGCTGATTCTGCGCTTTTTATCAACCTGGACTGTGTGGGGGATGGGGAGCACCTGCTGCTGATGCCCTCCAAACGAAGCCGCTGGGATGAAGCGCTGCTGGAGGCGCTGGAGACGGCTTTCCCGCCGGAGGAGGGACTGCGGCCCCACCTGCTGGCCCAGGGGCTCCAATATTGCCCCTCGGATCACAGACGCTTTCCCTTTCATGTGGCGGTGTGTGCCTGCCGGTATCTGGCGGGGTTGGGATACTATATTCCCCATCTGCGCACCCGGCGTGATACGGTGCTGCGGGAGGAAAATATCCGCTATCTGGCAGATTCCCTGGCCCGATTTGCTCCTATGTATTTGAAAAATCGGAAATAGCTTCCGGCGGCGCTACGGCGCCGCTGGTTTTTATTGTTTTTCTCATCAGCCATTGACATTTGAGCCGATTCTTGTATAATCTAATATATCATATTAGATTAGGTGGTTTTTAGCATGGCCTATAAAATCATTGGGGATAGCTGCACGGATCTGACAGCGGAGATGCTCCAGGACCCCCACTTTGAAAAAGTACCGCTGAGCATCCAGGTGGGGGAGGAGACGATTTGGGATGATGAGCACTTCTCTCAAAAGAAATTGCTGGAGAAGATGGCGGCCCAGCGGGAGGCTCCCAAGACGGCGTGCCCCTCACCGGACCAGTATTTGCGGCATTTTGACGATACGAAGGACAACTACGTGGTAACGCTGACAGGAAGCCTGTCCGGGTCCTACAACGCCGCCATGCAGGCCAAGGCCATCTATCGGGAGGAGGATGGCCGCGGCAACGTCCATATATTCAACTCCCGCTCCGCTTCCTCCGGACAGGTGCAGATAGCCCTGCTGCTGCGGGAACTGGCAGGGGAGGGCCGCCCATTTCATCAGGTGGTGGAGGCGGTCGAGGCGTACATCAGCCGAATGCAGACAATTTTTGTTTTAGAAAACCTGGAGAATCTTCGGAAAAACGGGCGGCTTACCAAACTTCAATCCCTTGTGACCGGCGCGCTGCGGGTTAAGCTGCTCATGGGTGCCACCCGGGAAGGGGAGATTGAAAAGCTGGGCCAGGGCCTCTCCATTCGCCAGACTTTGGCGCGGATGGTGGCCCGCATGGCGGAGCACGGCGATCATGTGGGCCGCCGCCTGGTAATTTCCCACTGCAATTGTCTGGAGCGGGCGGAGTACGTCCGGGATTTGGTTCAGCAGCGCTGTCAGTTCAGCCAGGTGCTGCTGGTGCCCACCGGTGGGATTGCCACTGTTTACGCTAACGACGGCGGTGTGATTGCCGCCTATTGAACTTTCATATGGTCTGCGGGAGACTCCCGTCTGCGCCGGACTGGCGCAGACGGGAATTTTTTGCGTTCCACTGAGGCTTTGATGAACATGCGCTGCTGTCGGACGGTTCCCTGAAGCTGAAAGGCCCGGTTTTTACCGGCTGAGGGCGGGATTTCTTTGTCAAGCTGGGGCAGCAGCGCATATTGTGGAGGGAGAATCCGATTGACCAGGAGGACGAACTATGACACACGCAACCCATTTCTTTCTGGGCGCGAACAGCGGCCAGGGCTTTCAAAATTTGTTCCCGCGCTTCTGCGCGCCGGAGGAGCACTACGATCTCATGGTGCTGAAAGGGGGGCCAGGTTCCGGAAAGTCCACCATGATGCGCCGCATCGGAGAGGCCATGGAGGAACGGGGGGAGGAGGTAGAGTATTTCCACTGCTCCGGTGACCCGGACTCCCTGGACGGTGTGCACATTCCCCGTATCCGTTGTGCCGTTGTGGATGGCACAGCACCCCACGTCATCGAACCCCAATATCCGGCCGCGGTGGACCGCTATGTAAATTTGGGACAATTTTACGACATTGCCGCCGCCAAAGCGGTCCGGGAGGAGGTAATTGCCTGTACCACCGCTTGCTCCGGAGCCTATCAGCAGGCCTATCGGGCTCTGGGGGCGGCGCGGCAGATGGCGGACAGCGCCGCCATACTGGTGTCGGAGGGCCTGGACCGCGAGAAGCTGATGCGGCGGGCTGACGGAATCATCGGACGGGAGATCCGGGGCCGTGGGGCCGGCGTCCGGGAGGATTATCGCTTTTTGGGCAGCGTGACCTGCCGCGGAACTGTCTGGCGTTTTGATACGGTGGAGACCCTGTGCCCCAGAATCTATCAGCTGCAGGACAGCTTCGGTCTGGCCTGGCCTCTGCTGGAGCGGCTGCGGGCCGCCGCCGGCGCCAGGGGCTTCGGGGCAATTGTCTGCCCGGCTCCCGACCACCCGGAGCGGATTGAGCATCTGCTGCTGCCGGAACTGGGGACGGCTTTTGTCACATCCCGGGAGGGAATGGTGTACGATGGGCCGGCTTACCGGCGGGTGCGGGTGGACGCAATGGTATCTCCGTCCCATTATAAGCGGTGTAAATCCAGGCTCCGGTTCATCCGCCGGATGGAGGACTCCCTCCGGCAGGAGGGAATTGAGGCCCTGCGGGAGGCTAAGCGCTGCCATGATGCATTGGAGGCGGTGTATCATCCCTACGTGGATTTTGCCGGTGTGGAGGAACTAACAAACTGGGAACTTATGCGGCTGGAAGCGTATCTCTGAGGGACCCCTGGCGGCGGACAAAAGGCGGGCCCATCCGGCCAAAATGGCCGGATGGGCCCGTACACACACTATATGAGACAACAGATATACACAGAGGGGAGACGGGGAACCGGCTAGCTGACCCGGTCCTTTTTACTCATGGTCCGGCGCAGCCCAATCTCCTCTCCCACCATCAGGCGGCGGATATTGATGAAATGCTTCATAAGGATTGCCAGTGAGGCGGCGGAAACCACCAAAATGGCGGTGATGGACGCTTGGGAGAAGGTGGCCAGGTAGGCGGGAAAGGATACGATGGCGGTCAGCGTTCCCACCACAATGTAGTCTGTAAGCACTGTCACCAGCAGCACAACCAGCACCAGGGCCAGGAAGAACCGCCAGTCCAGGGCCAGAATCAGCCCCATAAAGACCTGCTAATGAGAGTCAAGTAGGAATTTCAAGATTTCAAGTTAGAAAAAAGGCCACACGAAGCCAGACCGCTGAGCGCTCCAAAATTGAAACGGCGGTCGGCCAGAGAGGTGTTCAGTATGAGATCAGATCTGCGCCAGTGTGTTTAGATAAGCAGTTACCGAGGCGTAGTAGATACGCAGGAACTTGTTGGCAGAAGCCATCATGTAGACCTTGTAAGGCTTTCCTTCGGAACGCTTTTTGTCCATGAATTGGTACACGGGTTCGTCCAAAGGGGCGCTTTGCAGATAAATGCCCATCACAAGGAACAAAGTTCTGCGCAGAGCGGCGGAACCCCGTTTAGAGATGCTGCGGCTGTGTATGTCCATTTTGCCAGACTGGCAAGGAGGTGCGTCAATGCCAGCAAAGGCAACCAAAGCCTTTTTGGAGTGGAACCGGCGCACATCGCCAATTTCAGCCATGAGCTGCGGACCGAGCGTAGAACCAACGCCAAACATTTCCATGACCACGGGATATTCGGGTAAGGAAGCGGCCAAAGACTGCATCTCCTGTTTGAGTGCGGCGAGTGCAGCAGAGGTTGCCTTAAGCTGCGCAATTGCCTGTTGTACCAAGAGCTTGGTTGTCTCATTTCGGGGCATAACGCCAATGCAGCTTTGCGCTTTGGAATGAATTTCAAACGCCTTCTCCTGACTGAAATAGTACCCATGTTTTCTGCACCATTTCAGGTATCTGGCAGAAAAAGATTTCAGGGACAATGTTGAAACGCACTGGCAATGCCAGAAGGTCGAGACGAAATCCACCCATTTCTCACTTCCATCGGCACGGTGGGAGCTATTGAACAGTCGATTGACCTCCGGGAATACGGCATCCAGCAAGGAAATCAGGTTGTTTTTCAACATGGTTTGTACCTTGGAATATTGCTGGTACTGCCGGTAGCAGTTTTTCAAAAGTAGCCGGGTATCTTCCTCCGGGACATACCTGGGCAGCGTAAGCCAGTGGTCAAGCCCGTAGTTGGCCAGCTTCACAGCGTCCTTCTTGTCTGTCTTGGCTCGTCTTAAACTGTTGTTCCCGTAGTCATGCACCAGCATTGCATTGACTACGGAGACATAAAACCC
>CDZQ01025524.1_pt1 | contig 12345 bp, 8 predicted proteins | sample 554831 | NCBI WGS metagenome assembly CDZQ01 (sample SAMEA3182112, study PRJEB8094) | gut metagenome | biome: human; feature: gut; material: Stool; isolation source: human stools | place: Canada | collected 2013-05-06
GACCGGGCGGAGGTCAAGGATATGCTGGCCTATCTGTGTGTCATCGCAAACCACCAGGATGATCTGCGCCTGAGCCGCATCATCAATAACCCGCCCCGGGGGATTGGAAACACCACAGTGGAGCGGGCCAGGGCCATTGCCGCGGAACAGGGGGTGTCCTTGTGGCAGGTGGTGTCTCATGGGGCCGACTATCCGGAGCTGCAGAAAGCCGCGGGAAAGCTGAACCAATTCGCGGCAATGATAGACGAGCTGACCGCCCTGTCCTGGACGATGGAGCTGCCCGCCTTTTACGAGGAGGTGACGGCCCGGACCGGGTACTCCGCTATGCTGAGCGCCAAAAACGATGTGGAGAGCCGCACCCGGCTGGAGAACGTGCGGGAATTGCTGACCTCCATCCAGGGGTATCTGGACAACGCCGAGGGAGAGCCATCTCTGGCGGGCTTTTTGGATGAGATCGCCCTGTATACCGACCTGGATAGCCATAACCCGGACGAGGACGCAGTGGTGATGATGACCATGCACGCAGCCAAGGGGCTTGAATTTCCGGTGGTGTTCGTGGTGGGCATGGAGGAGGGAATCTTCCCCGGAATGCGAACCATCGGCGACCCGGAGGAGATGGAGGAGGAGCGAAGGCTCTGCTATGTGGCCCTCACCCGGGCCAAGCAGCGGCTGTATCTGACCTGTGCCGGGCAGCGGATGCTCTTTGGCCGCACCAGCTCCAACCGGCCATCCCGCTTTGCCGGGGAGATCCCCGCCGAGCTGCTGGAGCAGTCGGGCCGGAATTACCTGGACCCGGGCCGGGATGAGGACTGGGACGGCTTCGACCAGACCCGGCCCCAGGTCTCGACCTACCGCAATCCGTACAGCCGGGGCGGGAGCGTCCGTCCCGCCGCCTATGGGGACCTGTCCGCCGGAGGGGAAGGGCGCGGGCGCTATGGACGGGCTGTGCCGGAGGGCGCCGCCGCGCTCTCCCGCGGGGCACGCCCAAGCCGCCTAAACGCCGGGTATACCGCGCCCAGCCAGCCCGGAGCAGCCCTGCCCGCCTACCAGAAGGGGGATATGCTGGAGCACAAGGCATTTGGCCGGGGCATGGTATTGTCTGTGCAGAAGATGGGGGGCGATGCGTTGCTGGAGATTGCCTTTGACAATGTGGGAACCAAGCGGTTGATGCTCAAATCCGCCGCGCAGCACATGAAAAAGCTGTAAAAGCGCCCGACCAAAAACTGCGTTCTCTCCTATTGGGGAGAGAACGCAGTTTTTACGAAAATTTGGCTTGCAATCCCCGGAAAGGGAGCATATAATGTATTCCGTTGAGAAAACGGCCCCAATGCGCCCGAGTAGGGAATTTGGGACCAGGTTAGAGAAAAAGGAAGTGAGATGCGTCGTGACAGGCGATCCGTTCAGTCGAAGTCAACATCAACTGCTGCGGCGCACCCGCTGAAAAGGCATCCTCCTTTTTGCCCGTGCGTCCGCTTGCCCATGGCCAAATTGGGCACCCTAATTTTGAAGCGGAACGGCACGGGCCTTTTTATGCCCTTTGCCGGTTTCGGGAAAGGTGTGAAACGCATGCTGACCATTCACAAGACCATTGATGGAAAAATCACCCCCCTGGAAACCATGGAGGACGGCTGCTGGGTCAATTTGACCTATCCCAGTGAGAAAGAATTGAAAACAGTGTCCACCGCCTTGGGCGTGGAACCCACGTTTCTGCGGGCGGCCCTGGACGAAGAGGAGACCTCCCGTATTGAAAGCGAGGACGGACAGACCCTCATTATCGTGGACATCCCGGCGGTGGAAAAGGACGAGGCGGGAGTGGTTTACTCCACGCTGCCTATGGGCATCGTGGTCACGGACAAGCATATCATTACAGTGTGCCTGAAGGAGACCTCCCTCATCCGAGACCTCCAGGACGGGCTGGTGAAGGACGTGCGCACCCAGCAGCGCACCCGGTTCATCCTGAATATCCTGTTGCTGGTGGCGAAACGCTATTTGCAATACCTGAAGCAGATCGACAAGACTTATAATTACATGGAGAGCCAGCTGTATAAGTCCCAGCGGAACAAGGAGCTCATCCAGATGCTGGACCTGGAGAAGTCCCTGGTCTATATCAACACCTCACTGAAGGCCAACGAGGTGACCTTGGAAAAGATTCTCCGAGGGAGGATTGTCACGTTGTACGAGGAGGACCACGATCTTCTGGAGGACGTGCTCATCGAGGTGCGCCAGGCCATCGAGATGGCGCAGATCTATTCCTCCATCATCTCCGGTATGATGGACGCATTTGCCTCCGTGATCTCCAACAACCTCAACGTCACCATGAAGATTCTCAGCTCCATCACCATTCTGATGGCCATTCCCAACATCATTTTTGGATTCTACGGGATGAATGTGCTGGGGCTGCCGCTGGACCAATTCTGGTGGTTCCCGCTGGTCATCACAGTGGTGGTTATGGTGGTGCTGGCCATCGTTCTGAAAAAGAAAAACCTGTTTTGATTATGCGGAAAATCAGCAAGGCCCCCGGGATACTTCCCGGGGGCCTGCTTTGTTGCGATCTGAATCGCTGCGGGGATTTACCGGACACCGGTAGAGCCGAAGCCGCCGGCCCCCCGCTGAGTATCATCCAGCTCATCCGCTTCCTGGAATTGGGCGGTGAGATAGGGAGCGATGACCAACTGGGCAATGCGGTCGCCGCACACTACGGTGCGGGTTTCGTTGCTGTGGTTATACAGGGACACCATCAGCTCTCCCCGGTAATCCGCGTCGATGACGCCCACCTTGTTGGCCGGAGCCAGGCCCTGCTTGGTGGCCAGGCCGGAGCGGGCGTACACCAGCCCCACATAGCCCTGGGGAATGGCTAAGGCCAAGCCGGTGTGGATGAGGGCGGTCTGGCCAGGGGCGATGGATACCGGGCCGTCGGTGAGGGCATACAGGTCGGCGCCGGCGGCATCAGCGGAGCCGTAGGCGGGCAGCTTGGCCCGGGGGTTCAGGCGTTTGATAGAGACAGGAGCGGTCAACATAGCAATTCCTCCCATTTTATAGGTTCCAATTCCGATTTTGTTGGGCGGCGCTTCTATCTGGCGGTGATTGGCTCCACAGTCATGGCTCCATCCCATAGCACCACTTGCTGGGCGGCCAGGGACTTGGGCACGTCGATAATGCGCTGGTTGGCGCTGCCCCGAAAGCGCAAGGACAAGTCCTTCTGAGCCGCCACAAATTCCCCATCCACCAGCACGTCGAGGAGGGAGAGCATCTCGTCGGTGGCCTCGCACCTGGCCCGGCTGGGCTGCCACAGCTCCCCGTCCAGGGTATAGCCGGAGTAACACCAGATAGTCTTTCCGGGCAGCTCATTCCGCGTCCGCCGAAGCAGGGGCAGCAGGGCGCGCTGGTTGTCCGGCTCAAAGGGCTCGCCCCCCAGCAGGGACAGGCCCTTCATGTGGGCGGGGGAGAGAGCGGCGAGGATCTTGTCCTCTTCCGCCTGGGTGAAGGGCTGGCCGTACTGGAAATCCCAGGCCTCCGGGTTGAAACAGCCCGGGCAGCAGTGGGTGCAGCCGGACACAAACAGGGACACCCGGACACCGGGACCGTTGGACACATCCGCCCATTTGATGGTTGCGTAGTTCATGGAAAAACCTCTTTTAGATCAGGATTCCCGCACAAAGGGGATGGGAATCTACCGCTTCAATTCATCAAAAAGCCTCGCAGAGTTCGTGCCCCAACGGGTCTGCCCACTGAGGCCCCGATGATGAAAATGCTCGTACGAAATGAATTCGCGCTCCGACAAGGCTTTCGCCACTGGCGAAAACACTTGTACGCGCCACCCGTTGGAGACGGCTGTGCTTTTTTCGCGGAATTTCTTACAGGTGCAGCACCCTGGACTTGATCTCTTTGGTCTTGCCCACGTTCCAGAAATTCTCGCCCAGATAGCCGCAAGTGCGGCGCGTGACGTTCATCTTAGAGTGATCCTTATTGCCGCAGTTGGGGCACTCCCACTCGTTGTCGTCGTTGACGATGATCTCCCCGTCATAGTCGCACACCTGGCAGTAGTCGCTCTTGGTGTTGAACTCGGCGTACTGGATGTTGTCGTAGATGAAGCGGACCACATCCTCCATGGCCTCCAGGTTGTGGCGCATGTTGGGAATTTCCACATAGGAGATGGCCCCGCCGGAGGAGATCTTCTGGAACTGGCTTTCAAAGGTGAATTTGGAGAAGGCGTCGATGTTCTCCCGCACATCCACGTGGTAGGAGTTGGTGTAGTATCCCTTGTCGGTCACGTCCTCGATGGTGCCGAAGCGCTCTTTGTCGATGCGGGCAAAGCGATAGCACAGGCTCTCCGCCGGGGTGCCGTACAGAGCGAAGCCCAGGCCAGACTCCCGCTTCCAGCGGTCAGTGGTCTCCCGCAGGTGGTTCATCAGGCGCAGGGCGAACTGCTCACCCTCCGGCTCGGTGTGGGAGCAGCCCTTCACCAGCTTAGTCACCTCGTACAGGCCAATGTAGCCCAGGGACAGGGTGGAGTAGCCGCCATCCAGCAGCTTGTCGATGGTTTCGCCCTTTTTCAGACGGGCGATGGCGCCGTACTGCCAGTGAATGGGGGATACGTCGGAGCGCACCCCTTTGAGGGCGTTGTGGCGGCACATGAGAGCCTCCCGGCACAGCTCCAGCCGTTCATCCAGCAAGACCCAGAACTTGTCCTCGTCCCGACCGGAGAGAATACCCACCTGGGGCAGATTGATGGACACCACGCCTTGGTTGAAGCGGCCCTCGAACTTGTAGTTTCCCTCCTCGTCCTTCCAGGGGGACAGGAAGGAGCGGCAGCCCATGGGGGAGAACACATTGCCCTCGTAATTCTCCCGCATCTTCTTGGCGGAGATGTAGTCGGGATACATCCGCTTGGCCGAGCACTTGACGGCAAGCTCGGTGAGGTAATCGTACTTGCCACCCTTGAGGCAGTTGCACTCGTCCAGCACATACACCAGCTTTGGGAAGGCGGGGGTGATGTATACACCCTTCTCGTTTTTGATGCCCTCCAGCCGCTGCTCCAGGATCTCCTGGATGATGGCGGCGTTCTCCTCGATATAGGGGTCATTCTCCCGCAGCACCAAAAACAGGGTGACGAAGGGGGACTGACCGTTGGTGGTCATGAGAGTGTTGATCTGGTACTGAATGGTCTGCACGCCGCTCTTGAGTTCATCCTTGGTGCGGGCCCGGGCAATCTTCTCGATGGTGGCCTCGTCCAGCTCGGGGGCAGCCTGACGGGTTTTGCGCACGTACTTGTCATAGGTCAGGCGCAGATACTTGCCCAAGTGGCTCATCTCCACGCTCTGTCCGCCGTACTGGTTGGAGGCCACGCAGGCGATGATCTGGGTGACGATGGTGCAGGCCACCTGGAAGCTCTTGGGGGACTCGATGAGCTTGCCGTTGATCATGGTGCCGTTGTCCAGCATATCCCCAATGTTCACCAGGCAGCAGTTGAAGATGTGCTGCACGAAGTAGTCCGCGTCGTGGAAGTGGAGCACGCCCTCGTCGTGGGCCTTGGAAATTTTCTCCGGCAAAAGGATGCGGCGGGTCAGATCCCGGCTCACCTCGCCGGCGATGTAGTCCCGCTGGGTGGAGGCGATGGCAGTGTTCTTGTTGGAGTTCTCCTCCGCCAGATCCTTATTGTCGTTGCGGATCAGGGCCAGGATGGATTCGTCGGTGGTGTTGGCCTTGCGCACCAAAGCCCGGGTGTAGCGGTAGATAATATAGGCCTTGGCCAGCTCGTACTTGCCTGCGGCCATGAGTTTGGTCTCCACCATGTCCTGGATGTCCTCCACCAGCAGGCGCTGACGGCCCTTAGTGGCTACGGCGTCGGCAATGGCGTCGATGGATGCCTCGTCAAGGCGGTAGGGCTCATCCACGGCCTGGTTGGCCTTTTGAATGGCGATAACAATCTTCGAGCGGTCAAAATCGACGGTGGAGCCGTCGCGTTTGATGACTTTCATTGGTCGGTCCTCCCCACAGTGGTGATATCAGATGTCAGTCAGAGCGGGTAAATGGCAAAGTCTGGGCACAGCGGACTGACGCTGTGCCCTGTCACGCTCTGAAATTGGTTCAGCGGACACTATCTTAGCATACCAGAGAGGGTTTGTAAATAGAGAAAAATCTAAATCTTGCGATTTTTTCATATTGAAGAAAAAATAGGTACAAGATATGGTGCTCCTCTTTTTCTCGTGGGACGGGCAGACGGTGGCCGAAGCGGGAGGCGGTGCATAGACTGGGATGCACCATTAGGAAAGGAGTGTGCGACATGAACGACATTCAACTAAACGGCCCCTCCCGCGGTTGCGCCATCTCAGCGGAAGAGTTTGCCGCCTCTCTGGCCGCACCGGCCGCCTGCAGCGGGTGTGCCTGCGGTGGGATGCCCTATGGCCAAAACGGTACAGAACGGGACGATTGCGGCTGTGGCTATGGTGGGGAGCAAATGGTCTGCTATTGCCGGACAGTGCCCAAGCCCGCCCCTGTACCTGAAGTCCATGAGGGGTGCTGCTGCAAGCAGAGCTTCCGGGCGGCGCTGCAACTGCTATGTGACAGCCAGATTGCCAGCCTCATTGATTTTGACACAGCGGCCTTTCTCACGGATACCTATTCCGCAGGCGCTACCCTGAGCACGACCGTGCCTGAAACCACCCCGACTGACAACCTCACCAGCCTCACCGGCAGCTTCCTGCGGCTGTCCAGCTGCAACTGCGACCTGTTGGAGATTTCCGCCCCTCTCTATGTCCCGCCCACTACCGCTACCGGAGTGACCGCCACCCAAGTGTCCCTGTGTGAGCTGGCGGCCATCGCCCTCCAGGTGGCGCCGGGTACTGCCGAGGGAGACGTGACCGCGCCAGAGGCCACCACTCGGAATTACCGCTGCCTCAAGCAGCTGCTCAGCCAGCGGCTCAATCCCTGCAACAGCCGGTGCGGCGTATGCGCGTGTAGCTGTGACTGTGAGGATTGCTGCTGTACTGCCGGTGTACTCGGCGTGCTGTCTGACAGCAACCTGAGTCGGAAGGCTACCCTGGCTGCCGGGCAGCTCATCCTCCAGGGGGTTACCCTGCTGGGAACCCTGGGCAATGTACTGGTGCTGGCCAACGACGAAACGCAGCGCATTTACTTTGTCTGCGCGGCTAAGGTCCAATTTTTAGGCTGATTTCTTCCTTGAAAGGGCAAAAGCGGGCGGTGCTGCCGCCCGCTTTTGGCGCAAAAAATGAGGTGTCCGGTCAATTTGAGGCAGAAATAGGCAGCGATTTGGTATAGCGGACGATGAGGACCGCCGCAGCTGCCGCAACTGCCGCCTCTGTGATGGGCATGGCGAACCAAATGGCATCGGCGGCGGCCAAGGGGAGCAGGCAGATAAGCGCACCGCTGACCACGATCCCCCGGGAGATCGAGATGAGGAAGGAGACGGCTGGTTTCAACAGGGCCTGGAAATAATAAGTGGAAAAGATATTGAAGGGAAGCAGCAAGAAGGATAGAGCATAGCAGCGGATGATGGCCGGAGCGATGGACAGAATCGCGTTGGTCGGAGACATAAAGATACGGATGAACAGGTTGGGAACGGCCATGGTCAGCCCAGTCCAGGCAAGGCCAAAAAAAGCGGCGGACCAGAGGGAGTAGTTCAGCGCCTTTCGGATACGCATGCCTTGTCCAGCGCCAAAATTGACCGACAAAATGGGCTGGGCAGCCTGTCCTACGCTGTATGCACAGCACTGGACAAAGGTGGATACGCTGACGATGACACCATACACCGCCAGGGCGTCCGTGCCCAGATACGCCATGATCTGGCGGTTAAACAACATCGTCAGTATGCCCATGGCCACGTCAGACAGAAAAGTGGAAAATCCGCTGACCAGCACCTGGCGCAGCTTGGTCCAAGGCTGGCTGGGCCGAACCAGCCGGAGGGTGTTCCGCTTGGAGAAAAAGTGGGTAAGCATGGCCACAAAGGTGATGGCCGCGCCGATGGCAGTGGCCAAGCCCGCACCGAAGATACCCATGTCCATGGGAAAGACAAAGACAAAGTCACCGAATATGTTGAAAATGCCGCCGGCCAGCACTGCGCCGGTGGCTAAGGCAGGGCTGCCGTCGTTGCGCAGAAAGGCCGCCAGCATCTGATTGAGGGGAAACAGGGGAATGACGAACTTGATGGGCACCAGGTACTCCTGGGCCAAGGGAAGCAGCTCCTCCGAGCCGCCGAACAATCGGAGCATGGGCACTTCCCACAGAAGTACCACGATCCATGCCGCCGCAGACAGAGCCACGCTGCTCCACAGGGCCACGGAGAAAAATTCATTGCTTCGCTCCTGCTCTCCCGCCCCGCGGGCGGCGCTGAACAGCACCGAACCGCCGATCCCAGTGAGCAGGCCAAGACTGAAAATCAGGTTCCAGATGGGAGCCATTACCGCCAGGGCGGCCGTCCCGCTGGGACCCTGATATTGCCCCACCATGGCCATGTCTACCAAGGTGTAAATGGAGCTGATGAGAGCGCTGCCGAAGGCAGCGCCCAGGTACTTAAAGTAGATCGATCGTAGATTTCCACGCAATAAATCCATGTCTGAGATCTCCCCTGAAAACAAAAAAGAAGCCAGACAAGAAACAGGCATCTCAGCCTGCCACCTTATCCAGCTTGCCATTTCTTGTGAATGGTTTGCCCTCCGAGTGAGCATCACCCAGTATACTGAAAGACGCGGGTAATGTCAAGCCTGAATTCCGGATTCCGGTCCATCCGGTGCGGATCGGGCCGCTGCCCGCCTGCGCCAGCCCAGCCGAACGCCCCAGATGGCCAGATCGATGAGCAGCATCAAACTACCAGTGGTCTGTCCGCTGAAAGCCAGCAGCCACAGTTCGGCGCTACCGGGGCCGTTCGTCAGGGTAAATGGAAGCGTGACAGCGGCGGCACCGGTGAACAAAACCAGGAAGAGCAACAGTCGCACCCGCATCCGCCGGGGGGCGGGGATGGTGTGGTCTATGGCCGTCAGGGCAATCAAGGCATAAAACAGCAGGGCGGCGGGCAGGCGGCTGATGGGATACCAGATGCGATTGACGAGAAAGAGACGCAGGTTGGCCAGCTCTGCGGAAAGTCTGATCTCATCCAGAGGCAGAGAGAGATTCATGACCAGCAGGGATAGAGAGCAGAACAGAAGCAGTGCCAGATAGACGGCAACCACGCCCCAGGCCGCCCGTCGCAGAAGGACCGCCCGTCGCTCTTTCCGGTCGCCATAGAGCAGCGTCTCTACCGGCACCTGATAGAGTCCTGCCAGCCGGACCAGAGTGTCTAAATCGGGCTGGCTACGGCCTGTCTCATAGTTAGAGACGGTTTACCGGGTGATATGGAGCCGCTCGGCCACCTGATCCTGGGTCAGGCCCAACTGACTCCGGCAATACTTGAGGTTGTGGCAGATGTTCATGGCGGTTCCTCCTTGCTCTGCTTCCAGTGAACCACAGTACAGGAAAAAAGGCAAGCAAAGATCCTTTGCGCCCGAAAAATATGGGTGGAAAAAGCAAAAACCAGAAGTGACAAAAAGCGCCCGGGCATGGCCCGGGCGCTTTGGCTGTTCCCTTACTTCTTCAGGTTGAAGAAGGCCTTGATGCCCAGATACTGGGCGGAATCGCCCAACTCCTCCTCGATGCGCAGCAACTGATTGTACTTGGCCACGCGGTCGGTACGGCTGGGGGCGCCGGTCTTGATCTGGCCGGCATTGAGGGCAACGGAGATGTCGGCAATGGTGGTGTCCTCGGTCTCGCCGGAGCGGTGGGACACCACAGCGGTGTAACCGGCCCGGTTGGCCATCTGGATGGCGTCCAGAGTCTCGGTGAGGGTGCCGATCTGGTTGACCTTGATGAGAATGGCATTGGCCACGCCCTTCTCGATGCCGGTGGCCAGGCGCTCCACATTAGTGACGAACAGGTCGTCACCCACCAGCTGGACCTTGGAACCGATGGCCTTCGTGAGCATGGACCAGCCCTCCCAGTCGTTCTCGCCCATACCGTCCTCCAGGGAGATGATGGGGTAGTTGTCCACGAACTTCTTCCACATATTGACCATCTGCTGTTTGGTCATAGTCTTTTTAGCCTTAGGCAGGTCATAGCAGCCGGTTTCCCCGTTGTACCACTCAGAAGTGGCTGCATCGATGGCGATCATGAAGTCCTCACCGGGCTTGTAACCGGCCTCTTCGATGGCCTTGACGATGACCTTCAGGGCGTCCTCATCCTTCTTCAGGTTGGGGGCGTAGCCGCCCTCGTCGCCCACGCCGGCGGCGGGGGTGCCATTCTCTTTCAGCACGGTCTTTAAGGTGTGGAACACCTCGGCGCAGCGGCGCAGGGCCTCCTTCCAGGAAGGGGCGGACACGGGCATGATCATGAACTCCTGGATATCCACGTTGTTGGTGGCATGAGCGCCGCCATTGAGAATGTTCATCATGGGAACAGGCAGGGTCTTGGCATTGACGCCGCCGATATAGTTGTACAGGCTGGTGCCCAAGCTCTCCGCGGCAGCCTTGGCGCAGGCCAGTGAGGCGCCCAGAATGGCATTGGCGCCCAAGCGGGACTTATTAGGAGTACCGTCCAAGTCGATCAGCAGCTTGTCGATGGCGGGCTGATCCAACACGTTCATACCCACCAAGGCTTCGGCAATCTCAGTATTTACGTTGGTGACGGCCTTTTCCACGCCCTTGCCCAGATAGCGGCTCTTATCGCCGTCTCGGAGCTCGCAGGCCTCGTAAATGCCGGTAGAAGCGCCGGAGGGAACTGCGGCCCGACCCACTACGCCGTCGTCCAAAGTGACCTCCACCTCGACAGTGGGGTTGCCGCGGGAGTCCAGAATTTCGCGGCCGATGACATCAACGATCTCAATCATGCTTTTCATGGGGATCATTCTCCTTTCTAAAGTAAAAGAGGTATGCGGCAAGGCGTTTTCCGCCTTGGGGGGAAATAAACTAGGTTGGACGGTAGCCGTCCGAACGTAAGGCGCCAGGGCCAAAGGGCCAAAACAAGCCTTTATTTCAAGATGAGAGTTTCTCCCGTCATTTCTTCTGGCTTATTTAGACCCATAAGATCCAGCATGGTGGGAGCCAGGTCGGCCAGGCGGCCATCCCGCAGCTTCACGTCCGCGCCCACAATACAACAGGGTACCAGGTTGGTGGTGTGGGCGGTGAAGGGGGAACCGTCTGCGTCCAGCATATGCTCGGCGTTGCCATGGTCGGCAGTGATGATGGACACGCCGCCCATTTTGGAGGTGGCCTCTACCACCCGGGCCACGCCATCATCCACCGCCTCGGCGGCCTTGACAGCGGCAGAAAATACGCCGGTATGGCCCACCATATCGCAGTTGGCGAAGTTGAGGATGACCACGTCATATTTGCCGCTCTCGATGCGGCGCACCGCCTCGGCGGTCACCTCCGGCTCGCTCATTTCAGGTTGGAGGTCATAGGTGGCCACTTTGGGGGAGGGGATCAGGCAGCGGTCCTCCCCAGGGAACACCCGTTCCTCTCCGCCGTTGAAGAAGAAGGTGACGTGGGCGTACTTCTCCGTCTCAGCGATGCGCAGCTGGGTCAGGCCCAGATGGGACAAGTACTCGCCGAAGATATTGTGGAGCTTTTCCCGGGGATAGGCCACGGTGACATTGGGCATGGCAGCGTCGTACTCAGTCGTGCACACGAACTGCACCGGGAAGTAGCCCAGGCGGCGGGAGAAGCCGTTGAACTCCGGGTCCACAAACGCTCTGGTGATCTCCCTGGCCCGGTCGGGCCGGAAGTTGAAGAAGATTATAGAATCCCCTTCGCTGACGGTGGCGTCCTCCATACACACCACGGGGACCATGAACTCGTCGGTGACGCTGCGCTCATAGGACAGGGCCACCGCTGCGGCGGGGTCGTCCTCGAAGGGAGCGTCAGCGTATACCATAGCGGCATAGGCCCGTTCCAGCCGCTCCCAGCGGCTGTCCCGGTCCATGGCGTAGTACCGCCCCATGACCGTGGCGATCCTGCCCACGCCCAGCTCCTGAAGCTTGGCCTGAAGCCGCTCCACATAGCCCTTGCCGGAGGTGGGCGGCACGTCCCGCCCGTCCAGGAAGCAGTGGACGTATACCTGGGTGAGTCCCCGCGCCTTGGCCATGTCCAGCAGGGCGAACAGGTGCTCGATATGGGAATGAACTCCGCCGTCGCTGAGCAGGCCCATGAGATGCAGGGCAGTGCCCTTTTCCTTGCAGGCGTCCATGGCGGACACATAGGCGGGATTCTGGAAGAACCGCCCCTCTTTGATGTCCAGTGAGATCCGGGGCAGGTCCTGGAATACCACCCGGCCTGCGCCGATGTTGGTGTGGCCCACCTC
>CDZQ01026357.1_pt1 | contig 12330 bp, 9 predicted proteins | sample 554831 | NCBI WGS metagenome assembly CDZQ01 (sample SAMEA3182112, study PRJEB8094) | gut metagenome | biome: human; feature: gut; material: Stool; isolation source: human stools | place: Canada | collected 2013-05-06
AATGAATTCTGCCCCATCGATGCGGTAAAGCTCTCGTGCTACATTGCTGAATTCAGCCAATACTTCTTCACAGCTCCGCGTATTTATTTTATCGACCATTGTTGGTCTCCTTTTATCTTAATTTGTGGGAGACCGAAATCAATAAATCGATTTTTTATGTGTTTCACGCACAATAGCTTTTGTCAAGAAGTACTATTTAGATATGTAGAATCACAAAGTGGTCTTGCGGAAATACTACAGCCTTTTGCGATGAGTCAAAATTCATTGAGAGATCATCCAATCAATCTTGGTGACCAAAACTAGCCAGAATTTCAAAAAAGGCCTCTTTGAAAGAGTTAGATAAAAAGAGATCTGTCGTGTTAATGGGGTGGCAGTGTGCGCTACCCCCGCAACATTTTTTGCGCAAACTGTCCCGCCACATCGCGTCGAGAATCGAATACCCAATGGACAAGCACCACGGCCTCAAGCGCCTCGTAGATTATGCGCCATGGGTGGACATGTATTTCACGGTAGCGGGTGATACCCACTATTTCTAGCTCTGGGGGAACATTGCCACGCAGAGGCAGGTTTTCCAGAGAGAGAATGGCCTGCTCAAGCTTGCCTAGAGTCGTATCAGCTTGTTCCTGCCCGGCATTGGCTGTTGTATAGGTGTATATCTCCAGCAAGTCTTGCTCTGCCTCTGGGGAGAGCAAGACTTGCAGACGTGGCGTCCCTGCGGAAAGGGTCATCGTTCACCCTTTGCACGCAGGCCTGCGAAAACTTCTCGAGCGGGGCGTCCCTTGCCCGCCTCAAAGCTCTTGCCGGAAATGCTGAGGGCCTTGAGCATGGCCAGAGTTTCCTGCATACGTTCATATTCATGGATGCCCATGAGTACGGCCTTGGCCTCACCATTCTGGGTGATCACAATAGGTGGCGCAGCTTCTTCGCTGAAAGTGCGAATGATTTCTGCTGCCTGCGCCTTGACCTCGCTAATTGGTCGTACTGCGGTGCTGAGTAGCATATTTACGCTCCTTTGACTAAATAAGTACTGAATTTGGTTCTATCGGTCAAGCTGGCTTCGCACCATCGTTCCCTGGGTTGTACTTATCAATCGGTGAAGGCTTGTCTTTATTCATCAGAAAATAGCCAGCCATAATAGAGATGGCCGGGTAAATCCCAGGCCATCTCTATTCAAGCCTTTAATTTCCCAACTAAGACATACCTAAAACTCATACCTCAGCGAGCCAAACACGCCATGCCCAGTGCGGTGTTCCGAGGCCTGAAGGTTATAGCTCAGCCCAAGGGTAAAGTCGCCCTTGCCAAGCTCAAAACCCAAGCCGCCGTCAAAAGTGGCGTAGTCCACCACCTGCATTTTCATTTCGGCCTGGCTGTCTACACCGGGAACGCGGGCCTTGCTCTTGGCCTTTACGTCTCCCGCTGCCGGGATAACTCCCAGATCAAGCTGCGGCTTGATCTGCCAGCCGCTCTCGGTTTCAAAGGTTCTGGCAAAGCTCACGCCTACGGGGAATGTCCAGATGGATTGAGTGCTCTCGTCCACCTCAAAGACCGTACCGCCGCTCTTCACATCATAGCCATCGGTCACAAGCCCGAGGTAGCGCACCCCCACATGCGGAATAATATCCAGCGCACCGGCGTTGAATTTGTATTCCGCCTTAAGGCCCGTATTCCAGGCATGGCTGGTGACGTCGGCCTTGAGGTCGCTCATCTGCATGGAGGCGGGCATATCCTGCTCCACCTTACTGTAGTTGCCGGTATAGCCCACATCGGCAGAAAGACCGAAGTTGTTATACATCCAACCGCCGTAAAGGCTCACACCCCAGAAGTTGAAGCGGTTGTCCGTGCTGTTGAAATCGCCGTTGGATTTGGCGTACCCGGCACCAACGTTGAACGCCGCACCAAAGCGGAACATGTCGTTGATGGTGTAATCCGCACCCAGGGCAATGCCGCCCAGGTTGCTGTTGTAGCCGGTCTTGAAGTTCTCCGCCTTCATGCCCCAAACATTGTTGGACTGGTAGAGCGGCATGATCCACACCCCCAGGCCGTTTTTAAGGCCGTCCCCGGCACTGAGGCCGGAATCAAGGCTGAGGCTGCCGTCCGTATCTTGGCGCACGGCCACGGCTTGGCTCATATCCGTACGCGGCAACGCCATAGATGTGCGGTTGAGCACCGCACCGGAAGCAGCTGTCGCTGCGCTCAGGGTAGTGCCCTGCACGGCACCTACGGCAGCCATCTGGGCCGCACCTTCAACCGTGACTGCGGCCTTGTTGCGGCCTGTCGTGCCGATGTAATTGTCGCTCATGGCACGGGATACGAATCGCACGCCCGCGTTGGGCGAATTCGGATTTACCCCGGTCTGAACCACCATGCGATCTACCAGTGCCCCCATGCTGTTCGACAACATGGGGAAGGACGAAGACGCCGCATTGGCCTTAAGGGACACGCTGTATGCGCCATTGGCTGTATCAAACGTGCCGCCCGTGGCGGAAAGCAGAGCGGTGCTTGTGGTCAGGTTGCTGCCTGTCCAGCTGGCAGCGTCCTTTGTGGAAGCGCCAAAGCCGCCAGTGACGTTCACCGTTTCTCCGTCCTGACCGCCAACGATGTGCAGTTTTGCTCCAGAATCCACAGTAAGGGTGCTGGTGCCCCCGGCTTCACCTGAAAGGGCCACGCCGCTGCCAATGCCCGCAGCGTCCACCACAAGCAGAGATTTATCGGCAAAATGTGCGGTGTTGGCCGTGGCGGCCGCGCCGCCAGTGACCCATGTTCCATCCACATTGATGCCGCCTGCGGTGCTCAGCGTCTGCGGCGTGCGCAAGGCGAGCGCCGCTGTTATGTCTTGTCCCCACAGGCCCTTGCCGTCATTCTGGTAACGCAGCACTTCTGTGCGCAGCCATTCGACATCTGTGCTGCCCAGCGAAACCATGCTGTTCTGGCCCACGGTCATCAGGGCATCCACGGTATTGGCGATGAAGGTCAAACCGCCCATGGAAGCGTTTGAAGTGTCACCAGCGGCAGCGAAAGGCGGGTCAAAGTTGAGCTGGCCACCGTTCATGCTGACGCCAGTGGCAACAAGGGTGCCGCTGCCGGAGCTGCTGCCCACGGCAACCGTAGTGGTTGCGTTGCCAGTGAGGCCCCCGGCCACGGTGTGTGCACCGTTGATCACATTGATAGTATTGGTGCCTGTGGAGGCGTCAATGCCGCCTTGTAACGTGCCGCCGGTTGAGCCGCCCGCAGGATTGCCCAGCGTCAGTATGCCGCCGTTGAGCGTAACGCCGCTGTCTGCCAGAACATTACCTGAAGCCTGTCCCGTAAGGGTCAAGGCTGCGTTGCCGCTGACAGTGGTTGCGCCAGTAATGCCGCCAACCGTTGCTGCCCCGGAAGCGAGCCCTCCGCTGCCGTTGATGACGGCAGTGGGCGTGGCAAGCCGGGCGTCGCCCACATCCTGCAACGAAGCACCGGAAGTGCTCACCGTGATGCCCTGTACTGTGCCCGTGCTGCCAGCAGCCAAGAGCTTGTCTGACAAAGTTTTGAATTCAGCCAGCGTCATGCCTGAACCGGCATAGCCGTTCAGCAGCAGGGTGCCGCCATTGGCAACATTCACGGCGTGCTGCGTGGCAGAATCTTTGAAGTCATCGCCAGTGGCGTTGACCAGTTCATCGTACTTTACCTGCAAGGTGCCCGTACCCGTTACTGTCACGCCCGTGGAACCGGCAGCGTAGGCTGCATTGGCTACACCGCCATTGATCACAAGTTTGCCTGAATTGGTGGTGCCGCCCACAGTCAACAGGCCACCGGTCTGATCAAGGTTGTTCGCGGTCAGCACAGCGTTACCGCTAATTTTGGCCTGCCCGCCGGTCTGTGTCAGATCGCCAGTCTGCCAGTTGCCATGCCCAATCTGAAGCGAGCCGCCGCTCACGGCTAGCGATGTGGTGGAATTCTGGTTGCCGCCGGGGCCGGAATCCGCCCCAAGAAAAACGTTGTTGCCCGTGCCAATGCTGAGGCTTGTTCCTTGCAGGAACGCCGTGCCATCAGTGGTGCCTAGCAGTGTGAGCGTGGCGCTGTCGCCACCAGCAACATTAAAAGCAAATGTGCCGTTGCGCATGTCTAGCGAATTCAGCGTGAGCATGCCTTTTTTGAGAGTTGCCGTTCCGCTGGGGGACAGCCCCATGTGCTGGGCGCTGACAGCACCACCGTCCAGGGTGAGGCTGCTGCCAAGCAGGCCCGTGCCCGGTTCGGGACTGAAAGAGCCGAAATGCAGATTTTTCGCAGAAGTTAGTGTGCCGCCAGTGTTAACGGTTACGTCTGACCCGCTCACCTTGGCGTTGCGCGCAATGGCCAGCGTGCCGCCATTGTTCACGTCAATTGTTGTGTAGGTTTCTGCTGCACCGTCCGCTACCTGATGCGTGTCGCTGATGGCGATGGGCGCAGCGGCAACTGCCATGCCGGCACCTCCCATCAAAAATGCGCTAATTGCCACTCCGCCAAGTACATTGAGCATGTGACATTTTTTCAAAATTCCCCTGTAGCGTTGCACGAGCATGCCCAGGGCGCCTTGTGTAAATCGCATGCAATCCTCCTCAGAAATTGTCTGGTTGTGTCCAACCGGCTTCCTTCGTGGAAGCTGGAACAACTTTGTTCTTCCCGTTGCGAGGATTATGCAAAATTAGCCGTCGGTCAATACCCTACTAGCGAATGTGCCGCATTTCATTCAAATCTTGCATTATGCAAGAAATATCATGCCCATTCGGACCGGCTTTTAGGCGGGAGCGTCAACAGCGAGGAATGTCGCAGTGGACGGTATCCATGCGTCTGCAGTACCACACGCGTAACATTCAACGTATTGAGGATGGCTCGCGCCAGCCTGGTGTGCTGCTCGCGCTACGCATGGTGGCCGCAGTAGATGCGGATCCGGGGAAATTTTTTGAAACACTTTTTGAAGAATCCGTCGGCGAAGCGCTCGATGGGGCGTCATTGCCAACCACAAGGGTGAGCGTGACTTACCAGCCACTGGGGGCTGTTGAGGGCCTGAAGAGCATATTTGGTCCGTTACTGGCTCAGGCACGGTTGGCCGTCGGCATGTCGCAGACCGCTATGGCAAAAAGCGCGGGTTATAACCTTCGCAATGTCAACGCGGTGGAAAAGGGGCAACAAGAGCCTGGCGTGATGTCTGCTCTTGCCCTTGTGGCGGCAACGGGGGTCGATATCCGCGAGTTTTTTGATCAGCTGCATCAGGCATCAGCCGCACTCTCCAAAGAGTAATTGCGGCGGGCCGTGGAGATATGGTCAACTGGGTGTTCCTGTGCTAGTGGCAGGGCATGACAGACACAAAAGGGTGCGCAGGTATGTGGCTGTGCTTTGCTCTGGGCGTTACTCTGTGCTTTTTATCCGCCTGCGCTTCCTCCCCTCGGCAAAAAGCCAGTGCTCTTGCGCAAGAGCAGGGATTTGCCGAGCGCCTCTTCTCAACGCAACCGTTTACTTTGTACGGCTTGCTTCGTCCCAGCTTAGCGGCTCACTCCAAAATTTTGCGCGTGTATATTGAAGGCGACGGACACGCCTGGGAGTCACGCACCCGGCCATCTACAGACCCTACGCCGCGCAATCCTACGGCCCTGCGCCTGGCTATGGCCGATCCGGGGCCGGGCCTCGTGCTTTATCTGGCGCGACCATGCCAATATGTTCAGGGCGACGACAGACGGCAGTGTTCAAAGCGCTACTGGACGTCAGCGCGGCTTGGGCCGGAGGTGATTAACAGCCTTGATGCGGCCATTACCCAGGCCAAGGCTGCATGCGGGGCAGAACAGATTGCCTTGGTTGGATTTTCTGGCGGTGGCGGTGCTGCGGCGCTTCTCGCTGCCATGCGGCCGGATGTGGTCTTTCTGGGAACTGTTGCGGGCAATCTTGATATTGATGCTTGGGCAGACCTGCAGGGCGTAAGCCAGCTTGCAGAATCTTTGAATCCAAAGGCGGTGGCTCCATCGCTGCAGCATTTGCCCCAGCGGCATTTAAGCAGCTACACGGACGCGACCATGCCCCCGGAAATCAGCGATGGGTTCTGTCGAGCAGTAACCCAGCCAGAAAGTTGCGTTGTCATTTCAGGCGTGCCACATGGCGGGCCGTGGCAACGTTACTGGGACTACGATTATTCTTCTGGTAAGCCCTGACATCAATTTTAACCGTATTCGTAGCAGTCATTCCGCCATAATTCTCACTGCCAAAGTCAAAAAATCCATTTTTACTGCGTGCCAAGCGCCTAACGATCCTGCAAGGTTTATTCCATGCGGTAGTCTTTATTTGCATCTGTGCGCTGAGGTCATGCTTTTGTAATCAATTACTATATCGGGCTATTACATGCCTATATAGTATGAAAATTACTGGAGGATATTGAACAATGAGCAATTTAGCATCTGAAGCCACAGTTTTTGAGCAGTTGGAGAGAAATCTTCCGCCGGTCTTTTCACGCGAGGAAGCGGCCCGGCAGATGGGGGGACTGCTCAAGGCCAAAACCCTTTCAAACCTTGATGCCACAGGCAACGGGCCGTGGGTAAAAATCCGGATTCGAAAAAAAGTCTGCTATGAGCGCAGAAGCTTCTTGCAATGGCTGCGGCAGTACGTTCAGCAATGAGCGCAAGCAACAGTTGCACTGACGGTTCCGCAAAGGGGGCATGATCCACATCATGCCCCCTTTGCTATTATATGCGGCAACTTTTTTCCCGTTGTGGAATTTTTCAACATTTAAGGCCAAAAAGGATGTTTTACCATGGATACGAACAGATTTGTTTACGCTGGAACACCCGATAGAGGTTATGGCCCCTGGATTTTTATTGAGGACACGCCAGAATCGCGCTTACAGGCGCTTGATGAAGGGTATACAGCGTTCTCAACCACAAGCTTCGCTTACGAACCCGAGAAGGGGAAACCTGAGCCAGTTCGTTACGGCGACCTGTGGCTGGACATCGACTGTAAAGAAGCGCCGTTTCTGGCAGTGATTGCGGCACGCACGTTTATCACGGATTTGGCCAGTGCTTACGATGGTTTTGACCCAGCCATGCTCGATTACTTCATGAGCGGCAGCAAAGGGGTTCATATCCGCATTCCAGCTGAAATTTTTGGCGGCGAAAACGGGCACCCATTCCTGCCCCGGTTGCATCACAAGATGCTTGAAAGGCATTTTTCGCATCCCCCCCACAACCAGGCGCTAGGATTACTGGCTCTAGGAGAATCTGTGCCCGCGAAGCTTAAGGATAAAACTGTCGGCGACCTTGTTGATGAAAGCCTGTATTGCATGGGCAAGGGGCATCTGCTGCGTGCTCCCAATGTCAGGCGGCCTGACGGGCGCTACAAGGTGCAGGTCAGCGTAGAAACATTTTTTGACCGGGATATTGATTCCCTGCTTGATCTGACGCGAGAACCCGGAACAGCCTCAATGCGGGTAGTTGCCCCGGTCGCGACGGGGATGGCGGACCTTTACGACCATGTCCTGATAAACTGGCAATCTTTAGACCCACGCAGCTACAATCTTCAGTCTCTTTCAGAATGCCAGTTTATGCGCCACTGTCGCGAAGATGCCCAGATGTTGAGCGAACCTGAGTGGTTTATGATGCTGCGGGCGTTGGCCCCTTTGGGTAAAAAGGGGCTTGAGCTGGCTCAGGAATACAGCCGCCCCCACCCTGAATATTCGGCGCAAAAAACGCGTGCCAAGTTTTTGCATGCTCTGAATAAGGGTTACCCAGCCAACTGCGAGGAAATTCAGACAGTTTTTCAGTGTAGCCCTCGCTGCAAGGTTCGCAGCCCTCTTGACTTGGAACGCAAGCGCCAGAGCGATGCCGTGGTCGCGGCTGAGTCTTTCTGTCTGGAGAAAGACGGCCTGTACTATTCCGCATCGCGTGGCGCATTGGAAGGCGACAGTTTCAAAGTGAGCAGCCCCATACGTGTGCTAGGAAAAATGCGCAATACGGACGGCACAGGGTGGGCAAGGTTGGTGGATTTGGTAACACCAGACGGCAGGAACAAAAAACTGGATATTGCCATGAGGGACTGTGTGGGACGGGGGGATAATGTACTAGCCCTGCTTTGCGATAATGGCCTTGAGCTGACCGGCGGAAAGATGGGGAAGTTTGTCATGGATTACCTACGCCTTGCCGCTACGGATAAGGTCTTCATCAACGTGGAACGTCTGGGGTGGCATGGCAACCGGTATGTCCTTCCAGATGCGATTTTTGGCGAGGGGGGAAACGAAGAAATCAACTACACGCAGGAAAACAGTTTGTTCAAATGCTCTGGCGAGCTTGGGCAGTGGCAGGAGCACATTGGGCGTTATTGCCGTGGCAACACCCTGTTGATGCTGGTTTCCGCTTTTGCCTTGACTGGGCCGCTTCTGCATATTTGTGGGGTTGAGGGGGGAGGGTTGCATCTGTTCGGCCCTTCATCAACAGGCAAGACGACGTTGGCTCTGTTGGCGGGCAGTCTTTGCGGAGGCAATGAAAACAAAGGGTTTGTGCGGCAGTGGCGCAGTACGCACAACGCTATCGAGCATACCGCAGTTCAGCACAATGACGGGCTGCTGGTCATGGACGAAAGTGGGCAAGCCACAGCCGACACCGTTGCCCAGACGATTTACATGTTGTCCAACGGCCAGGGCAAGGAGCGCATGCGGGCCGATGCCACGCAGCGCAAAACCTACCAGTGGCGAGTCCAGCTGTTTTCCACAGGCGAATTGACAATGGACGAAAAGATTGAAGAAACGGGGAAATTTCGCGCGATGGCGGGTCAGAATGTTCGCGTTGTCAACCTTCCTATTGATCGTGGGGCCGGTAAAAACTCCTACTCTTGTTTGCATGGCTTCGAAACCCCCGCGTCCCTGAGTGAGCATTTAAAGGATGCCACGAGGCATTTCTACGGTACGCCCCTTAGGGCCTTTTTGACGGACTTGTGTGGTACTAGCAATCAGGAACTGGATGCTAATGGGGCTGATATCAAAGAAAACATCGAAAAGTTTGCCAAGTTATACTGTCCTGATGGTTCGTGCGGCCAGGTTCGTCGAGTTGCTGTAAAATTTGGCCTGATAGCCGCTGCGGGCATGTTCGCAGCGAAAAACGGCATTCTGCCCTGGACGCCGGACGAATCCCGTGACGCTGTGGCGGAATGGTTCCGAATCTGGCTTGAAGGGCGCGGTGGCGTCGGCAATCTGGAAATCATGAAGGCGCTTGACCGCTTCAAGGACTTCTTCGCACGCCACGGCAGGAGCCGTTTTGTTGAGGTGAACGGTTTGGGAGAAAATATGCGCGACCTTGCGGGCTACAGGTGGGAAGACAAGGGGGAACAGAGGTTTTTTATGATAACCCCGGCCTTCAACGACCTCGCCAAAGGAGTAAACAGGCATGAGCTGTTAGAACACATGAAACAGCAGGGCTGGCTTTTGACGAGCGGCAAGGGGAGCCTTGTGACCACAAAGTGGATCAGCGGGCGTAACGTTCGCGGTTACGGTTTTATCCCGTCTGCATGGGAGGGGCTGGCTGGAAATATTGAGGTGAAGCCCCAGGTAAAAGCGGGGGACATGGAATTTGGCGGGGAGTTTTAACCTGTGCGGCGCACAAAAGTGTTTGTGCGGTTTTTAGCCTGAAAAATCAGTATATTACAGAGTTTTCAGTCGCCACACAAACGCACAGCCGCGCAATGGTTTTTTACCATGATGTAAAAATGGCAATATGGAAAAAAAATAGGCTTGGAATTATCCGGTCTGCGGAGGAGGCTGCATCCGGCATAATAACAATAGGTGCCTCGGTGTGGAAAAGGCTCGGTATGGAGATGGCCATATCGAGCCTCAGTGCGGATAAAATGAAGTGCGGGTTCTGCGAATCAGAATGCGATACGCATCCTGCTCATCTGATGCATGCAGCTGTTCCCGCTCTTGCCCTCGTTCCTGTTCGGGGGCCTCTTATCAGTACAGGCAGATGGCGTTGGACAGGCTTTGACCGTCGCAGTTGTTATCTTCGGCATGCAGGATCGTAAGAACGCGCCCCTATCCGGCATATGCAGAAAGTAAAAGCGCATTCTGATCCTTGTGAGGGCGGTGCGTTTGTGCGGAAGCACAAAACACCTGAAAAGCGGGCGATTTTGCCTTCAAAATAGCGCACAATGATATCTGTGCGGTGTATTGTATCCCTACAGAATTTATATTTTTTGAATATAAATGTGTTGCTACAAGTAGAAGTGCCAAAGTCCAACGAGGTGTGTTCGCTGGTGCTGACTCGCAGACATCGGGCTCTTTGTTCAAAAAAAGGCCCCCAATATGCCTGCCCGCCCTTGGGGTGGCAAAAACAGGCGGCAACATCGACTGCCGAGGCGTTGCCTGGGGGGCAACACCGTTTTGCCCTGCCCTGTGGAAATGATCATTAGTTTGCACTGAAATTATTGGATTAATTTTTATCACACCTCCGTCTTTATCCGTTTTTCTCCGTTTGCGGAGATGTTGACGGAGCGAACGCGGAGGGAAACAGATAGATTTCAAGCTGAAAGCGGTGCTAAACGGAAGCCCGCAATTCTTGACGGTGATGCTGACGCCGAAAACAACGATGAAAAGCGGAAATAGCTCTCAAGGCGTAGAAGATTACTGACAAAAACTTGCAAAGGGAAAAAGACTATTTCTTTTTGTACCTGATATTACGTCCACTTCCGACAGCAATGATCAATTGTTTTTTTTTGAGAGCCTTCAGTTCGTTGCCAGCCTTATCCTCCCCCCACTGAAAATGCTCTTGAATATCAGCGCGGGAGAACACTTTCCCACTGAGAAACAGCTTGTAAAGAGCTTGCTGATCTTCCGTTAAGTTACAAAGTAACGAATCATTGTTATTTAAATCACCATCAGATGAAGTTTTATCATCCGTTTCATCATCGTCAAGCGTTGTTACACACAATGGTGTATCAACGGGTACATTACCTTCAAGATAGTTCCAGTTACCATCCACTGGAAGATGGTAAATTCCGTATTTTTCATTCAACTTGGGTGGAAGTTTGCATTTGTCGAAATTCAATCGTACAACAATGTCCTCGCTGTTTTTGAGAGCATGTTTTACTGCTTCACTACTATTTTCGTCATCAATCAATGTTTTACGACCTTCAATGTGAATAATTGTCTGACTTTTGTCTCTTATATTCGAAGGTCCTTTAAAATCATCATTGTCCTTTGTGGCGTGATTTACAAAAATAACTGCAGCTCCTTCACGTTCAATCGAATAGAAAAAATCAAAAAGTTCATTTGTCCTTCCTTTCAAAGCCTTATCAGCAAGTGAAATAAGGTTGTCAATGGCGAGAACTTTAATGTTATCTTGCCTGATTCGTGCAAGAATTTTTTTTTGGTGCTCTGGATTTAATAAATCAAGTGAGCCGGTTTCACGCGCAAAATGACAAAATATATGCTTTTTAACAGACTCAAATAATGAGTGCTTATTCCGAGTAAGCTGTTTTAGGCGCTGTTTGAACTGATCATTTGTGAGTTCACCATCTAGTAGTAAAACATTACGAGGAATATTGCTGCCAGCGAAGAAAAATGCTTGGGTACCAGAAGCAATACCAAGAATGAATGTCAAAAGTATAAAACTTTTTCCAGTGTTACTTCCTCCCCACATAAACAATATAAAGTGCGGCTTGATGATTAAGTCTAATGAAGGATCTGTATCGATACTGATTTCAGGGGAATCCATTATCTCGTTTAGAGTGCTGATCGGCAGTGCTTCAGCTTTTTTTTGCGAAGGGCATTCTTTGGGAGCCGTCAAGCCGACTTCAGCGAGTAGATTTTCAAAATTAGGGACGGACAATGCCGTCTTAATAATCTTGTTAAGAAAAGAGGACGGGGCAATCTGTTCGCTCAGGTCAACTTTTTTATCAAGGAACTCATGCTTCCAAGGGGAGCCTGATCCGGCAGTCATCGCATCAGCAGGCATTCCAAGGGCCATGATGGGCCAAGGGTATATTTTTACATCGCTTGCGCCAGCATTACGTAGCATCGATGCAAAATCGATTGCGGCAGAGTAACCATCCCGCGAAAAGATGGGGAGCAGTATAACGTTACGGCCATAGAAACAGTGTGCATCAAAAGTTTTAGTATCGCCAGCGTAGCCGGAAACGATACAATCGCGTTCATTAAGACTGGCCTCGCGACATATTTTTCTAAGATGAAAAGCGACGTGCAAGGACATTGGAAAAATGACGGGCGCATCTGAAAATTTATCTATAGCCACTCTTGAAAATGGCCATGCTGTTGCAGGAGCGTAGCCAATCCCTAAAATTTTTTTCTTACGGCGCTCTATATTGACAAGAATACTAGATGCTATCAAT
>CDZQ01008460.1_pt1 | contig 12305 bp, 8 predicted proteins | sample 554831 | NCBI WGS metagenome assembly CDZQ01 (sample SAMEA3182112, study PRJEB8094) | gut metagenome | biome: human; feature: gut; material: Stool; isolation source: human stools | place: Canada | collected 2013-05-06
TGGTTTGAGTGGAACGACGTGCGCTGCACAGAGTACGGCATCCACGTGCTGGAACAGCCGGTACTGACGCTGCCCAATGAGCGCGCAACGTTCGTGGATGTGCCCGGCCGCAGCGGGAGTCTTACGGTTCTGGAAGGCGACGCCGTCTACGACGATCTGGTGCTCACCGCGCAGTGCATGGTGGAGAATCTGGAGCGGTACGAGGAGATCGCCTCCTACCTCAGGGGCAGCGGCCGGGTGACCTTTGCGAACCGTCCGGAGGGGTATTACGAGGCGCGCATCGTCAACCAGATTCCCTTTGAAAAGATCCTCCGCGGCAATCCGCACCGGACATTCGCGGTGAACTTCCGCTGCAAGCCCTTCTGGTACGCGGAAAGCGCGCCGGCGATTACCGTGACGCAGAGCGGCTCGTTCGTGACCAATCCGGGGAACGTGTACGCAGAGCCGGTCATAACGGTTTACGGCTCCGGCACCATCACGCTCATGGTGGGGATGAGCATAGCAGATTTGAGTGGCATTGCCGGAAGTATCACACTGGATACGCCGATCATGGAGGCGTACTCCGGAGTAACGTCCATGAACAGCGCCATGAGCGGCGAGTTCCCCGTGCTCCTGCCCGGAGCGAATGCAATCAGCTGGACGGGGAATGTGAGCAAGGTGGTCATTGAGCCGCATTGGCGGTATCTGTAAGAAAAACGTATTGCAATTTGCAATACAAAGTGGTATAATGCTCTTGAAAGGTGGTGCTGATATGGCCAGCAAGAGCGCAAACGTGATGGCGAGAGTGGAACCCGAGATCAAAGCACAGGCGGAAGCGGTGCTGGATCAGCTGGGATTGCCGGTTTCAGTGGTGATTAACTCGCTCTACCGGCAGATCATCATGAACAACGGACTTCCCTTTTCGCTGACAATTCCCACGAAACTTCCAGTGCGAGATCAGATGAGCGCCACGCAGTTTGACGCCATGATGGAAAAGGGACTGATTCAGGCGCAGGCTGGAAACGGCATGGATTTGGATGAAGCCTTTGAGCAGATCATGACGAGGGCAGCGAAATGAGCTATCGGGTAAAGCTGACGCAAAGCGCCGTGGAGCAGGCGCAGGAAATCGTCCAATACATTTCGGAAACGCTGTTGGTTCCGGATGTGGCACAGGCATGGATGTCTCGCCTGAAAGCGGAAATCGGAAAGCTATCCTTCATGCCCGGACGCTTTCCTCTGACGGAAGAGGAGCCTTGGCGGAGCAAGGGCATTCGCCGCGTAGTTGTCGAGAATTTTCTGGTGTATTTCTGGATAGACGAACCACAGGACATTGTGTGGGTGACGGCGATTGTGTACGGGCGAAGGGATCGCATAGAGGCTCTAATGGATATGCCGCTGCAATAAACAGAAACAAAGAAATGGCGTCCTCCTGCGGGAAGGGCGCTTATCTTATGCCCGGAGGGAGGTGACAAACCATGATCTGCGTATACCCCGCCACGTGCACAGACTTCTCCGGCAACGGCTTGGGCGTTGTTTCGCCGCAGTCCTGCACAGTGACGGAAACGCTCAACGGCGAGTGGGAGCTGACGCTTACGCATCCCATCGACGAATACGGGAAATGGCAACGCCTGACTGAGGGGAACATCCTGCGCGCGCCGGTGCCCGCTGCCATCACGCCGCGGGTGCAGCTGGTATACACGGGCCAGATCACCACTCCAGGCAGCAGTGTAAGCACGGTTGTCTATCGCGTGAAAACCAACAGCGGAGATCCTCTGCGCTTGCGCGCAGGTACCAGTACTTCCAGCACCATTCTCGGTAAATATAAGCAAGGTACGGAAATCATTGTGTTGGAGAAGGCTACGGATTCCTGGTATGAAGTCACCTGCCCGGATGGCAAGCGCGGTTACATGTACGCGGATTATCTTGCGTATGTGCGCACAGATGTGGTATCCACCCCGGAAACGGTGGACTTTGTGCATATGACGGGGCAATACATTGAACCGCGCCAGCTGCGCGACCAGCCGTTTCGCATTTACCGGGTGGTGCCAGAACTCACCAAGGTCACGGTGTATGCCCGCCATATCTTCTACGACCTGCTGGACAACATGGTGAAGACGCTTAAACCCTCATCCACAGCGGTAGGGGCTTCGGTTGTTAAGAGCCTGTCCGCGGCCTGCCTCTCGCCGCACGATTTCACATTTTATTCCGACCTGACTTCTACAGCGGAAGATGTGGTTTGGGAAAACGTCAACCCGGTGGAAGCCATGCTGGGCGAAGGCGGCCTGGTCGAGAAATACAAGGCAGAGCTGGTGCGCGACTGGTACGACGTGTTTCTCGTGAAGCGCGTGGGCACAGACACCAGTGTGCAGATTCGGGAAAGGAAAAACCTTACAGGCATCTCATATGACGTGGATGAAACGAACGTTATCACGCGCATTCTGCCCACGGGCGAGGACGCGGACGGCAACGTCCTCTATTTGCCAGAACTGTACGTTGACAGTCCACATGCTGGCACATACCTCCATCCCAAGTGGGTACATCTGGCCGTATCGGAAGCCAGGGAGGTAACCGAAGGAGACGCGCAAAAGTCCCGGGATCAGTGCTATACAGAGATGCGCAAAGCAGCGCAGGCGGAGTTTGATAAGGGTTGCGACCTGCCTACCATTACCGTAACGGTAGATTTTGTCAACTGTCCGGACGCGGAGGAATACAAGCAGTATGCCGCGCTCTCAAATATTTTCCTGGGCGACGCGGTAAAAGTCGTTGCCCGGCGCATCGGCATAGAAGTGTATCTGCGCATGACGCAATACACCTACGACTGCCTCACGCGCAAGTATACGTCCGTTACGCTGGGCACAGCGGCGCAAGCGCTGGAAGGAAGCCTCATCTCCGCGCGCCAACTCCCCAATGGCTCCATATCGGGCATGAAACTGGCGCTGAATTCCGTGGGCGCAGGGCAGCTGCAAAATGGTTCCGTGGGTAGCTTGCAGATTCGGAACGCGGCCATTCGCACGGCGCACATTCAGGAAGCGAGCATTGTGCGGGCGCATATCGCGGAGGCGCTGATTGCTACGCTCAACGTGGAAGCGCTGCAAGCGGTAAGCGCGAAAATCCAGGAATTGGCCGCCGGAAGCATCACGGCGGACGAACTGTACAGCGCCATAGCGGAAATCGCGCGCGCCCAGATTACCCAGGCGAACATCCTGGATGCGGACATTCACTGGGCAGAGATTGACGCGCTGAGCGCGCACATCGCACAGATCAGTAAAGCGCAGATCAACACAGCGAATATCCATGAAGCGGATATCGAGTGGGCGGCCATAGGCTCGCTCGCGGCCGCGATTGCGGACGTCGTAAACGCCAACATCCAGAGCGCGGATATCGGCTGGGCGCAGATCAAAGATCTGGTAACGGATACGGCAATCATCACGCAGGGAGTGAGCGGCGAGTTGTATATCGCCCGGTTGGCGGTGACGGAAGCCAATCTCGTATCGCTCACCGTGGGCGAGCTGGTGGTCAAGGGTGCAGACGGGCACTTTTACTCTGTGTCGGTTGACTCGGATGGCAACGTTACGTCCACGCTCAAGCAGGTGCGCAATGACGACGTGGCGGACGTATCCATCAACGCGGGTGAGAAGCTCATTGAGGGAACGGTAACGGCCGCAACGCTCAACGTGCAGGACATCTTTGCGGACAGCGCCATTGTCCGTAGCCTGATTGCAGCGAATCTGGATGTGGACGCTCTGTTTGCGCGGGAAGCGACGGTGCAGGCACTCAATGCCGTGGATATAACGGGGAATGCGTACTTGCGCCTGCTGGTGGATAGCAAGGCAGACCAGGCGGCGGTCGATGCGTTGGCTGAACGGATATCGAGCGCGGAATTGCGGCTGACGGACGATTCCATAGTTTCCATCGTCACGAGCAGCCAGGCATACAGGGAGCAACAGGCGCAAATCCACTCGGAAATTGAAGAAGCCATTGGGTACCGGCTGGAGGTCCTTTCGGACACGGTATTTCTGACGGAAACGGTGCGAACCACTACGCTGCGGGCACAGGTATGGCGTGGCACGCAGGACGTGACAGATAGCATAGAGGCGAGCCGTTTTTCGTGGAAACGCACGAGCAACGACGCCATGGCAGACCAAATCTGGAACGCAAATCATATGGGCATGAAAAGCGTGACCGTATCGGCAACGGAGGTCCTTAAGCAGGCGTCGTTTCGCTGCGAGCTGGCAGACGCAGCCATTTTGCCAATGCCATAGACAGAACGGAGACAAGCCCATATGCGCATATAAGGGGGGCGCGAGCAAACGCCTCTTTATTGTGCCTATATGGCAATTGTTGAAAGTGCAAGGAGGACAAGAACATGGCAATCATAGCAACTGGTCAAATCAGCATCGTCGACCTTTCGGATGGCAAGAGCCTAAGCTGCTACATCACGAGCAATCTACCCAAAGTGCAGGTATCCGACCCAAACCCTGGCGGCGGCCTGAATCCTGATTGGACCGCCTCGCCCTCGCTCGTTTTGACGCCGGTGGTATTCGCCAATCAGACGGCGCTTCCGCTCGGTTCCGCCGGGCTGAGCGTCACATGGAAGCGCAAAGAAGGCGCGGGCACGGAGGCGGCGCTCGCGTCTGGCGAAACGGCATCTGGCGGCGTGCTCACCATCGTGCAGAACAAGCTCGTGGGCGTGCCCTCCGGTTTGCTCACGTATCTGTGCTACGTCACATACACCGACCCGGAAACGAACATCCCCGTCAACATCGTTTCGGACATTACTTTCAGCCTGATTCAAACCGCGCTCCATGCGCAAAGCGTCTGGATCAGCGGCGAGCAGCTCTTCAAGTACAATGCAGAGGGCGCGGTTTCGCCCGCGCAAATTGCCCTGACCGCACACGCTGCCAACGTATCCATTGCCAGGTGGCAGTACCGGAATGCCAGCGGCGAATGGACGGACTATCCGACCACGTCGGACAATACTGCCATCAATGGCGCAACTTTGAATGTCAAGCCCACGCATAGCGTATTCGTGGGGGACGGCGCGACGCTGCGGGTGCTCACCAGCAACGCGGACGTAACGGATGTGTTTTCCATTTATAAGGTACGCGACGGCCAGGACGGTACGCTCGGCGCATCTGCGCCCATGGCGTTTTTGTCCAATGAAAACCTGTCGTTTGCCGCCAACGCCAATGGACAGGTAGCCGCCACAACGCGCGTGTGCAATGTTGTGGCGTATCAGGGAACCAGTAAGGTTACGCCTGCCGTGGGAGAAATCACCGGCGCGCCAGCGGGCATGTCTATCTCCAAAGGCGCGGCGGCGGACAATGAGATCCCCATAACGCTATCCATCTCTGCAAACGCCACGCTGGGCGGCGCAGGGCCGCAGCAGGGCGAGCTGTTGGTGCCTATAACGTCGCCAGTCAATACCACGCTCAAAATCGCCTGGAGCAAGATCAATACTGGAGCAACGGGCCAGACCGGCGCGGCAGGCGCGGACGCCATCGTCTTTTCCCTGTTTGCGCCAGATGGCACGGTCTTTGTCAATGGCGAGGGTTCGCTTGTCATTGAGGCGGCGGCGTATAAGGGCGCGGTGGAAATTTCCTCCGGCGCGACCTATGCCTGGGCGCAATATGCGTCCGGCGAATGGCAGGCATTGTCCGGACAGACGGGTTCTTCGCTTACAGTTACAGGTAGCATGATCAGTGGCGTGGGTACGTTCCGCTGCAGCATGGCCTATGGCGGCAAGACGTATACCGATACGCTGACGCTTACGGACAAGTCGGACAATTATCAGGCGAACATCGAGAGCTCGGGCGGTGATGTGTTCAAGAACGCGGTCGGCACATCGACGCTGCTGTGCCGGCTGTTTCAGAATGGGCAAGAAGTCGATGCGGCGGGAGAAGAACATACGTATACCTGGTACAGGCGCGATAAAAACGGCGACGCGCTCGACGAAGGCGCGGCGTTCGCCACAGGCAAATCCATTCAAATCGACGGAGATGATGTAGACGGCAAAACGACGTTTATTTGCGAGGTGTCATAAGCCATGCTGGCCTGTGCGCAGATCACCATCCGGGACGCCATGGACGAGCTGTATGCGTCGGCGATAGCGCCTGAAGATCCAGCAATGGATCAGCTGTGGCTGGATACATCGGCATCGCCGAGTGTGCTCAAGCGCTGGACCGGCACAGCTTGGGAAACCGTCAACGATACTGCGCCGCTCGTGGAACGGATTTTGCGCGCGGAACAGCGCGTTACCGACGAAGCGATTCTTGCCACGGTCACAGAATCGGAGGCGTATCAGGGCCTGGAGACCCGGCTGAGCTCTGCGGAACAGCAAATCACCAGCGACGCGATTCTCGCCACCGTCCGTTCCAGCGCGGAATACCGCAGCGATGTATATGGCGAGCGCAATTTCGTTTTGCTTTCACACCTGCACGCGACGTTTATCGATAACCGGTATGTGAATGCGTCTGGAACGGCGACACAATATGCCCAAATTGGTTTCACTCTGTCCGAGGATTTGTACGCGGCCAGCGGCCAAGGGAAAAACCTGTATATATCCTTTGACATCAAGCGCACGAATGTGGTAGCCACCGCGGATAACATCTATTCTGGGGTCTGGATAAATTATTCGTATTGGGGCGAAAACTGGGATACGGTGACCTCAAACTGGGGCTGGTATTTGCGCGATACGGACAGCGATTTTCAAGCGACGGACAGCGACTGGGTGCACATCAAAAAAGGGCCGATGGATCTGGACAAACGCAATGCCTTAAGCCTGATTTACCTCGTCTTTGGCGGCGAAGCGGCGGATGGCACAACGGGAAAGATAGAGCTCCGGAATCCCAAAGTAGAAGTAGCGGGGTTCAGCGATTGGACGCGTGCGCCGGAAGACCTTGCGGATATGCCGGAGCGGTTGTCCAGCGCAGAATCCAAGATAGAGCAACACAGCGACGAGATCTCGCTCAAGGTCAGCCAGACCACATATGACAGCGAGAAGATCTATCGCAGCGCTACAGCGCCCGCAAATCCAACCATGGGCATGCTGTGGTTGGATACGGGCGCAACACCCAACCTGCTCAAGCGTTGTACGCTTGCGGACGCGGATGGGTGGGTCATGTGGGATATCGTGGGCGCACGGGAAGTGAGCGCGAGCGGGGTGTACATTGGCCCGGATACGGTGCGCATCGATACGCCGAATTTCACCGTAACGGTGCCGGGTGCGGGCGAACAATTGCAGATCGATGGAGAAGGCGTGGTAGCCCAGACGATTACCTCGCCCAGCATTGTGCAGCAGTACACGGGCTCTTCCACTGCATATGTACGCACGGACGCTGCGCCGGACGGCAAACAGTATTTCCGCTCTCTGGAGGATATCTTCTCTGTTGTGCGGGGCAAATATGTATCCCAGCTGACCGTATACCTGATGAGCAGCGGAACGCTGAGCATAGGTGACCTCGTGGTGCAACAGATCCATGGCCGCATCCGGATCTATAACATGGCGAACATGATTCTTGCGGGCAGTCTGAGTTTCACCCGATGCGACAGTGTGGAGCTAAGCGGCATTGTGCTGCACAGTTCTCATAGCATTGGCATATCGGTGAGCGATTGCTATGCGTTCGAGTGTGCGGACGGCAAAATCTACGGGCCGGGTACAGGAATCGGCATCAACCTGGGGCGGCACGTCAACGCGAGCATCATGAACACGGAGATCCGCGGTTACAGCAGCGCGGTATCCGCAAACTACAGCTGTGTGCTCTTTACGAAAAACCTGTCTGGCACAGGCGCCATATCCGCGTTAGGGTGTTGCCTGATGGCCAATGGCACGGTGCCCAGCGGCGGGGTTCGGGCTATGGAAAACGCGCTGGTGTCCAGCAGCGGTTCCAGCGCATCTGGAGGCAGCGGAACGACGCCGGTGATTCCAGCGCTGCAGACGGCACGCTACAACGCGACGGTGACGCGGACGTATCGGAACAACCGCTGGGAAAGCGAGAGTGGCCTGCGGCAGGGGTATACGGCGGGAAATGGGCAGCATTACGCATGCATCTGGTTCGACAACGCGACATTGCGCGCAAATCTCTCTGGCAAAACGATCGCTTCGGCAACGCTTACCATACGGCGAATCGCTGGATATGGACGGGGCGGGGCGGTGAACGTGTACTTGCACGGGCTGACCAACGCGAGCGCGTCGGGTACGCCGTCGCTTTCTGGGAATTATGGGCTGCTGGGAGCCATGGAGCCGACAAACGTGCTCACGTTTACCCTGCCGGTGGGAATTGTGACCGCGTTGCGCAGCGGCAGCATACAGGGCTTTTGCCTGTATACAGGCGAAACGTCAACGATAAGCGGGGAGGTGTATAGCCGTCATTATGCGGCATTTACCAATGCGGAAGGCGTAAATATGCCATACCTTTCGGTTACGTATCAGTAGAGGCGGAGGAACAAGGCAGAGTGGCGGCGCTCAAAACGGGCGCCGCCGGTTTTGTCAGAAACCATGAGCCTGCAAATAAAAAGTCAAGGGGTAAAAGAGCGAAAGAGGGAAAAATTTTGAGGTAGGGAAAGAGGAGGAAAGAAGCGCAAAGCAAACAGGCTGGAGCGGAAGCGCCAACCAACAGGAAAAAACAGAAGGCGTCAGGTCTCAGGCATCAGTGTGGCATAGTGAAAGCAATCCCAGCCAAGCTTCTGACCACAGCGGTCACAGAAAGATTGGTATTCGCGCTCCAGATTGCAATGACAGCGAGGGCAGACCGGGAAAGTCGCGAAGGAAGGATTGTAGGAGGGATGCTGGCGGTAGTGAATAACCTGCCGGGGAAAACGGAAAGAGAGTTCTTCGCCTGCAGCAGAGAAACCCAGCAGTTCGTTGGGCGTCCTGTTGAGCCCATTGCAGAGCTTTTCCAGGGTATTGACTGTCGGGGAGGTTTTGCCGCGAGCGATATCTCCGAAGTATCTGGAGCTGAGATCACAGAGTTCAGCGGCGGCTTCGTAGGAAAGATCACCACTGTCGCAGATGCTGAGAACGGAGGAAGAAAGTTTCTTGGAAAACATGCAGAGTCCTCGCCTTCTGTATAGGATATACATTTAGCGTAGAGGCAGCATGCATCCACCTCAAGGAAGGATCGTTCCCAAATTTTTCCAAGCCAAAGGAAACAGGGAGAACGAGTTGCACAGCCGTCCGCTTCCGTCAAGGATAAACGGCTGCGCCGCGCCTGCGGCGCCCTTGAAAGAACCAGCCGTCTGAGCAGACGGGCGCCCAAGAGAAGGGCTCACCATCTCCGTCAATCAGGGATTGACCAGGATTCCACGGGAGGAGGCGAGTCCATTGCGGCAAAACAATCGCGGACTTTTCCGTAATAGCGGCGCAGGAACTTGTTTGCGCCGGCAGTCATGTAGACGTAGTGGGGCTTGCCCTCGGAGCGTTTTCGGTCGAGGAACTGGAAAACCGGTTCGTCGGCAGGTGCATTTTGAAGCAGGATCGTCATGATGACGAACAAGGTCTTTCGCAGATAGGGCGAGCCGCGTTTGGAGGAACGACAGCTTTTGCTTTCGTGCGAACCGGACTGGTTGGGCATGGGATCCACGCCCGCAAAAGCCACCAGCGACTGTTTCCCCGCAAAGCGGCGAATATCGCCGATCTCCGCCATGAGCTGAGGGCCCGTGGATTCTCCGACGCCGTACATAGACATGACGGTGTCGAACTCGGGGAGCTGCTTTGCCAGACGCAACATTTCGGCACGGATGGTTTCAACGGTTTTTGAAACGGCGAGAAGTTGAGCGGCAGCTTCCTGTATCAACAGCTTTGTGGTCTCGGTCTTGCTTACGAGGGGGACAACTTCTCTGGATTCCGCGTGGATTTTCGCGGCTTTGTCCGCATTGAAGTTGTAGCCGTGGCGCTTGCACCACTTGCGGTAGCGCTCGGTAAAGGCTGCGCAACTGACGGATGCGACACATTCCGCGTGCCAAAAGGCCGCAGCAAAATCTACCCACTTCTGACTGCCGTCTTTGCGGGCGGGGCTGTCGAACCAGCGATTTACCCCAGGAAAGGACTGATCCAGCAGTGCGATGAGGTTATTGGCCAAAGACACCCTGGTCTTGGCATACAGGCTAAACTGCCGGTTCAGGGTGTTCAACTCATATCTTACAGTGTCCATAGGAGTATATTGCCTCAATTCTGCCCAATTGTCAAGAGTGTAACGGGCGATTTTGATAGAATCTGCCTTGTCGGTCTTGACGCGGCGCAGCGAATTGTTCCCATACTCCTTGATCAGCAGCGGGTTGACCGCGCTGACGAACACGCCGGATGCATGGATGTACTGGGCGACAGGCTCATAGTACCGCCCGGTATGCTCCATGACCACCCTCGTCTCACTGTCCAGGCTTTTGAGGAAGTCTGCCAGCTTCTTAAGTTCGATGGCGGTGTGACGGACTTCAAAAGGTTTGACCACGACCTGTCCCAATGGACGGGCAACAGCGACCATGCTTTTGTTCTTGGAAACGTCGATTCCTACTGCGTTCATGCGATCTTCTCCTCTGTGTGGATTTGCAACGGATGCTGCCATCCGATCTCATTGCCGATTCCATCTGTTCGGTGACGCGAACGCTCCGATGTTTTCAAAGTCGTGGTTCTACCTGCACAAATCGAACGCTGCGAATGAGAGAATGGCTGACTGACTCATTTTCGGACGTGTTAGTCCTTGGAGGAATGAGTCATCCTTTGCTTCTCTCATTCTAACAGCTTAGGCAACTAGATGCCCCCCCGGCTGGCTGTCGGGTGGCTGCAAATATATTGTAACAGGAGGAAGAAAATATGCGGGATTTTTCGATTGACATTGTATGGGCAAAGTTGCAGATGGGCGTGAGCGCAGTAGGCGGTTGGCTCGGGTATTTCCTGGGCGGCATGGACGGACTGCTCATCGCGCTGGTGGTGTTTATGGCACTGGATTATGTGACCGGCGTAATGTGCGCCATATCGGATAAGGCGCTGTCGAGCGCAGTGGGATTCCGGGGAATTTGCCGGAAAGTATTGATCCTGCTGCTGGTAGGTGTGGCGCACATTGTAGATACGCATGTGGTGGGCACAGGCGAGGCACTGCGCACGGCAGTCGTGTGCTTTTACTTGTCCAACGAAGGCGTGAGCATGCTGGAAAACGCCGCGCATCTTGGCCTGCCAGTTCCGGAAAAGCTCAAGGCCATCCTGGAGCAGCTACATAACCGGGAGATAAATGGCTCAGAAGGCGCAGGCTTGCCACAGGAGCCAGAGGACAGCGATACCGGCTCTCATCCGGGAAATCAGTAATCCGCAAAGGATATAGGGAGGAAAATTATATGGCAGACCGGCTCCATACTCCGTTTACGAACGAACATTTTGCCGCCTGGTGCCTGTCCATGATCGGTCAGCCGTACTGGTTTGGCACTACGCTGCACAAATGCACGGAAAGCCTGCTTATCCGCAAGGGCAAACAGTACCCGTCGCATTATGGTTCCAGCCGTATGAGCCGCTACCGGCAGGACATAGCGGACAAGAAAGTCTGTGCGGACTGCATGGGCGCGGCAAAAGGATATGCCTGGTCGGGCGGTGGCCAGGGCGTCAAGGATGCCATTGGCACGGATAGGAATGTAGAAAAGGTCTCCGAATCCAACGGCTGCCCGGACCGGTCTTCAAACGGAATGTTTTCCTATGCGAAATCCCAGGGCTGCGAATGGGGCACGATAGACAGCTTGCCGGAACAAGTTGGCCTTGCAGTACGGTTTGACGGGCATGTAGGGTATTACGTTGGAAATGGCGAAGTGGTAGAGTGGAAGGGGTTTAATTATGGCTGCGTGAAAACGAAAATCAAGGGGCGCGGCTGGACGCACTGGTACAAGCTGCCGTTTATTGATTACAACGACGGCGCGGCCACTGTACCGGAAAAGGAAATCCCTCTGGGAAGCCGCCTGCTCAAGAGGGGCATGGAAGGCTCGGACGTGAGAGCGCTGCAGGAAGCGCTGATGAAACTGGGCTATGAGCTGCCCGACTACGGCGCGGACGGCGAATTTGGCACGGAGACGAAAGACGCCCTGATGGACTTCCAGAAGGACGAGGGCTTGGAGGTGGACGGCGAATACGGCGAGAAATCCCACGCCGCCCTCATGGACGCCCTTTCCGACGAAGAAGCCGGGAACGAAGGCGAGGAGGAACCCGACGCGCCCACCGAGCCGGAGGAACCGAAGCCGCTGGGTTCGACGGTGGCCATCACCGGCGGCAGCGTCTATGTCCGCGTGGGCAATGGCACGAATTACCGCGTCATCACCACGGTCAAGGCAGGCATGACCTTCGATCACGTCGC
>CDZQ01011834.1_pt1 | contig 12263 bp, 14 predicted proteins | sample 554831 | NCBI WGS metagenome assembly CDZQ01 (sample SAMEA3182112, study PRJEB8094) | gut metagenome | biome: human; feature: gut; material: Stool; isolation source: human stools | place: Canada | collected 2013-05-06
GGTTCTGGCTGACCCCGCAGCTCCTTCAAGCTCATTCCTCGTATGTGTGCGTAGATCCGAAAGGCGGCGTCCTCTCCCAAGTGGGACATTTCCTGCAAAAGAGGAAGGGCTATAAAATCAAGGTATTCAATTCGGTGGACTTCCGAAAGAGTATGCACTATAACCCGATGGCCTACATCAAGACAGAGAGCGACGTTCTGAAATTTGTCAACGCCCTGATAACCAACACAAAGGGACAAGGGAAAGAGGGGGACGAGTTCTGGACGAAGGCCGAGACGCTTTTGTACTGCGCCCTTGTGGCCTATATCGTCTTTGAAGGGCCGGAGGAAGAACGGAACATGAACACGTTAGTCGAAATGATTAACAGCATGGAAGTAAGGGAGGATGATGAAAGTTTCAAAAATGCCGTTGATTATATGTTTGACGGCCTCGCCAAGCGCAAGCCCCAATGCTTCGCGGTGCGCCAATATGCCAAGTACCGCCTTTCCAGCGGCAAGACAGCGAAAAGTATCTTGATTAGCTGTGGCGCACGTCTGGCCCCCTTCGATATTGCGGAGCTCCGGGAGATTATGAGCTATGACGAGTTAGAGCTTGACAGGCTCGGGGACGAGAAAACGGCGCTGTTCTTCTGCATTTCCGACACGGACAGCACCTACAACTTTATCGTGGCCCTTGCCTTCTCGCAGATGTTCAACCTGCTTTGTGAGAAAGCCGATAACGTCTACGGCGGGCGGCTCCCCCATCATGTACGGGTGCTGTGGGACGAGGCCGCCAACACGGGACAGGTGCCGCAGCTCGAAAAAATGGTCGCTGTGATTCGCTCCCGGGAAATCAGCCTGTGCCTGTTCTATCAGGCCATGAGCCAGTGCAAGGCCCTGTATAAAGACAATTCCGAAACCATCTTAGGAAACATGGATTCGGTTATCTTCCTCGGGGGCCGGGAGCACTCCACGATTAAGGAAATCTCGGAGGTACTGGGAAAAGAGACTATCTCCATGTATACCGAGAGCCGGACGCGGGGCCAGTCGGAAAGCTACGGCCAGAACCTCCAGCGGCTCGGAAAAGAGCTGATGACAATGGACGAGCTCACCACAATGGACGGGAGCAAATGTATCTTACAGCTTCGGGGGCTCCGGCCCTTCCTGTCCCCAAAGTACGATTTGAAAAAGCACCCGAACTATAAATACACGGCGGAGGCAGACAAGAAGCGCAACGCCTTCCGTCTGGAAAAGCTGATTAGCACCCGGTTGAAGCTGAACCCTGAAGAAGTCTACGAGGTTTACGCGGCCGGGGACGCAGACAGCGCCGAGGACGATATTCTCAACTATGACGATCTGGACGACCCGGACGCCTTCGCCTGACTTCGGGCCAAGTTGGCCCGAAGCTCCCGCCGCCTGAAATGGGCGGCTTTTTTTGTAGCCGGGGCTCTGGCCCCACAACAACAAACAATTTGAATGGAGGAAACTATATGGAATTTTTTGCTTCTGCTATCGACACCCTGAAAATCCTTGTTATTGCTATCGGCGCGGGCCTCGGGGTCTGGGGCGTGGTCAATCTTTTGGAAGGTTACGGCTCGGACAACCCGGGAGCCAATGCTCATGTACGGTAAAGAAGCAAGCAACCGAAAACAAGAGATAGACCGCCAGTACCACACTATTCCGAACCAAAGACCAAAAGGCAAGCATTATGGAAATGTGCATAACAGGCTATGGAATCATGGATAACTCTATTCACAGCACATGGAAAAGCTAAAGTGCAGCTTTTCCACGTCCTGCAAACAGAGTTACCCACAATTCCATGAGATAGCCAGTTATACACATTCCCATAATGCCGACTACTACGGAATCCCTCTCATTCTTATATCTATCCGACATAAAGTATTTATGAATTTTTTCTTAACACTACTGCGGTAGTGTTGACAGCCAAATAAGAAAGGTGTAATGTATAACCAAGTAGAAACTACTGTGGTCTTGTGGAAAGGAGGATAAAAATGGATATTAAACTTTTTGATTCAGAATTGAAAGTAATGTGTGTGCTTTGGAGTGAGGGCGACACCACAGCAAAACATATATCTGATGTTCTGAAAAAAGAAATTGGCTGGAACATGAATACCACTTACACGCTGATAAAAAGATGTATCAAAAAAGGAGCGATTGAGCGTTCTGAACCAAATTTCATGTGCCATGCCCTTATTCCCAAAGAAGAGGTACAGGAAGCGGAAACAAATGAATTGATTGACAAGATTTATGACGGTTCAGTTGATAAACTGTTTGCAGCCCTGTTAGGCAGAAAAAAGCTCTCCGCTGAACAGATTCAGAAGCTCAAACAGATTGTGGAAGATTTGGAATGAGGTGGTGTAAATGAATTTACTTCAAATGAGCTTTTCGGGGGCTGCTTTCATTACTGCGGTAGTGATTATCCGTGCGGTGGCAATCAATAAACTGCCGAAAAAAACTTTTCTTGTTTTATGGGAATTGGTGATGTTAAGACTGCTTATCCCGTTTTCGATTCCGTCAATGTTCAGTATTTATACGTTGGTAACTCATAGCATATCTTCTACAACATTGCCGGAAGTTGGAACAGATTACAACATTCCCACTATGCAAGGGCTGTTTATTACGACACAGGGAGTAGAACAGCCGCCAGCGGATATTTCATCATCTGTTTCTATGTGGTTTATTGTATGGTGTGCAGGAATAATACTTATTGCATTGTTTTTCGTAATATCTTATTTGCGTTGTCTGATTGAATTTCGGACAGCTTTACCCGTCCACAACCATTATGTAGAAAGGTGGTTGGAGGAACGTCCATTGAAACGTCCAATTTTGGTAAGGCAATCTGATAGGATTTCTGCCCCATTAACTTATGGCATTATCCGTCCTGTTATTTTAATGCCGAAAAAAATGGACTGGAAAAATGAAAAACAACTGCAATATGTCCTCTCACATGAGTATGTGCATATCTATCGCTATGATACTGTCACAAAGCTGATTGCGACACTTGCCCTTTGTATTCATTGGTTTAATCCTTTTGTGTGGGTGATGTATATTCTATTTAACCGTGATATAGAGCTGGCTTGTGATGAAAGCGTTATACGACAATTTGGAGAAAAATCAAAATCTGCCTATTCGCTAATGCTTATCAACATGGAAGCAACGAAAAGTGGGCTATTGCCATTTTGTAACAATTTTAGTAAAAATGCTATCGAAGAAAGGATTACAGCGGTTATGAAGATTAAAAAAACCTCATTATTTGCAATTTGTATTGCTGCAATACTCATTGTTGGTGTAACGACTACTTTTGCGACTTCCGCAGCAGGTAGCAGCAGAGAAAAAAATACTATCCATGACACAGATTTTTCTGATGAAGAATTTGATAAATTGCTTGCTTTACAATTTGACGGCTACGAAGATATGAGTGTTTCGGAATTTCAAAACAAAGTATGGGAATTAACAGACACAAAAGAATATCGTAATTTGTTGGATAGGTTTTCTCAAAATACTACTTTATATGAGCAAAAGGACAGTAATGAAATTGCGTCTTTTCTGTTTTACACATTAGAACCCCTCACGGCTGAAAAGTGGCAGACACGGGATTTTGGAGGAAGCATAGCAACTGATTATCCCGGTGCTTCTGATAATGCCATGCTGGAATTTGTTTTTAGCCTTACCATTCAAAATGCTGATACACTTACTGTCGATGAGTATAATGCCGCACGTTTGGGCGTTGCGAATGGGTTACGAAATATTTTACAAGGAAAAACGGAAGAACAGTTACAGAATAATTCATTTATGCAGGAAGCAATTCATGCTGAAATTGAAAAACTTAATAAGCAATGGAATACAGATAAACTGCAAATTTCCGTGGATTATTCCTATATGCCCCTTTCGGAACTGGACGCTGGAAAGAGCGAACAGGAAAACATACAGCAAGAACAGGAGAGCCGGGAATATCCTAATGGAACAGAGGAAGATTACCGTTCTTTATTGGACTTGAAAACAGCCGATTACCAAAGTAGGTCAGTTGCAGATTTTAATATGGATTTACTGGAATGGGCAAATGAAAATTATGAACGAATGGAACGGATAAATGGTGATATTGGCTATCAAGATTTTTCCGTAAACTTGAGCAGTGACGAACTTTCTTTTGTAGCAGTAACCACATGGCTTTCCAGAGTGGAAAATTATACGGGACAGAAAGAGGAAGACCCCAGCTATAATCAATATCTTCCATCAAAAACAACGGAAGAAAACGGATACGGCGCATGGTGCGATTTATTCTACCAATTTTCATATCATATCGCAGACAAAAAGACGTTTACTGTTGGAGAACGTGACTATTGTATCAGCAATATGATGAACGAGATACAGGATTTTTGGAACAAGACAGATATTGAAGAAATGTTAAGTATGACAAAAGATGATATTGCAAGTAAGCTGAAAGAAATCGCAGCAGAATACAGTAACGATAACATAACAATTACAATTCATGAAGATTCTGTAGGTTTTGAAAAAATGGACGAACGAAACACAAAATTTGATTAACATTAACAGTTACCAGCTAACAATATCAATTCGCCCCATGTGGGAGAAAGGGGGAATCACTTATGCCTTGCACAGAAGCATACAAAGAACATATCATGTATACGTTCAACGGCTTTTGCAAGACCGTCATACGCTTTGCGGCACTCAACGCATGGCGTGACAGGAGCAGACGGCGGCAAAAAGAAATATCCCTTGAATACCTCACAGAAGAAAAGTTTTACCCTTTAGGCACAACAGACGAATATTTTGAAGCACCTTATGAAGAATACCCCGTCACGATATGCGGTCAGACAATTATCCTCACCAACGGGGAGCTTGCAACTGCCCTGTTATCCCTGCCGGAGAGAAACCGGGAAATTATTTTCCTTTACTTTTTCGGGGATTACACACAGCGGGAAATCGGAGAAATGTACGGACGCTGCCGGAGTACGACCGGGTATCAAATCCGCAGGACGTTAAAACTCCTGCAAAGGAAAATGGAGGTGCTTTCGCATGGGGAATCGGAATCTTTTACCCTATGAAACGATTGTCCGGGCGACCAGCGGAGAGCCGGAAGCCGTGGACGAGGTTTTACAGCATTACAGCAAGCGTATCCGAATTGCCGCCATTGAAAACGGGCATATCGACAGGGATACCGAGGACAGCATAAAACAGCGGCTTGTTGCTGCCCTGTTTAAGTTCCGCTTTGATGAACAGGAAGTATAAGAAATCACTTTCATTTTTTGGAAAACGGATATATAATAAAGCAATGGAAAATCGGGAATTGCAAAGGGAGTAAAATTGAAATGTGCATGGAATGTTACATTGATGAAAACAGAATAACACCACTATTAAATCCATTGGATTGTTTGGCAAATCACACACAATACATTTGTGGAACTTGTGGGCGGTGTATTTGTATTGAACATGACCCCAAGCGTAGATTGCAACGGTGGAATTTCCCTTTTAAGTCGTTAGAAATTGCAAAACTATATTTACGTACTGCTGATTATTGTATGAAAAAGCCATGTGGTATTTATGAGATAAAAAGTGAAAATGGCAGACTTTCATACAAAATCTTTGCGGACAGAGAGTCTTTGCAATTATATCTAAAAAAGAACAGCGGAAAAACTTGTGAAACAATGAAACCTATTTTCATTGTTGAAGAATACAAAGAATACGCCAATACACAGATAAGAAAATTAACGACTGATGAAATACAGAAATATATGTCAGAGCGTTAAAATCCAGTTTGTAGAATTGTAGTCAAAAAACTGAATAACCGCCGCTACATAAAACGGCACACCAAGACAGGAAATCAAGAAAAGGTTTCCTGTTTTTTTGCGCCCATTTTTGGCATTTTTAAAAATCGCCAGTATTATGCCGTGCAAAGGGGGGATAGAAAGAAATTCTCTCCTGTTTGGCAAATCTGCAAGCTGTCCGTGGAGGGCGGGCAAAGAAAAAAGAAGAAATTTCAGCAAATCTCCGTCAATTTTGCTTTTCATGGTGTTGTAGGTATTAGGGGGAGAATTTATCTCCGCTGCTTTAGCAAAATCCCCGCTTGCGGCACGAAAGGTATTGACGGAAGCCCACACAGAGGAAACCGCCACTTTCTTAGAGCAAGATTCTACCACAGTACCAAATTTCGCCTATCGGCTCAATTTGTCCTGCGGGAATCTTGTTGGGGTTGCCACCCCAAGCCCGCCTTTTTGCGGCTTGCGCCGCTTTGAAAAATCCCCGGGAAAATTTTTTCGGATTTTTCAAAAAACACTTCCGCTTATGCCCCTGTTTTTCTCCTATTAGTGAAAGGGCAAAGCATAAAAGAAAGGAGGTCTACGACCATGAAAAGATACAACACGCCCCACCGCCACCGGGTAATCAAGACACGCTTGACCGAGGAAGAATACGCCGAGTTTTCCGAGCGTGTCACCCTCTGCAAAATGAGCCAGTCCGAGTTTATCCGGCAAGCCCTTACCAAGTCACGAATACGCCCCGTCATTACCGTTTCCCCGGTCAATGATGAACTGCTTTCTGCCGTGGGGAAACTTACAGCCGAGTATGGAAAAATCGGCGGGAATCTGAATCAGATTGCCCGCTGTCTGAACGAGTACGGCGCACCTTATAACGTCCTCTCCCAAGAAGTGAGAGCCGCCACAGCGGAGCTTGCCGCCTTGAAGTTTGAAGTCTTGCAGAAAGTAGGTGAAGCCGTTGGCAACGTTCAAACATATCAGCTCTAAAAATGCCGACTATGGAGCAGCCGAGCAGTACCTAACCTTTGAGCATGACGAGTTTACCATGAAGCCCACACTGGACGGAAATGGGCGGCTTATCCCCCGTGACGATTTCCGCATTTCCTCTCTGAATTGTGGTGATGAAGATTTCGCCATAGCGTGTATGCGCTCCAATCTCAAATACGGCAAGAACCAAAGAAAAGAGGACGTAAAGAGCCACCACTATATCATCAGCTTTGACCCCCGTGACGCACAGGACAACGGCTTGACCGTAGACCGGGCGCAGCAGTTGGGCGAGCAGTTCTGTAAAGAGCATTTCCCCGGACACCAAGCCCTTGTATGCACCCACCCGGACGGGCATAACCACAGCGGAAATATCCATGTGCATATCGTAATCAATTCTTTGCGGATTGCGGAAGTACCCTTGCTGCCCTACATGGAAAGACCAGCGGACACAAAGGAGGGCTGCAAGCACCGCTGCACGGACGCAGCTATGGAATATTTCAAAGTGGAAGTCATGGAGATGTGCCATCGGGAAAACCTCTATCAGATTGACTTGCTGAACGGAAGCAAGAACCGTGTCACCGAGCGGGAGTATTGGGCGAAACGGAAAGGACAAGCCGCACTGGATAAAGAGAACGCTTCCCTTGCCGCCACAGGTGAGCCGCCCAAAGTCACAAAATTTGAAACCGACAAGGAGCGGTTACGGCGCACGATCCGCACCGCCCTGTCCTCTGCTATCTCTTTTGAGGACTTCTCCGGGAAGCTGTTACAGCAAGGCGTGACCGTCAAGGAGAGCCGGGGGAGATTGAGTTATCTCACGCCGGACAGGACAAAGCCAATCACCGCCCGGAAGTTAGGTGATGATTTTGACCGTGCCGCCGTACTGGAAGCACTTACCCAAAACGCACAGAACGCCGCAAGAGCCGCCGAAACGCCCGCACCCAAAGAGGAACATCCCCGCAGCATAAGGGAGCGTTTACAACGTAATAAAGCCGTCATAAACGCCCCGAAACAGGACACTTCCCAACGGGAAGCTGTACAGCGCATGGTAGACCGGGAAGCCAAGCGAGCCGAGGGAAAAGGCATAGGATATGACCGCTGGGCGGCTGTCCACAACCTAAAGCAGATGGCGGCAACCATGAGCATTTATGAGGAATCCGGCTTTTCTTCCCCGGAGGAACTGGAAGCCACCCTTGCCGCCGCCAATGCCGGATTGCATGAAACCACCGGGAAACTGAAAGCCGTGGAAAGCACTTTACGGGAGAAAAAGGACTTGCAGAAACAGCTATTAGCCTACATCAAGACCAAGCCAGCCCGTGACGGATTGCGGGCGCAGAAATCGGAGAAAGCAAAGCGAGCCTACCGGGAGCAGCACGAAAGCGAGTTTATCATTTCCGAATCTGCCGCCCGGTATTTCAAGGCAAAGGGAATCTCCAAGCTACCAGCGTCGAAAGCATTACAGACCGAGATTGAGCAGCTTACCAAAGAGAAAAACGCTCTTTACAACGAGTACCGGGAGAAGAAAGAGAACGTCCGGGAATTGCAGACCGTCAAGGGCAATATCGAGCAGATTTTAAGGCATGAGCCGGAACACAGAAAGGGAAAAGACCATGAAAGATAAAATACCGAGAATGGACTACCACCAGTACCGAGCGGCGTGTCGGCTTGTGCATGAGTGCTGCAATTACGATAACGGCAACTGTATCTTGCTGGATAACGGCGAGCCTTGTGTATGTGTACAGAGTATCAGCTATTCGCTTCTCTGCCGCTGGTTCATTGCCGCCGTGCTGCCGTTGGACGGGAAACTGGAAGCCGCCCTATTCCACCGGGCAGACAGGAAACGCTGTACCGAGTGCGGCGGGTATTTTCTCCCCAAGTCAAACCGTGGGAAATACTGCCCGGAATGTGCCGGACGCATGAAAAGAATCCATGCCGCACAGCGCAAGCGGAAACAAAGGCTACTATGTCACGCTTTAGGAACTGGAAAGCCCCCATAAATCAAGGCTTTTTTGACCGCCCTCAACAGGTAGGCGATATTTATATCCTTTACCCCTCAAAACGGCGTTCTAAAGCGTAACAGAAGCCCAAAACAGACTATAAGGAGGAACGAATGGCAGACAACCGCAAATATTACTACCTAAAGCTGAAAGAGAGCTATTTTGACGAGGACGCTATCGTGCTGCTGGAAAGTATGCAGGACGGTATGCTCTACTCAAACATTCTCTTGAAGCTGTATCTAAAATCACTGAAAAACGGGGGAAAGCTCCAGCTTGACGAGAATATCCCCTACACTGCACCAATGATAGCCACAATCACCCGCCAGCAAGTCGGCACAGTGGAGAGGGCTTTGCAGATTTTTATGAAGCTGGGACTTGTAGAGCCGTTGCAGAACGGGGCTTTATACATGAGCAACATTGAGCTTTTAATCGGTCAGTCCTCTACCGAGGGGGAGCGGAAACGCCGTGCAAGGCGGGCTTTACAGGAACAGAAAGCCCTGCCGGAAGCCGTGGCGGACAAATGTCCACCATATGCAGCGGACATTTGTCCACCAGAGAGAGAGTTAGAGATAGAGAAAGAGATAGAGATAGATATAGAGTTAGAGATAAAGAGAGAGGGAGAGATAAAGACAGGACAGACCGCCCCCGCCCCTTTCGGGAGATACGAAAATGTATTCCTGTCAGAGAAAGAACTTGCAGAGCTTAAAAAGGAGCTTCCCGGCAAATGGGAATATTACATTGACCGTCTATCCGGCTATATCGCTTCCACCGGGAAGAAATACAAGAACCATGCCGCCACTATCCGGCGTTGGGCGGCTGATGACAAGGCAAAAGGGAAGCCAAAAAAGGGAATCCCCGATTATACCTACAAGGAGGGCGAGAGCCTTTGACAACATAGATACAACGCCCCGTAAACAGGGCGTGGAAAAGACCATAAACAAGGAGGACGATTTTATGAGTGATTATGATAACGCTATTTTCCGGCTTGCCACGGCACAGGAAGCAGAGCCGGAGGACTACACCGGGGAGGACGGGCTTTTATACTGCGGGAGCTGCCGCCATCCCAAAGAAGCCTATTTCCCGGAGGGCAAGACCATTTTCGGACGTGACCGACACCCCAAAGAATGTGACTGCCAGCGAAAACGCCGGGAAACACTGGAAGCCGCAGACCGGGAGCAGAAACACCGGGAGGAAGTGAAACGGCTGAAAAGAAAGGGCTTCACCGACCCGGCTATGAGGGAATGGACTTTCGGCAACGACAACGGCAAATGCCCCCAAATGGTGAAAGCCCGCCGCTATGTGGAACAATGGGAGCAGATAAAGGACGGGAATCATGGAATGATTTTGTGGGGAGAAGTCGGCACGGGCAAGAGCTACCTTGCCGGGTGTATCGCCAACGCTCTCATGGAGAAAGAGGTTTCCGTGTGCATGACGAACTTTGCATTGATACTAAATGACCTTGCCGCCAGCTACAAGGACAGGAACGATTACATATCCCGCCTTTGTAGCTTCCCTCTGCTTATCCTTGATGATTTCGGCATGGAGCGTGGCACGGAATACGGCTTAGAGCAGGTCTATAACGTGATTGACAGCCGATACCGCAGCCAAAAGCCGCTGATTGTCACCACAAATTTGACGCTGGAAGAATTGCAGAACCCGGAGGACACCGCCCACGCCCGCATTTATGACCGCCTTATTGAAATGTGTACCCCCGTCTGCATTACCGGGGAGAATTTCAGAAAAGCCAAAGCACAGGCGAAAATGGAACGCCTTAAAATGCTGCTGAACAGAAAGGAGAGCCTATGACCGACACCCCCAACAGAAGCACCGCCACTACCGCCCGCCGCCCGGATTGCGTGACCGAGGTACGCCGGGGAAACACCGTCCTTGTGGTTTCCGGCTATTTCAAACAGGACACTACCGCCACCGCCGCCGACAAAATGATGAAAGTGCTGGAAGCCGAAAGCGCAGCCGGACACAAGCCGCTTTTTACTGCCTAAGCCGTGATATGGAAAAGCGGTCACGCCGGAGAGCGTGACCGCAAAATATAAAATGATATTTACCAAATTTTGAATGGAAATAGAATGTTTGTAATAACTGCAAAAACTATTCCAATGCCAAGCATAACAAACATTTCTTTGGACTTTCTACGCAATATCACTATCATAAGCAGAAGTACAATTACTTCTAACCAATAACGAACAGAGAAATAAAAGAAGCCATAAGAAAACGCAGTATTGAACAGAGTACCTATAATACATGCTGATATTATACAAGCTATCCAACCGTTTCCTTTTGCATACCAACATAAACATGCGAGGAATGGAGATAAAACAGTGAACGCAATCCAAATCATAGCGTAACTTTTTGGGAAAAATCCCGCAATAAAATTACTATATAGATAATAACTTGACACCATGCCAACAAAGAAAATAAAGACATTAACAGCAGCTTTTACAGCGGATTGACTATACACAGAAATACAAACTGCTATAAAAATCCAAGGCGAAAAACGCCCCAAGAAATTGTGTAAGTCTATTGAAGTATCAATCATCATCAAAAATGATGGTAAGTATGCTTGTTGATGGTCTAAGTATTTTGAAAATGCACCTAACCCAATACCCAATAAAAATATTCCAACAGTAATGAAAATCTGCTTTTTTGTAGGAAATTTATTTTGTGGTGTTCGTACTTTATCTAATAATTTCATGTGTCTACCTCACAGGTTACATTGTTATAGGACATAAATCACTGGGAAGCATTAGATACCCTATCTGCAAAAAATTATACCACACAAGTATGAACATTTCTACTTCAAAAAAAGCGTGATAACCCTAACATAAAAAATAAGCAATATAACGGACTATAAAGAAGCATTTTTTACATTTTGTCGCTATACAGACAGTCGCCCCATGTGATATAATCAAGATACGGAATAGTGGGCTGGCTGTCGGAAACGGAGGATATTATGTCAAGACAGACCACCCAGCAACTTATTACCGCCCTTTATCCGAGATTATCCCATGAGGACGAGCTTTCCGGGGAATCCAATTCCATAAGCAACCAGAAAAGAATCCTTGAAGCCTACGCAAAACAGAACGGCTTTACCAACCTCAAATGGTACACGGACGACGGTTTTTCGGGGGCAAATTTCCAAAGACCCGGCTTCCAGTCCATGCTTGCCGACATTGAAGCAGGGCTTGTGGGAACGGTTATCGTAAAGGATATGTCACGGTTAGGGCGAAACTATCTCCAAGTGGGAATGTACACAGAAATGATTTTCCCACAGAAAAACGTCCGTTTTATTGCAATCAATGACGGCGTTGACAGCGCACAGGGCGACAACGATTTCGCCCCTTTGCGTAACATTTTCAACGAATGGCTGGTGAGAGATACGAGCAAGAAAATCAGAGCCGTGAAACGGTCAAAAGGCATGAGCGGGAAGCCCGTCACAAGCAAGCCCGTGTACGGCTACCTCATGGACGAGGACGAAAATTTCATCATTGACG
>CDZQ01020999.1_pt1 | contig 12229 bp, 13 predicted proteins | sample 554831 | NCBI WGS metagenome assembly CDZQ01 (sample SAMEA3182112, study PRJEB8094) | gut metagenome | biome: human; feature: gut; material: Stool; isolation source: human stools | place: Canada | collected 2013-05-06
CGGGTTTGCGTAAATGCGCTCGACAGGCTCACCCCGCCACAAAACTCCCTCGCTGCCTCGTCACCGTTGCGGCGCTATTTCCCGTCCCCCAACTTTGACAACAACGTCTTGCGATTAATCCCCAAACGCCGCGCAGCCTCGCTCTTGTTGCCGCCTACCTGCGCCAAGGTATCCATAACCGCCAGACGCTCAATCTCCTCAAGCGTCATATTGGCAAAATCCAGCCGCGACGCCGCCGGGGCCTCCGCCTCCTGCCCACCAATGGTAGGAGGCAGCTCGCGCTCACTGATATATTCGCCCACCAGCAGCACCACCGCCCGCTCCACGGCATTTTCCAGTTCACGCACGTTGCCGGGCCAGTTGTGCTTCAACAGGCGATCCATGGCCCCAGGCGTAAATCCCTTGACAGTCTTGCCATTGCGCTCGGCAAAAAGCTTCATAAAATGCATGGCAAGCAGGGGGATGTCCTCACCGCGCTCGCGCAACGGCGGCAACTGCAAGGCCACCACGTTAAGCCGGTAATACAGATCCTGCCGGAAACGCCCTCCTTCCACCTCGCACGCCAGATCCTTGTTGGTGGCCGCCAGAATACGAACATCCACCCGCACGGTCTGATCACCGCCCACGCGCTGCAACTCGCGCTCCTGAATGACGCGCAACAGCTTTACCTGCATGGAAAGCGGGATATCGCCAATCTCGTCCAGAAAGATCGTGCCTTTGTCCGCTGCCAGAAACCGCCCCTCGCGGCGCTTTTCCGCCCCCGTGAACGCGCCCTTTTCGTGGCCGAAAAGCTCCGATTCCAGCAGGGTTTCCGTCAGGGCCGCGCAGTTCACGGCCACATAGGGGCCAGAGCGGCGGTTGCTGTTGGCGTGGATGAGCTTGGCCACCACCTCCTTGCCGGTGCCGGATTCGCCCGTCACAAGCACTGTGGCCTCAGAGGGCGCAATGGCCGAAACAAGATCCAGCACCTGCCGCATGGCCTGGCTCTGCCCTATGACGTTGCGGGCGTCCAGACCTGCCGCAAGCTCGTGGCGCAGAGTCCGCACCTCATGCCGCAGGCTGGCATGATCCAGAGCGCGCTCAAGGGCAAGCTTGAGCGCGTCAAAGGCCAGCGGCTTGGTGAGGTAGTCGTACGCCCCGGCCTTGAGCGCCTCCACGGCGCTGGAAACGTCCGAGTAGGCCGTCATGATCAAAATGGGAATTGCAGGATTGTAAGCCTTGACGGCCCGTGTGGCTTCTATGCCGCTCATGCCCCCCATGCGCACATCCATGAGAATCAGGTCAAAAGGACGTTCACGGCACAGTTCCAGGGCTTCCTCGCCGCTGGAGGCCCCGGTGGGCGCGTAGCCCCACTCTTCAAGCAGGGCGCGCAGCATTTCGCGGTGGTTGTGGTCGTCATCCACCACCAACAGCTGCATGGCGGGATTTGCAGTCATAACACTATCCTTGCACAGATCGGTATGCGGTTTCGCCTGCGTACGGGCATGACGCAACAGTACGGAACGCCCCTAGTTTTTGCCGTTTACAGGCAGGGTGAGCGTAAATTCCGCCCCATGCCCCGGCGCGTTGCCAACGCTGACGCGCCCGCCGTGCCCCTCGGCAATCTGATAGACAATGGCAAGGCCAAGGCCGGTTCCCGATGATTTGGTGGTAAAATAGGGCGTAAAGATGGAGGCCTGAATCTCTGCCGGGATGCCCGGCCCCGTGTCGGCCACGGTGATGCTGAACATGCCCTCGGGCAGCGCGCGCGTAGTCACACGCAGGGTGCCGCCGTGATCCATGGCCTGAACCGCGTTGAGAAAAAGATTCAGCAGGGCCTGAGTAAGCCGCTCCGTGCTGATGCGTACCAGCGGGAAACCCGGATCCATTTCAAAAACCACGGCAATGCTCTTGGCCTTGAGGTCGGCCTCGGCAAGCCGCAGCGCCCGCCCGATGACCTCGCCCAAGTCAGCCTGCACTGTTTCAAACGAACCGGGGCGCGCAAATTCCAACAACTCGGAAACCACGCGGTCCAGCCGTTCCACTTCGTCAATCATGCGTTGGGCGGCTTCTTCCTCGCGCCCGCCCAGAGGCATGCGCTTGGCGATATACAGGGCCACGCCCTTGATGGTGCTCAAAGGATTGCGGATTTCGTGCGCCACACCCGCCGCCAGATGCCCAAGGGCCGCAAGCCGGTCATTGCGCTGGGCGTCAGTCTGAAGGCGCTTCATTTCCGTAATGTCGCGCAACACAAATACATTGCCCAAAAAAGCGCCGTCCTCATTGCGCATGGCCGCGCCGCCAAGGCTGATGGTCAGCGTTTTGATCCCCGGCACGGCGAGTGTCGTTTCCTGCTCCAGAATGCGCGATCCCTTAACCAGTTTGCCGGCCAGGGCTTCCCATTCCAGGCCGGGTAGACTGTTCAGCCGCCTTGCCCGTGCGGGTCTGCCGGGCTTGTCTGGGCCGCCTTGCGAGGCCGCCGCGCCAGAAGGAAATATCTCTGCGCGCTGTTTGCCAAACATGGTCAAAGCCGTGTCGTTGATCATGGCAATGCGCCCGTCCGGGTCGCTGATCACCAGTCCCAGGGGGAGGTTAGCCACGACCTCTGCGGCCATGACTTGCTGATCGCGCACAATACGCCGCCAGCGCCGGTTGTTGTGCATCCAGAACAGGGAGACAAAGGCGGCCAGCCCCAAGGCGGCAGCCAGTGCGGCAGAAAGCAGGTTGTTGCGCGCGTCCTGCGCCAGAGCATCCTCAAAGGGGCGCGCGTCAAAGCCCACCAAGGCCACACCCACCACCTGCCGGGGGGCCTCAGGGCCGGGGCGGGCACCAAACCCTCCCCGTACGGAAGGGGGCGGCGGCGGATTGCCAAACACATCGAGATCATACGGGCCGCCAGCACTCTCAGGGCCATCAATCCCCATCATCCGGCCCATCATGCCCATGCCGTGGGGGCCATGCCCGCCACCCATATGTTGTTGCCCGCCCATGTGCTGTTGCCCATGTGAACGGCTCAGGGGCGCAAACACACGAAAAACCTCAAAAACTTCCTTTCCATCCACCGTCCTTACTCTCCACATGGGCCGGTCTGAAACTTGGGCAAGGTTGGGGATATCCTGTGGCTGCACCAGCATGGGGGTAGGGACAAATTCCGGCGCGGCGTCATCCGGCACACCGGGGATTGGCGAACTGTCGCCGCTCTGGGCTAGTATGGCCCCGCTGGTGTCGGTCACGGCCATATAGAGAATGCCGGGCTGTCGGGCGGTTTCACTGAGCAGCGGACGCAGGCCGAGCACAGCGCCGGGGCTGAGGCGCAGGCCCGTGCGGGTTCCGGCTTCAAGTGCCCAAATGAGCGCCTCGGCCCTGTCCGTAAGGTTGTGCACCATAAAGGCCCGTTCGCGTTGATTGCTGCGAACGGAAAGCCCCACCAGAGTCAGGCCGAGAATAAGGGCTGCCCCAATCAGCATCCAGGGTGAAAGGCCCATGCGCGACAAGCGCTGGGAGAAAGATGAGCGAAAACGGATCATGAGTGTTTCCTCAACGGCGCAGTATCAAAAGTATGTATTTTTTACTCACCGCGCAAGCCCCCTGGTAAAAATTGGATAGCTGTCCAGCTAACTGAGTAAAAAATGGACAACACCAAGATGACGAGAGAGCGCTCATTCTTCATCATCCTTATTTAATACAATAAATTTAGTAAGTTATAATATTTAGCTCATGTTGGCACGGCCTTTGCGTATACATCATCAAACGGCGCTGAAATACGCAGCACCAATCAGAAGACAAATAACAAACTGACGGCGCAACGTCACATTGAGGATACTGATATGTATGGCTGCGATATAGGAAGCGTAATGGGATGGGGAAATGGCATGACGCACCTCATATTCATGATACTGATTATTTCCCTTGCGGTCGCTTTTATCAGCAGAATATTCCCGTTACAGAGAAAAAACATGGATTACACAGATTCCATGGCGATTCTCAAAAGACGGCTTGCCTCTGGAGAAATCACTCTTGAGGAATACGAAAAACTGAAAAAATCCATCTGAGCGGCCTTGCTCTCTACAGGCCGAGATAAAGGAGAATATTCATGAACTCTATCAAACTTACCCTGGTTTTCGCTTCCCTGGCGCTGGTGCTGGCTTTTGCGGTAAACGCCTCAGCCGCCAACACGGCAGATACCCAGATCAGTTCCACCTGGTGCGGCGGTGGTCAATCCGCCTCGCACGGCCCCCACGGCCACGGTCATGGTTATGGACGTTAAGCTTCCCGGCAGCCAGAGCAAATAATTACCACGAAAATACCATCAAACCAAAAGGACATACTACAATGAAGACCTCCAAGATCGTTATTAGCGGCGCGGCCCTTACCCTTGCCATTTTCCTCGGCCTTTCGGGCGTTGCCTCTGCACGGCAAGGCGATGGGCAAGGCCCTACGGGTATGGGACCCGGCACAGGCATGGGTATGGGTATGGGCCCCGGCATGGGTTCTGGCATGGGCTATGGCATGGGATTGTCCAGCGAGCAGATGGAAACCATGCAGCAGATCCACCAGGGCTTTGTTGAAAAAACACAGCCCACCATGCAGCAGCACTTTTCCAAGATGGCTGAACTGAACAATCTTGCCGCCGCTGGCGCCAAGCCCGACGATGCCCGCGTCAAGGCCGCCCAGAAGGATCTGCGCGAAATCGACGCCAAGCTGTACAGCGCCAAGGGCGAAATGCTCAAGCAGATGTCTGACAAGGGCATTCCCTTCATGGCTGGCCACGGCATGGGCCGTGGCATGGGACACCGCATGGGCGGACACGGCATGGGACATGGCATGATGGGTAACGGCATGATGGGCCCCGGCAACTGCCCCGGCATGGCTGGCATGACTGGCGCAACCAATGCCACAGGCAATGCCGTGCAGTCCGGCGCTACCGGCAACAAGTAACCTGCCAACAACGCACCGCCAGCCCAGTCAAGGGCAACGAACATCCATAAAGCAAGCCTCCGGAACCGTATGATTCCGGAGGCTTGTGCGTTTGTGCCGCAGCATAAGCCACCCTGACCGCCATGCGCAAAAAAGCCGCCCGCTCATGGGAGCAGACGGCCTGATCACAAACAAAAACCGCCGTGAAACCCTGATCTCACGGCGGTTTTTCTGTCCGGGCGGCTATGCGGTATAGTCGCCCCTGTTGAACTTGATCTTTTCTGTCGTTGTCATCACGTCAAGCTCGTTGACCAGAGAATCAAGCCCAGCATTCTGGCCGCGTACAGAGGCCGTGCTGTTCTTGAGGGCGGAAACCTGCCCGTCTATCCCCTGCAACAGGGAATAGGCTTCGCGCAAGGAACCATTCTGGCCCGAAGAGCCCAGGGCGTTAACGTACGAATCCCACATGTCCAGCGTGCCGGAAGCCTGAGAGAAGGCGCTCTGGATAACGTCTTCGTCCACATCTACCGATTCGGACTGGGTGGAGCCAAGCAGCATCTGACTGATCATGGATGCCTGCGAAGTCTGCCCCGCCGCCGCTGTGGGAAACGCAGAAGATGCAACGGCATTTTCAAGGCCCATCTGTTCGCTCAAAGCCGCCTCAAAGCCGCCCTGCGCCGTCTGCGCTCGGGTTGTGCCCGGGGTCTGGCTCTGCTGGCGTAACAGCGCCTCAAGTTGATCGTTGGTAACTTTCATGTCGCCTCCAGGGTTGGCGTACTGCCGTTGCAGAAAAAATGCAAAAATCCTGCCACAAAGGCTCACTTCCATAACAGGCTGATTTTTCACAGGCTGGCAGAAGCAATGGGGAAAAAATTTCCCTGCCCCTTGGCGGCGTTAGGCGAAATGTCTTGTCTATTGTGCCGAAAAAAACTACCATTTATTACAGATGAAGGCAAAGGATAAAGGCTGCGACCCCAAACCAACCCCCTCTTGGTCGGCCATATTCAGCCAGCCCGTTAATCAATCTGCCTACCGGGGGGAACAGGAGTTTGCCATGAAGGATATCAAGAAGATTCTTTGCGCGGTAGACCTTTCCGAACACAGCAAGGAAGTTGCCGAATACGCGGTGCTTCTTGCCAAGGGGCTCAATGCGAGCGTGCTTGTTGTATACACTGCCCCCTCGCTGAGCCAGTACGTGGGCTTTCATGTGCCACCCAACACCATTGAAAATTTTGTCGGCGAGATTGTAACCGGCGCTGAAAAGTCCATGGAATCGTTTGTGGCCGAAAATTTCGTGGGTGTTGAAGCTAAGGGACAGGTGCTCATCGGCTATGCTGCCGAAGAAATCCTCAACCGCGCCCGTGAAGAAAAGGCCGACCTTATCGTTATGGGCACCCATGGCCGCAAGGGCATTGACCGTATTCTTTTCGGCTCTGTGGCGGAAAAGGTGGTCAAGAACGCCGACATGCCCGTGCTGACCGTGCGCCCCACGGAAGCAGGCGAATAGCAGGCGGATCTGGCCCTTCCTGCAGGCACGCGGGCAGTTGCGCCAGTACCAGAGCCATAAAGAAAGACAAGCTTTCCAACTTTTTCAGCCAGCAAGCTGTCGCATTGCGATGGTTTGCTGGCTGAAACATACTGACAAACGCCGCAAAACGCCTTGCGCCCATGCGCAGCCATGAATCTTCGCCCTTGCGGGCGATACCGGTGGAGTAACCATGTCCGAGATCAGTGTGCGCCAGGAAATTATGGCCCTCAAGGCCTATGTTCCCGGTCTTTCCATTGCCGAAATCCAGGATAAGTACAACCTGCCCCAGGTTATCAAGATGGCCAGCAACGAAAACCCGCTGGGCATGCCCCCTCTGGCCCGCGAAGCTGTGGAACGCCACGCGTCCGGAGCCTTCCGCTATCCGCAAGGCGGCAATCCTCGGCTGGCAAAGGCACTGGGCCAGCGACACGGCGTTGACGAGCACCGCGTGGTTGTGGGCAACGGTTCGGACGAAATAATTGACCTGCTTATCCGTATTCTGGCGATCCCCGGCGCGCACAACATTGTGTGCTTCAACCCATGTTTCAGCATTTACCCCATTCAGGGGCGTATTTGCGGCGTAGAAATCCGGCGGCAGCCCCTTGAGGAAGACTTTTCCTTCAACTTTGCCGCCCTGCTGGAACTGGTGGACGCCAACACGCGCATTGTTTTTGTGACCACGCCGGACAATCCCTCTGGCTTTTGCCCCCCGCGTGCTGCGGTGGAGGCCCTTGCGCGCGATCTGGCGCAGAAAGCCCCCGACTGTCTACTGGTGGTGGACGAAGCCTACGTGGATTTTGCCGAGGATGAAAAAGCCGCATCCCTGCTGGCGAGCGGCATCATGCCCCATAACACGGCCTTCATGCGTACGTTTTCCAAAAGCTTCGGGCTTGCGGGCATGCGCGTGGGCTACGGTATTTTGCCTGACCATCTGGCGGATTTTGTCTGGCGCGCTCGCCTGCCCTTCTCTGTCAACATTCTGGCAGAAGAAGCGGCTCTGGCGGCACTGGCTGATGATACTTTTTACAACGCCACGCAGGATGCCGTGCGCACAGGCCGTAAAGAACTGTTTGCGGGCCTGACCGCTCTGGGCTGCAAGGTGTGGCCCAGCGAAGCGAACTTTTTGATGTTCGGCATGCCCGAGGGCGCGCCCACCGCTGCCGAATGCTTTGAAACCCTGCTCGCGCGCGGCATCATCATCCGCCCGCTCAAGAGCTACAGCTTGCCGGATCTGCTGCGCGTCAGCATTGGCAACCAGCAGGAAAACCTCGCATTCCTTTCCGCCATGGCAGATATTATTGCCCGCAAAGGGGAAGAGGCATGAGTGCGCGGCTTCCTGTGGTGACGCTTGACGGCCCGGCAGGTGTGGGCAAAACCACGCTGGCCCGGCGTGTGGCCGAAGGGCTTGGCCTTTCCTACCTTGATACCGGAGCCATGTTCCGCTGCATGGCGCTCAAGCTGGGCGCCGGGGCGGAAACATTGCCGGAAGAAGAACTGCGCACCCGCTGCGCGGAGTGGACGTTCACCCTTTCGGGCCTTGGGCAGCAGTCCACACTATTCTGCAACGGCGTGGCCGTGCGGGGCGAGGTACGCACCGAGGCCGTGGGCATGCTGGCGGCCCGCATAGCCACCGTGCCTGTGGTGCGCGAAATTCTGCGCGCCACCCAGCGCGCCATTGGCGAGCAGTACCCGCTGGTGGCCGAAGGGCGCGACATGGGAACCGTGGTTTTTCCCGATGCGCGCTTCAAGTTCTTTCTGGATGCAGCGCCTGAGGTACGCGCCTCGCGCCGTCTGCACGACCTTGAATCCAGCGGGCAGAAGGCGGACCTCGCCACCCTGACCGAACAGATCCGCCAGCGCGACGCCCTTGACCGCAACCGCGCCGTGGCCCCCCTGCGCCCCGCGCAGGATTCGCTGATTGTGGACACGTCCCACCTTGACATTGAAGGGGTGCTGGGCGTCATCCTGCACCACATCAACGTGCATGGCGGTACGCAGAGCCTTCGCTCCGCCTGACGCGCAGAGTAATCCGCACACCAATTCGCACCCTTAAAGGCCGAACCGTTTCCAGGTTCGGCCTTCTTTTGTTCCCCCTTGGCTGCCTGTGAAGCACTGCGGCAAGAATTGCCCAACCAGGAAAATCCTGCCTGTGCGGCCCCCCCTGAGCGCCAAGGCTTTGGCGCTTTAAGCGGTGCCAAGCTTCCCCCCTGGCGTATATTTTGCACAAACTGCAAATCACCACACTGTATTTATTGCACTCTTTTACTATTGGCACGTTCAGTGCATGTAAAAAAGCAAGTCAGTGGCGCATAAAGCGCCCGACCACAAACCAGCCTCAGTTGGGGAGGATACCATGAGCAATCAACTGGATTACGAAATCAATAAGGAATTGGGCGAGTGCTACCTTTTCATGGGTGACTTTGACAAGGCCGAGGAATACTACCGCAAGGCCGCAGGCAGCAACTCCCAGAGCGCGGCTCCCTTCCTGGGACTGGCCACCGTGGCCGTGCAGCGCTCTGACCTGGACAAGGCTCTGATTCTGTACCAGAAGGCCGCCTCTGTGGAAGAAACCGACAAGGCCCTGTGCGGCATTGGCCTTGTGTACATGGAAAAGGGCGACCACCAGCAGGCCTTTGACTACTTTGCAGCTGCCCTGAAGAAATCCAGGGAAAACATTGTGGCTCTCAACTGCCTGGTGCGCGAATCTTATCAGCTTGGCTGCGTTGAAAACGCGCTGCCCTACCTGGAAGACACCCTGCGCTCCGGCGTGGAAGCCGAGGCCGTTCGCGTCACTCTGGCTGGCTGCATGATCTATCTGGGCCGCGCCGAAGAAGCCCGGCAGCACCTTGAAGCGGTGTTGGGGGCCAACCCCACCAACATCAATGCCAAGGAACTTTTCGACACCATGGCTGCCTAGTCAGCCTGTACATACTCCCCTCCCCACATGATTTTCCGGCCCCTGGCGGGTGTCGGGGGCCGGAAAATCATTCCCTGAGGGAAGCCACGCGCCGCTGCCGCTATTGATCCGTTCTCCGGATCGGGCACGGCGGCACGGAGCGCCGGAAAAACCCCTGATGTACGTCAGGGGTTTTTGTGTTTGGGCGGCTCATTCCACCCGCAAGCGGCTATATGGGCAGCGGGAGTTGCCGCTGTTCAGAGTTTCGCCCGGATTTCTTCGTAGCTTTCCCGAAGCTTCATGACCTGCGGGTCGTTAAGAACCTGTGCCCCGTCGCGCGCCACAGCGCACATGAACAGCAGGGCCTCCTCCGCATCAGACATACTGTTACAGACAATATCGTAATATTCCGCCTTGTTGGACGGATCAATCTTTCTGGCGCTTTCAGCCGCCTGCCGGAAGGTCTTGATAAATACCTCGCAGCGCTCGTGCCGAAACACTCTGCGGCCAAAAACCTGCAACAGGGGCGTTTCCGCATGCGCGCCCGCAAGCACGCCTTCCACCTCGCGCGCAAGAGCCGCTCCGGCCTCGGCGCTACGGGCGTTTAAGGCGGTTACATCGTTCAAACATTCACGCACCACCATCCGCACGTCTGCTATGCTGAAACGGTGCTCACGCGATTTTTTAAATTCGTCCATGAGCAGCAGAAACATGCGCTCCCGGTGATAGAGCTGCGCAGCCTTTTTCTGCTTTTGCAGCTCTTTGCGCTGCTCGCGCACTTCATCATTCTGCATTTTTATGGAAACAATGATGCCCGCAAATGCAAGCCCTGAAAACAGCGTGTTAAGCACCCCGAAGGAATCGCCAAAGGTGCCGGACTTGCTGAAGTCTTCCACTGACCAGTAGAGCAGCAGGGCTGATGCGGCCCAGATAACGATCACAAGCAAGGCCGCTTTCCAGAACAGCGGCCATGTCACCCTGTCAGGAGAAGCCTCCACTGTGGTGTGGGTGTGCGGGCCAGCAGAAACGGATGACATACCCGGATTCAAGAAGCTACCGTTTTCGGCATTCTTAGCGCGCGGTGAGCGTGCCGCCATACAGTGTTCCTCCATTGCTTGCGCGACGCAAAATCTGCCGCTTACGCAGCATAACCTTTCAGCGTTGCCCCCGCAAACAAGGCGCTCGGCAATGCCCCGGAGCCCCGTTGCAGGCTGTTGACGCGCCAGGTTGCAGCAGATATGAGATTTGACGCTCAGTTCAACTTCTTCCGGCCTGCCAGGCATTTGTTCTTGCGACCGCCCGATGGATTTTCCATGCAGATACCAATTCCCGTCAGCACCGTGGGCCTGCTGTTCTGTTCCAATCTTTTCATGACCTTTGCCTGGTACGGGCACCTGCGCTACAGAAGCACAGCCCTGCCGCTGGTTATCATCACAAGCTGGGCCATCGCCTTTTTTGAATACGTTTTGCAAGTGCCCGCCAACAGGATAGGCTACGGATATTTTTCGGCGGCAGAACTGAAAACCATTCAGGAAGTCATCTCCCTGACTGTTTTCATGGGCTTTTCCGCTTTTTGGCTGCACGAGCCGTTGCGTTGGAACCACCTTGTGGGTTTTGCACTTATAGTGCTGGCAGCGTGGATTATCTTTAAGGAGTGGTAGGCAACGTGTTGGATTTCAGTCTGGTTACTTACGCCGTTGGCATAGCCGCGGCATTCGGCGGCGGATTTATTGATTCCATCGCTGGCGGAGGCGGGCTTATTACCATGCCCGCCCTGCTGCTTTCCGGCGTACCGCCGCACCAGTCCCTGGGCGTCAACAAGGTCAGCGCCTGCCTTGGCACCACGGTTGCCCTTGGCAACTTTGCCCGCAGTAATCTGGTATTGTGGCGGGTGGCCCTGGCGGGCATTATTTTCTCGCTGGTTGGTTCGTGGGCCGGGTCACGGCTTGCCCTGCTGCTGGACGCCGCAGTTCTTGGCAAGGTGCTGGTGGCCCTGTTGCCCATAGGCATGTGCGCAACCCTGTTGCCCAAGAAAGAACACAAACAGACGCCTCTGCCGCACTCCGGCCCCCGCTTCTGGATTCCCGTAGCCCTTGTATGCCTGATTATTGGCGGCTATGATGGATTTTTTGGCCCCGGCACCGGGAGCTTTCTTATCCTGGCCTTTCACTGGATTCTGCGCATGGGGCTGATGGAAGCCTCCGCCACCTCCAAGGTGCTCAACCTTGCCTCAAACTTTGCCGGAGCCGTGGTTTTCATCGTCAACGGCGTGGTGGTGTGGAGTCTGGCACTGCCAATGGCTGCGGCCTGCTGCCTCGGCAACTGGATGGGAAGCCGTCTGGCTATTCGTGTGGGGCCTGCGGCTGTGCGCCGCTTTTTGACCATTTCGCTCAGCCTCTTGCTGCTGACCCTGGTATGGCAGTATTTTCTGGCGCCGAGCATGCACTGATAAACCAACGGCCCTACAGTTCAACGCAAGCAGCCCCGGAATACGCGTTCCGGGGCTGCTTGCCATTGAGCTAAATGCAGAACTAGCCGCGCTTCATCTCGCTGATAAGTTCGCTCATGCGCTCGGCCTGGCGGGCAAGCTCGCTCACGGCCCGTGAAGCCTCGCCCATGGCCTGCGCCGTCTGGCTGGACATTTCGTTGACGCTGACAATGGACTGGTTGATCTCGTCGCTGGTTGCGGACTGCTGTTCGCTGGCCGTGGCAATGGCGCTCACCTGATCTGCCGATTCCTCGACCTTGGTCACAATTCCCTGCAATGCTTCGCCGGACTGCTTTGCAAGCTCGGTGGCCTTTTCCACCTCTGCCAGCGCTTTGTCCATGGCGGCAACACTCTGCCCTGCGCTGCCCTGGATGGCAGAAATGGCATTGCCCACGTCATTGGTGGAGGCCATGGTTTTTTC
>CDZQ01041668.1_pt1 | contig 12219 bp, 14 predicted proteins | sample 554831 | NCBI WGS metagenome assembly CDZQ01 (sample SAMEA3182112, study PRJEB8094) | gut metagenome | biome: human; feature: gut; material: Stool; isolation source: human stools | place: Canada | collected 2013-05-06
GCCGTTGTAGCCCTGCTTCAGGTTGACGCCCACCTCGCTGGCGGCCTCCATCTTGAAGCGGTCCATGGCCTCGCGGGCGTTGGGGTTCATAATGCTGTTGGAACTCTTAGCCATTGTTGTTGTCTCCTTTCGGTTTTTCGGGTCTTATCGTCCCGACACTAGCATTTCCAGAAGGCCGGGAAGTATGAAAAGCAATTCGTGGAAAAAGTGCTTTTACCAGACTTGCCTGTTTTGACGCGTTTTCAAAAGGGAAAAGACGACTTTACACGAATTTTACAATCCTTAGTTTCTCTTAAGGCCGCGCCGGTATACTAGCGGCAGACTGGATCAGGGAGGGAGAGCGATTTGAAACTGCGCCATGAGTGGAAGCACGAGATTTGCTTTGCGGATCTGCTTGCGCTCCGGACCCGTCTATCAGCGTTGATGGACCAGGATTCCCACGCTGTGAACGGCTGCTACGGCATTCGCAGCTTGTATTTTGACAACTTGGCGGACAAAGCCCTGCGGGAAAAGCTGGATGGGGTGAGCCGCCGGGAAAAATTCCGCCTCCGGTATTATAATGGCGACGTCTCATTTTTGCTGCTGGAGAAAAAGAGCAAATATGGTTCTCTGTGCCAAAAGGTGCAGACGCCTCTCACCCGGGATGCGGTTCAGGCCCTCGCCCAGGGGGATGCCCGGCTGCTCCGGGAGAGCGATGCGCCGCTGGCGCGGGAGCTGGCGGACAAGATGCTGGCCCAGGGCCTTCGGCCCCGGACCATTGTGGACTATGTCCGGGAGCCTTTCGTCTACGGGCCGGGGAACGTTCGGGTCACCCTGGACTACGGCCTGCGCACCGCCCCGGCCAGCGCGGGCTTTCTGGACCCGGAGTGTGCCACCATCCCCGCCCCGGGCGCACCGGTGATACTGGAGGTGAAGTGGGACGCTTTTCTCCCGGATATCATCCGGGACGCGGTCCAGGTGCCCGGCGTCCATTCGGCGGCATTTTCCAAATACGCCGCCTGCCGCGCTTACGGCTGAACAGGAAAATCGGGAAAAGGAGCTGTTTCCAACCATGACCTTTCAAGACATTTTCAAATCCAGCTTTCTGGAGAACATCGCCAGCGTCTCCCTTCTGGACATGGCCCTGGCTATGGTCCTGGCCTTCGGGCTGGGCCTTTTCATCTTTCTCATTTATAAAAAGACCTTTGCCGGCGTGATGTATTCCTCCAGCTTTGGCGTCACCCTGGTGGCCCTCACTATGATCACCACCCTGGTCATCCTGGCGGTGACCAGCAACGTGGTCCTCTCCCTGGGCATGGTGGGCGCGCTGTCCATTGTGCGTTTCCGGGCCGCCATCAAGGAGCCGCTGGACATCGCTTTTTTGTTCTGGGCCATTGCTGTTGGAATCGTCCTGGCGGCAGGGCTGATCCCCCTGGCAGTATTCGGCAGCGTGGTCATCGGCGTGATCCTGTTGGTATTTGCAAACCGCAAGACGCATATCAACCCCTATATCGTGGTGCTCCAATGCGACGGCGGCGAGAGCGAGCGCCAGGCCACAGACTTCCTGGCCCAGCAGGTCCAGCGCCTGGTGGTGAAGAGCAAAACAGTCCGCCGGGGCGTTGTGGAGCTGAACCTGGAAGTACGTCTCAAAAGCGCGGATACAGCGTTTATCAACGCCCTGAGCGAGATCGCGGGCGTCACCAGCGCCGTGCTTGTGAGTTACAACGGGGATTATATGGGCTGACAGGAGGAGCTGGCCATGTCCACCCACAAATATATTGACCGCATCTGCCTGGCCGCCGTGCTCCTGACCCTGGTGCTGACGATGGTTTTCCTCAACGGGGAGAATTTGGGCATCCAGGCGGCCTCCAGCGCTCCAGGCTATGAGAACCGCCTCTTTGCTACCGGTGCCGTCCACACCATCGACATCGTCATGGCAGACTGGGAGGGGTTTCTGGAAGGCTGTACGGACGAGGAATATGTCCTCTGTGACCTGGTCATCGACAACGAGGCCTACACCAATGTGGCCATCCGGGCCAAGGGAAACACCTCCCTGACCCAGGTGGCCAGCTACGGCAACGGCCGCTACAGCTTCAAGGTCGAGTTTGACCACTATGACAGTGCCCAGAGCTATTACGGCCTGGATAAACTCAGCCTCAACAACATCATCCAGGACAACACATATGTGAAAGATTATCTCTGCTACCAGATGATGAGCGCTTTCGGCGTGGACGCGCCCCTGTGCAGCTTTGTCTACATCACTGTCAACGGGGAGGACTGGGGGCTCTACTTGGCGGTGGAAGGGGTGGAGGAGGCGTTTCTGGAACGCAATTACGGCAGCGATTATGGGGAACTGTACAAGCCCGACAGCGTCAGCATGGGCGGCGGCCCGGGCAACGGCGGCGGCTTTGACATGGAGGATTGGATGGCTGGACAGGAAGGGCAGGAGACGGAGTTTCCGGAGTTCGGGGCGGAGATGGCATTCCCGGATCTGGAGGAAGGGGGCGGGCTACCCGAGGCTGAGGACCAACCCGGCGGCTTCAGCGGTATGGGCAGCGAAGACGTCTCCCTGATCTATACCGATGACGATTATGACAGCTATGCCAACATCTTCGACAACGCAAAAACCGACATCACCGACGCGGACAGGGACCGACTTATCGCCTCCCTGAAGCAGCTGGGCGAGGGCACAGACGTAGAAACGGTGGTGGACGTGGACGAGGTGATCCGTTATTTCGTGGTTCACAACTTCGTGTGCAACTTTGACAGCTACACCGGCTCCATGATCCACAACTACTACCTCTATGAGGAGGACGGCGTGCTGTCCATGATACCCTGGGACTACAACCTGGCGTTCGGAGGCTTCCAGGGGGCGGAAGACGCCACGGTCCTGGTGAACTACCCCATTGACACGCCTGTATCCGGCGGCACCGTGGAGTCCCGGCCCATGCTGGCGTGGATCTTTGCCAGCGAGACGTATACGGAGCGCTATCATCAGTATTTTGCGGATTTCCTGGCCCAGTATTTTGAAAGCGGGTATTTTACCCAGATGATGGAGGAAACTTACGATCTCATAGCACCCTATGTGGAGCGGGATCCCACCAAGTTCTGCACTTACGAGGAATTTGAAACGGGGTTTGCCGCGCTGGAAAGTTTTTGCCTCCTTCGGGCGGAGAGCGTTGCAGGCCAGCTGGACGGCACCATTCCCTCCACGGAGGAAGGGCAGGCGGCAGACAACGCCGCATTTGTTGACGCTTCTGGTATCCGCATTTCGGATATGGGTGGGATGAACGCCGGCGCCGGGGGCGCCATGGGCGGTATGGACGCCATACGGCGCACAGACACTCCGGGAGACGCCGCGCCGGATGACGGGACAAGGGACGCGGAACCGCCGGAGCTGGAGGGAACTGCTTCTGCCCCTGGCGGAACGGCGGCCCCGGAAACTTCGGCGCCTGGCGCTTTCTCAGACGCCGAAGTGTCCGCTGGGGAGACGGGACCGGCGGACACCGCCCAGGAGAGCGCCGCGCCCGCGGGAGAGGACGTCTCTGCGGGAGAAATGCAAACGGAGACGCCCGCAGCCGGGACAGATCTGGGCGGCTTCTCGCCGCCAGGGGATGCCTGGGATGGCATGGCAGACCCGCCCGGCGGCTTAGAGCCAGATGCCGTAGTTTCCGGCGGCACTCAGGACGCGGCGCTTCTTGGCGTGTGCTTTCTGACCCTCCTGGCCGGCCTTGCCTTTGCCTTTCTTTACCGCCGCCGCTGACGGCAAAGAAATTGACGTTGCAGCAGGACCTTGATAAACTGGAAGCACTGAAAAAGTGCTGATATAACAATGCTTCGATTGAGTTATATTGGAGAGAGACTGTGAAAAACCAGAGTAAGTATAAGATGTGTTTGTTTGAACTGTTTGACGCACCTGTTGACGGAGCCTCCTATGAAGAAAGAATGGCATTGATCGAAAAATATGGGGGAAAAAAGGCCGGGTGATATCGCTGGGCGCCCGGGAAAGCGCACACAGGACAAGGCTGCCTGGAACTGGAGATAGATGGAAAAGATCCCGCTCCGGCCGATCTTTTCTTTAAGGCGAGCTATATCCGTGCGGACTTTGAAGGTGAGCGGTATGAGCCTGTCTTTTCTCCGCGCGTATATCCGGGTCAAGTCATCAGCTGCTGGATGAAGAGCTGCCAGACCGCGCCGGCAGAAATCGTTGTTACGCCGTTTGTAACGCGGGCTATGGCGGGAGACCGGATCGACCTCCCTGCCGTTACCCTCCCGCGGGAAGCGTGGAAACAAATTGCCTTTTCCGTACCGGATTTGGAGGGAGATCAAGTCCACGATATTGGGTGGAAAAATGAAACCGTGCTGGAGGCGCGGGATGGGAGCCTTGCCTATGGTATGCTGGGCGTGTGCCAGGGCGAGGGAACGGCAAGCCGCTGGAGCGGATTTCATATCGCGGCATCCGTGTAGCCGGAAACGGGCGCGCCGTGCGGCAACGATAGGAAACACGCGGGTAACTGCCTGCTTCGCTGGCACTTCCCAATACCTGGAAATTTAGAAGAACGGGAATCATGATACGGTTGAGCCATGGCCTGCGGCAGCGGGCCATGGCTCTCGGCTTGTCAGAAGAAGCCGTTTGCGGGGAGAAACGTACAACATGGTCCCTGCAGGAGACAGCATAGGCTGTGACCGGACCAGCATATTCCCGCTGATGCGGGCAAGATTGATAAAGCCGGGACGATCCATGGCGAAAGGGTGGGGAATTCGTGGAACACAGACAACGCCTTGCCCCTTTGCTGCCGCATGTATGTTTCCCATGCCCGGGGCATATCCTGTACCAAAGCTGCGGGGAAAGGGGGAGGCTTATGGCCTATGATACGGAAAACCGCGGGGGACAAAAGCCCCATCAGCTCATCCTTCAGGATCGGGCCCGGCTGACGGTGACCGGCGTGGAAGAAGTGGAGAGCTTCGACGAGGGCGAGGTGACCATGCACACAGCAGGTGGCACCCTCCTGGTGCGGGGGGAGGGCCTCCATGTGGGAAAACTGAGCCTGGACACGGGGGAGTTGAGCCTGGAGGGGCATGTTTCGGAGCTGTGCTACGTGGAGCCGGCCCGAAAAGAGAGCTTCTGGGCCCGGCTGCTGCGGCCATGATGCCCCTGCCTGTGGTGCTGCAGCTTCTCCAGGGCTGGCTGAGCCTTTTGTTGGGGGCCGGGCTGGGGCTTTGGTATGATCTGCTCCGGGCGCTGCGGCGCACGGCGGGGCGGAAAACGGTGACGGCCCTGCTGGACTTCCTGTTCTGGATCCCGGCTGGCACCGCGCTTTTCGCCTTGGGAATGGGGCCGGGACAAGGCCAACTGCGGCTTTTTATGCTTCTGTCCGCCATTTGCGGAGTGGTGTTGTACTTCTGCCTGCTCTCGGCCAAGATCCTTCCCGGAGCTCAGGCGCTGTGGCAGTGCTGGGCCAATGGCGCAAAAATGCTGTCAAAGCCCTTCCTTGGTGTAAAAAAAGCATGGATAAAACTCTGGCGCATGCGAAAAAAAGCTTTCCAAATCCGGAAAAATGGTTTACAATAATAAGAGTTCGAAATGACCGCTTCCGCTTTATGGGCGTTGCGGCGCCAAAGACCCCGGGGAATTCTCCCCTTGCCGGGAAAGGGAGGTACAGCATGAAAATCAAACTTCGCAAAGCGAGCATATTTGCCAAGATCGTCATCGTAGCATTGCTGCTGTATGCCGGGGTGAGCCTGGTGCAGCTCAACCAGCGCATCGGCCAGGCCCAGACGGAACAGGCGGCCCTCCAGGAAGAGGTGGATGCCTATGTCCGGGAGAACGCCGAGCTCAGCTATAAGATCGAGCACAGCGAGGACGAGGACATTATTGAGGACATCGCCCGGAATGAACTGGGTTTGGTGGAGCCGGGAGAAAAAATATTTATTGACGTGAGCAACTAAAGCGGATACAATATTACCGTCTGAGAAATCCACTGCGGAAAACCAAACAGATGAGGTAGAGAGAGCTATGCAGCCAGAGGTGGGAGCAATTTATGAGGGCCGGGTCACCGGCATCACGAAGTTCGGAGCCTTTGTCACGCTGCCGGACGGCAGCAGCGGCCTGGTACATATCTCCGAGATTGCGGATGCCTATGTCAAGGAAGTGACCGACTATCTCCAACAGGGGCAGACGGTAAAGGTGAAGGTCATCGGCATAGGGGAGGGGAACAAGATCAACCTCTCCATCAAGAAGGTGAACCCGCCTGCACCCCGGCCTCCCAGGACGGGTGCGCCCCAGGGTGGGCCGCGTCCAGCATCGCCCCGCCCGCACCACGGCGGCGCCCCGGCGGCCACCGGCCGGGTCTATGAAAAAACCGCCAATGCCAGCTTTGAGGACAAGCTCAAGCAGTTTATGCAGGAGTCCGACAGCCGCAACGCTGGCAACAAGCTCTACCCCGACAAGAAGGGCCGCCGGCGGCGGGACAACTAGAAATATTCAATACCTGATAATGGGTCCCCGGGAAGTGTGGCTTTCCGGGGATTTTTGATGGGAGAAGAAAGAAATGTGGTTTATGGTATTTGTCCGGCCCTTCCTGGCCGCTGCGTTAGGGCGCTTTCAGCTCCACGACATCCCACCCGGCGTTTGCCGGGAGAAAGGCGCGATGCCTTGCGGCAGTGCGCAATGTGTGTTATAGTCTGGGATAGAAGCAAAAAGAACAGAAAGTGATGGTTACATGAAAGCGATGCAAAGCTTACCGGCCGGTTACAGGGAAATTTACTCTGTCAATCTCCAAAAAGATAAAAAGGCTGCGGTGCTCATTAATGTTTTGGCGGTGCTGATTGCCGCGGCGATGGTTATCGCCGCCAACTTTTTTATTCCGATTTCCGAATTGTTTCAAATGGATACCGGCCTGCGAGATTATTGGATACGGTTTTTGGTTTTGATCGTTTCCATAGCCGTCTACATGTGCCTGCATGAACTCGTCCATGGCATTGTCATGAGAGCCTGTGGAACAAAAAAGGTCAGATATGGATTTACCGGGATGTACTTTTTTGCCGGCAGCGACGATTATTATGGGAAAAAGAGCTATATCGCGATTGCGCTGGCTCCTATTGTTGTTTTTCTTTTTGTGCTGATTCCGATCAATTTTGCGGTTCCGCGGGACTGGTTTTGGGTTGTTTATTTTTTACAGATCTGCAATATTGCCGGAGCGGCCGGCGATATGTTCGTAACAGTCAAGTTTGCGGGAATGCCGAAGGATATCGTGATCAGGGACAGCGGAGTGGGCATGACCGTGTATTCCAGAAGTCAGGCAGCCGGGGCGTGACCATCTTCCGGCATCCCTTGAGGGCGAGGCCTGTGAATGGACAGAAGATCAAACGGGACGGTGTCCCGGCGCTGTGATTTGCACTGAGGTCCAGCCAAAAACCTGGGCCATCTGACGGCACCGCCAGCGCGAGGGAGCGAGATTCGGCGGCGAAATTCATCTTCTTGCTGATTTCTTAATCTGCTCATGATAAAAATAGTTCACAATGACCGGCGGAGCATCAAATGGCCGCTTCATACTATCGTCGCTGGTCACATAGTCCAGCCCGATCTCGGCGGCATAGCGTTTCAGCTCCCTGTCCAGAAGCTCCCAATAGGTGCGATTTCCTTTTTGGTAAATCTCTTGATACAGCGGCACAAGCTGCGGATACCTTTCCCGGATGTAGTCGAGGATGGCCGCTTTGTAGCTGCCCCGCAGGTTGAGGTTTTCCAGCCAGATCAAGTTGCATTGCCCTTTCGCCCGGCCGATGATGGCCTTACCATCGGTGATGCCGGGGAAAATGGGGGAGACAAAGCAGGTGGTGCGGATGCCGGCATCGTGAAACGCCTTCATTGCCGCCAGCCGCCGCTGGATGCTGACTGCGCTGTCCATGTCATTTTTGAAGTTTTCATCCAGTGTATTGACGGACCAGGAGACACGGGCGTCCGGGAAAGTTTTGATTAAGTCCAAATCCCGCAGTACCAGGTCGCTCTTGGTGGCGATGCTCAGCCTGACTCCGCTCCCCTGGAACTGCTCTAAAAGGGCGCGGGTGCGCCGGTAGGTCTCCTCCTGCGGAAGATAAGGGTCCGTGACAGAGCCGATGAACAGCTCCTTCCCAGCGTACCGCTCGGGGTGTTTAATCTCCGGCCAGTGTTTGACATCCAGAAATTCGCCCCAGGGTTCCGGATGGTTGGTAAAACGCTTCATAAAAGAAGCATAGCAGTACCGGCAGGCATGGGTACAGCCCACATAGGGGTTCACAGAGTAGTCGCTCACCGGCAGATTGGATTTGGTGAGTACGCTCTTGGCTTGTATTTCGTGAATGATTGGTTTCATATCGTTATTCTTCATCTGTAGTCAGCAACATCTGAATATGCGGAATGCCGTCAATGTCAAACGCATCGGATATTCTCCGGAATCCGGCGGTTTCATAGAACCCCTCCGCATAGGTTTGTGCCTCAAGATAGATTGTTTCTGCTCTATAGTATTCTTTGGCGGCAGCAATCCCCTCCAACAAAATCTGCCGTCCAAGACCGCATCCTCTTTTTGCAGAAATTACCCGGCCGATGGAAACATACTCGCTTTCAACGCCGCGCTCCATCACACGAAGGTATGCCTGTATGCCACTCTCATCTTTCAGAAAGACATGAAGCGCATCCTGATCTCTGTTATCGGCCTCAGGGTATGGGCAGTTCTGCTCAACAACAAATACATCAATACGCAGCTTCAAAATTTCATACAGTTCCCAAAGCGTAAGTTCATCAAATTTCTTTATGCACAGTTTCATATTCATTATTTAATCTTCACTTCCATCTGCCATAATGCAGCTGTTTATCCAGATCAGCGACATTTTGCTCCAGCACTGTCTCATTCGGGTCGGCATAGCCGATCCCGATAAAAACGGGGATCATATAGGTTGGCGGCACCTTCAACTTCGCCTTTACGATGTCATGCTCTTCATTGAGGGGGATCCGCATGGAGCAGCCCAGTCCTTCCGCGGTTGCCGCCAGAAAGATGTTCTCGATGACGCACCAGATGGTGGAAAACGGATTGAGTTTGGAGACATACTCACCGTTCAGCTCCTTGCACTTGAAGACCGGGATGACCACATACGGCGCATTTTTGAGCATCGTATACTGTTTCGGCATCGCATACCCGTACATTTTCTGGGCAAGTGTCGTCGGGTACGGCCTCGGCGCATTGAGATATTTTTCTGCATCGAACTTGTCAGCGATCCTCTTCGCGTATTCAAAGGCGTACTCTTTTTCCTCGTTTGTCCGTAAAATGATATAACTCCAGTTGCGGTTGTGGTTCCAGGTAGGCGCCTGATTGCCCGCCTCTAAGATACGTTTGACCGCTTCAAAATCAACCTCTTTATCCAGGAACTCCCGAACCGTCCTTCTTTTCCTGATGACCTCATAGAATTCCATTTACACATCCTCCCTTTCCTGATGACCTCATAGAATTCCATTTACACATCCTCCCTTTCCTGATGAACCAGCATAGTCAGGTTTTTTGTGAATGTCCGTGACAGGTCGACGAGTTGCTTTTGCTCCTCCGGCGTAAACATGGACATGGCCGTGTCTTCTGCCCAGGTGATGTGCCGCACGACTTTTTCACAATAAGATCTCCCGGCATCTGTCATTCGGACGATCTTGTTTCTTTTGTTTTCCGGTACTTCGGCAACAGTGACATAGCTCTGTGCCAGGAGGCTCTTGATGATCTGGTTGACCGTCTGTTTGGATTGAAACGTCCGCTGGCAGATTTCTTTCTGGGTCATGCCGCCCTTGCTGTAAAAGGCATCGTAATAGAGGACGTTCATCACAAGCAGCGTTTTCATCATCATGCCGTGGCGTTTCGCGTATTCGTCGTAGAGGGCAAATTGTTCATCTCTGAATTTGCAGTACAGGTATGCGTTTTTACGGGCGTCTTGCGTCATGGCGTTTGCCTCCCAAAAGTCAATTCCAGCACGGTCAATTTATTGACTTTATATTATCCCAAACGTATCAGGCCTGTCAAGACTTGACCGCTGATGAAAAAAGTTCTTTCATGCGCCATCGGCCGGCGAAAGGCATCTGTTTCTGTAGCGGCGTGAGGAAGCCTGGCTGATGCGGACACGTTTATCCCGCCGTATGCCTACGCGCTTACAACGTTTACGAAAAAACAGGACCGGCGTAGCTTTAGCCGCGCCGGTCCTTTCAATTTCCTTTATGCTGTCTTACCGGGCTGCCTCCCGGGGTAGCCATTCCTTTTACCCATAGCCCAGAGTGCTGAAAATGGCCCGGAGGGTCTCACCGGTGTTGCCCAGGCTGATGCGGATGCGCTTGAGGGCAAAAAGCCCCTGCTCCGGGGCGGCGAAGCCATATTCTGTGGTCACGGCGCAGTGGTAGCCCGCGGCCTGGGCGGCGGCCTGGGTGTCCGGATTGTAGTGCCCGGAGGGATAGCATAACTGCACCACGGGCTTTTCGCTCATGCCGGAGAGAATGTCCCGGGATTGGGTGAGCTGCTCGTTGAGGGCGTCCCCGGCGCAGCTGTCCAGCTCCACATGGCTGGCCGTGTGGGAGCCGATCTCCATGCCCGCCGCAGCCATTTCCCGGATCATGTCCTCGGAGATGAAGTCCCCGGAGGCCGTGTAGTCGGAGACGCAGTAAAAGGTGCCCGGCCAGCCCCGTTCCGCCAGCATGGGGTAGACGGTGGTGTACATGCTCCGGTAGCCGTCGTCGAAGGTGAGGACCACGGGCTTGTCCGGCAGGGGCGCCTCATTTACCCAGTGGTTCCAGAGCTGCTCCATGGTGATGGGGGTGATCCCCGCCTCCTGGAAATAGTCCAGATGGGACTGGAAGTCCGCCACCGAGAGATAAAGATTGTTCAGCTGGGCGTCGTTCACCTCGTGGTACATGAGGATGGGCACCTGGGCGTGGTAGACATAGGGCAGGCCGCTGAAGTCCTGCTGCACCGCCGGCTGGGGCGGTGCGGATTCCTCGGGCGGGACGGTCTCTCCCACGGGGAGCGACTCCGGCGCGGCAGATTCTTGGGAGACCGGCCTGCCGCCCTTATCCTCATAAAAGGCGTTGAGCCCCACCAGCACGCACATCATGAGTCCCAGCACCCCGGCCAGGATCCGTCGTTTCACGATGCAGCACCTCCTTTGCCGCATCAGTATACCGGAAGCGGAAAGCTTTTGCAAGGCGCAGCTGCATTTTGAGGCAAAACGCCCCTGAAAGGCTTAGCCCAGCTCCATCACATCGGGGTCCCGGGAGTTGTCGGTATACCGGCAGCAGATCATGCCGTTGGTCACTGCCAGAATCTCGCAGTCCTCCGGCATGGTGTATACGGCGTCCATCTCCACCTTCCCGGCGTCCATGTTCAGATGGAGCTGATAGAGACGTCTGTCGGAATAGCAGTAGCCGTAGAGGGCGTCCCCGTCGGGGAAGCAGGCGGTGAGGGATTCCCCGTCTTCCGTAAGGGGGGCCTTGAACCAGTATTCTCCGGCGTAGTCCACCCACAGGATGCTCGCCTCGCCCCCAAAGCTCCGGATGGTGCTGCCCTGGGCGAACATGTCCATGGGTACGGCTGAGGCGCCGGAGCAGCCGATGCTCAGGCGCTGGACGCCGCCGTTGCCGGAGTAGTCGACCAGAGTGATCTCGTCCCAGATATAGTCGTTGGACGCGCTTGCATTGCACTCCCAGACCAGGAGCATCCCGCCGGCCTGAGAGGAGGCCAGGCAGTTTTCCGTGAGCAGGAAGGGGTCGCGCCCCTCCGTGAGCACGTACAGCTCCCGGGGCCCCACATCGCTGCGGAAGCCTTCCACCAGGATGCCGAAGGGGCCGCAGTTGGCATTGCCCACGTTGGACATGAGCAGGGTCTGGGTCCCGTCGGCGGCAATGGAGATCAGATCATTCCCCCATTCGTCCGCGCCGGGAGACAGGAGATAGAGCGTATCTCCCAGTTTCCCCGCCAGGACGGTCCCGCCGGGGCAGGAGTAGAGCTCGTCCGTCTCTCCGCTTTCCAGGTCCAGCTCCACCAGAATGTGCTCGTCGCTGTCCACCCGGCGCACGGCCAGGAGCTTTCCCTCGCCCATGCAGATGCCGGTGCCGTTATAATTCCCCGCCAGCAGGCGTTCCGCGCCCTCGTTGGTGAAGCGGTAGACGCCCTCGCTCAGGGCGGCGCAGTAGCTGCCGTCTTCCAGGTACACCGAGACGGTGTCCCCCAGATAATAGTCCTC
>CDZQ01016908.1_pt1 | contig 12190 bp, 11 predicted proteins | sample 554831 | NCBI WGS metagenome assembly CDZQ01 (sample SAMEA3182112, study PRJEB8094) | gut metagenome | biome: human; feature: gut; material: Stool; isolation source: human stools | place: Canada | collected 2013-05-06
CGGCACAGAGGGAGTTCATACCCCCTACACCTAGTATTCATCGTTTACAGCGTGGACTACCAGGGTATCTAATCCTGTTTGCTCCCCACGCTTTCGTGCCTCAGCGTCAGTGTCAGTCCAGAAAGCCGCCTTCGCCACCGGTGTTCCTCCTAATATCTACGCATTTCACCGCTACACTAGGAATTCCGCTTCCCTCTCCTGAACTCTAGTTAACCAGTTTTGAATGCAGCTCCCAAGTTAAGCCCGGGAATTTCACATCCAACTTAATTAACCGCCTACGCACCCTTTACGCCCAGTAATTCCGGACAACGCTCGCCCCCTACGTATTACCGCGGCTGCTGGCACGTAGTTAGCCGGGGCTTCCTCACAGAATACCGTCACTTCCTTCGTCTTCTGCGACAGAGGTTTACAATCCGAAAACCTTCTTCCCTCACGCGGCGTTGCTGGGTCAGGCTTTCGCCCATTGCCCAATATTCCCCACTGCTGCCTCCCGTAGGAGTCTGGACCGTGTCTCAGTTCCAGTGTGGCCGATCAGCCTCTCAGCTCGGCTACCCATCGTCGGCTTGGTGGGCTGTTATCCCGCCAACTACCTAATGGGACGCGAACCTCTCCTTCAGCGGATTCCTCCTTTGACCCCTTCCCCATGCGGGCTTGTGGTCTCATGCGGTATTAGCACCGATTTCTCGCTGTTATCCCCCTCTGAAGGTCAAGTTGTTCACGCGTTACTCACCCGTGCGCCACTAAGATACCAAACCGAAATTCAATATCTCCGTTCGACTTGCATGTGTTAGGCACGCCGCCAGCGTTCGTCCTGAGCCAGGATCAAACTCTTGAGTTTAAATCCTCTTCAAGCGTCTTTCAACGCTCGCTCATTTCTTCTTTCCTTGGCTCCAAGTTATCCTCAGACCCTTCGCACGGCTCTTCCCCGTGCCAAGGCTCCCTCAAATTACATTGCGTTCTTCTTCTTCTTCTCTTCTGCACTATATAGTTTTCAAGGTGCTCTCTTACTGCCTCACCCGGCCCGTTTCCCGCGCCGCACGCGACAGCTTGTTTATATTATCAGACTACTCTTACTATGTCAATCCCTTTTTTGAAAATTGATCAATAAATTTTGTTTTCCTGTTCAGTTAAGGCGCAGCAGCTTTGTAAGAAGCCGGTCCGCAGCAGTAGCAAGCGTTTGCAGCAGCGCATCCACGCCTGCTTCGTCCGGCGCATTTGCCCCGATATAAAGCTTCAGCTTTGGTTCTGTTCCGGAGGGCCGCACACAAATCCACGGGCCGCACGCAAGAGAATAGCGCAGCACATTGATCCCCTGCATCGAAGCAGGCTCCGTCACGCCATCCGTCATTCGTGTACATGTTCCGGCAAGCAGGTCTTCATATGTTTCCACGGCAATCCCGCCGAACTCCTTTGGGCAATTTGCGCGCAGCGCCGCCATTGCGCCGCAAATGCATTCAATGCCATCCTTGCCCGCAAGCGTGTAGGATTTTACGGATTCCTTGTAATAGCCGTATGTATGGTACATTTCGCAGAGCACATCATAAAGCGTCATGCCCTTTTGTTTGTAATATACACAGGCCTCCGCAACAAGCATTGCCGCACAGATCGCATCTTTGTCCCGGGCGAAGCTCCCCGACAGGAAGCCGTAGCTCTCCTCAAAGCCGAACAGGAATGTCTGCTCGCCGGTGCGTTCACAGCGGTCGATTACTTCGGAAATAAAGCGGAAACCCGTCGGCACATCCTTGCAGGCAACGCCGAACCGCGCGCAGATTGCATCCGCCATGCGCGTACTCACAAGCGATTTTGCAACTATGCCGTTTTCAGGCAGCGTCCCTTTTTCCTTGCGTGCCGAAAGCAGATAATGAAGCAGCAGGCTGCCGATCTGGTTGCCCGTCAGAACATCGAACGCTCCATCCTTTTTGCGCACGGCAACGCCGAGCCGGTCAGAATCCGGATCCGTTGCCAGGATTGCGTCTGCGCCAATCCGATCCGCAAGCGGCACCGCCAGCGTAAACGCATCGGGATCCTCCGGGTTTGGGGCCTTTACGGTTGGAAAAGCAGGATCCGGCTTCTCCTGCTCCGGCACGATATGCACGGCAACGCCCACGCGCGCAAGCAGCGTGCGCACCGGAACACAGCCGGAACCATGCAGCGGCGTATAAACAAGCTTCAATTCCTTTCCATGTACGCGCATCAGTTCCGGGTATTGCAGCAACGTTTCCGTTGCCGCGTAATACGCTTCATCTATTTCCTCCCCGATCATCATGAGAAGGCACTTTTCGATCGCTTCGCTTTCCTCCATGCCGCGTAACGCAAAATAATCCGCGCAACGGATCTTGGCAAAAATTTCAGCCGCCTGCGCAGGAGCCGCCTGGCCGCCATGTTCCCAATATACTTTATAGCCATTGTATTGCGGCGGATTATGGCTCGCCGTGATCACTACGCCTGCAATACAGCCAAGGTGCCGAACCGTAAAGGAAAGCTGCGGCACGGAATGCAGCGTTTTATAAAGATACGCCTTGATTCCGTTCTGCGCAAGCACAAGCGCCGTCTCGCGTGCGAACGCATCGCTCATCCTCCGGGAATCGTACGCGATGGCGACACCGCGCGCAGGCCCATCCGCAAACGTGCGGATGTATTTTGCAAGGCCTTCCGTAGCACGCCGAACCACATGCACGTTCATGCGGTTCGTACCTGCGCCGATGATGCCGCGCAAGCCCGCAGTGCCGAATTCCAGCTCCGTATAAAAGCGTTCCTCAATCTCCTTTTCATTGCCTGCAAGAGCCAACAGCTCTCTCCGCAGCGCAGGGTCAAGCTCTTTCTCTCCCAGCCATTGCCGGTATATCGTTTCCGATTGCTTCATACCCATCTTTTCCCTTCCGAAAAACTAATTCTCTTTCTCCGCCACCATTGCATATCCCGCCGGAACCTCGCCCGAAGAAAGCACGGCATCGCGCACCATGCTGTACGTACAGCCGTTGCCTACGATGATATGATCGTGCAGCGTTATGCTCACCGTTTGCAGCGCATCGTATACCGTGCGGGTGGTTTTGACATCTTCGCTTGAGGGCTTTGGGTTGCCGGATGGGTGGTTATGCGTCAGGATTACGCTGTTCGCGCCATGGCGCAGCGCGCATTCCAGCACCAGGCGGGGGTAAAGCACCGTTTCCCCCAACGTGCCGGAAGCGACCTTGTCCGCATGCAGCACGGTGCGCCGTTTGTCCAAAGAAATCACATAGGTTTCTTCATATTTTGCGCCCGCAAGCAGCGCTTGGCAATAACGCGAGGCCGCTTCCGGCGTGTTGAGCGCCGTCCGTTCGGCGCAGAGAGCGCTGCGACACTGCATAAGCGCGCCCGCAAGCGAAAGCAATACAGCCGTCTGCGGGCCGATCCCCTCCTGCCGCATCAGGTCGTATGGGTTTGCGGCAAGCACCTTATCCAACGATCCATACGCTGCAAGCAGGCTGTGTGCAAGCGGGTTCGTATCGCGCCGCGGGATGGCAAAGGTAAGCAAAAGCTCCAGCAGTTGATGCTCGTGCAGCGCGGATACGCCATGTTCCAAAAAGGTTTGCCGCAAGCGTTCCCGGTGTCCTTCATGCATGGTTCCACCCCGTCCTCTTCTTTATCCTTTCATGGCTTCCATTGCGTGCGGCGCGAAAACGTGCTTGCGGCCAACCAGCAGCGCTACCCCGCCGCAAAGGAACAGCAGGATAATGCTCAAAATGCCGAGTGATGCACGGTTGGTGAGCGTATATACAAGCGAATACAACGCCGGGCCGATCACGCAGGAGAATTTGCCGAAGATGTCCAGGAAACCGAAGTATTCATTGGAACGCTCCGGCGGGATGATCTGGCCGAAATACGAACGGGAAAGCGCTTGTATGCCGCCCTGCACCGTGCCGACGAGCGTTGCGAGCACCCAAAAGAGCACCGTGCTCGTGCGTGTTGCCGCCGCCACATCGCCGCCCAAAAGCTCCGCGCGTTCGATGTTGTTGCCCATCAGGAAGCCGACGATGGTGATTGCAAAATACACGCCCACCGCAATCGAGATCATCCGGATGGAGCCGGCTTTCTTTGCAAGGTTCCCGAACAGGATGGAAAACGGCACCGCAACAACCTGCGTCACGAGCAGGGCCAGAATCATGCCGATGGTGCCGAGGCCAAGCGTTGTGCCGTAATTCGTTGCCATGCTGATGATGGTGCTCACGCCGTCAATATAAAAGAAATAGGCGACCATGAAGCACAGGATGCGCTTATCCCTCAAAATCGAGCGGAATGTTTTCGCCATGTTGGAAAACGCGGCGCGCGCAAGCTGCGCCGGCGGCTCTTCCACGCTGTAAACCTGCTCCACATTTTTAAGGAAGGGAATGCTGAACACCGCCCACCAGACAACCACGATCAGGATCGAAATTTTATAAGAAAGCACATTCTGCCCCATCAGCAAAAGAATGACGATGGAAATCACAAACGGGATGGTGCTGCCGCCGATATAGCCCATTGCATAGCCCCAGGCAGAAACCTTATCCATGCGCTCCGGCACCGTCACATCCGTCAGGAACGAATCATAAAACAGGCATGAGCCAGAGAAGCCGATGCGGGAAATCACAAGGCCCACGAGCATCAGCTGCCAGGAATCAAACACAGCCATCGCCGCCGTAAACACAAGGCCCAGCAACAGGAAGCCTGCAAAAAGCTTTTTCTTCATGCCGCGGAAATCCCCGATCGCCCCGAGCAGCGGCGATAGGAGCGCAACGATGAGGTTCGCCGCTGAAACCGCAAAGCCATAGATTTTATCGCCCGTGTCGGTTGCCGCCATGGCAAAATAAATCGGGAAAATTGCAGCCATGATGTTCGTTGCGTAAACCGAGTTTGCCCAATCGTAAAGAATCCAAGCGCGTTCTGTTTTTGAAAAGCGCCTTTCCCTTGCCCGCATTCGTGTTCTCCCCTTCCACGCTAAGCCTATACCGCCTCGCACTACTTACATTATAAATTACGCGATTTTATCTGTACAGGCATTTTCCGGCATCCCGGAAGGCTTTTCCAAAATTTAACACGCCATCAAATTGAGCATGCATGGAGCCGCGGGGAGGCCGTCCCATGCAGTGGGCTCAGGGCGCAGAGGTACGGCAATCCCCCGTAAAGGCCGTGCGTGTTGCCCACAATTCGCAATGGTCGCGGTTTGCATCAATCCCCCGGCAGCACCTTTTATAAAGGGGGCTTAACGGGCAGCTGAAAACCAAAAGGCTCCTTCTTGAAAGGAGCTGTCGCCGCAGGCGGCTGAGGATTGGCCTGCCGATCGCCGCATGCCGCGCTTTATTCCGCTTCGGCAATCATGGCTGCAATGTTGGAAAAGTCAAAACCGGTGCAATGCTCCGCTACGTCAAAGCACGTGTGAAGCCCGTTTGCGCCGTTGGTGTGGATCAAAAGCGCATCCCGCGTCACAGGGTCGAAGCAAACGAAGGACTTGAAGCCGCCGTTGTCGCCCCAATGCCAGATCACCTCTTGATACAACCCCCAGCCAAGGCCCCATTCCACACCGTGGCCGGCCGGATTGCGCACCGCGCGCACCCGCGAAGCAAACCCGGTTTCCGAAAGGATCTGCGCCAGAAATTTTGGATAATCCGCAATCGTCACATACAGCGAAAACGCGGCGTTTGGCTCAAGCGCAACCGCGTGCTGCGCGCGCCCGCGCTTGGGTTCCGGCGCTCCCGCTTCATCCCAGGTGCGCGCAAGCGTCCGGTTGAGCGGCCCCGTCCACACCATCGCCGCATCCTCCATGCCAAGCGGGCCGAACAGCTCCGTTTGCAGCAGGTCGTCCAGCCTGCGCCCGGTGCGGTGTTCCACAACGGTTTGCAGGCAAGCGTATCCCGTGCCGGAATAGCGGAACCCCTGCCCCGGCGCAAATGCAAGCGGCAGCGGCGCGGCGCCCCAGTTGGGCAGCCCCGTTCCATGGGAAAGCACATGTGCAGCCGTCGCTTGCGCAAAACGCGGATCCTCCGTGGGCAGGCTGCCCGGCAGGGATTCGCACAGCGGCGCATCCAGCCGGAGCACGCCCGCTTCAACAAGCCGCAATACGAGATACGCAAACACAGGCTTCGTCAGCGAAGCCGCCTCGAAATGCGTTCCCATACTCACGGGCAAGTTGCGCACCGAATCCGCAATGCCGAGCGTTTCGGCGCATACCTGTTCCCCTCCGGAAAAGAACGCCATCGCCAGGCCCGGAACCTTGTTTTCTGCCATGGAAGCCTGCGCCGCCTGCGCGGCCGTTATCAGGTGCATTCTTTCAATCTGCATTCCGTCCCCCTCCTTATCCGCACGCCCGGCGCAATACGGCGCCCGCACGCGCGCCTGTGTGGCGGCCGTTTTCGGCGGTAAGCACGCCGTTGACATACACCTTCAAAATCCCCTCGCAAGCCTGCTGCGGGTTGGTGAAATCCGGCGTATCCCTGAGCGCTTCGAAATCAAACAGCACAAGATCTGCCCACATGCCCTTTTTAATCGTTCCGCGCTCGGAAAGCCTGAGGCGCGCCGCCGGAAGTCCCGTCATCTTATGCACGGCGGTTTCCAGCGAGAAGAGCTTCCTCTCACGGCAATAATGCGCAAGCACACGCACAAACGTGCCGTAATTACGCGGGTGCGGCTTTCCGGGTTCGTCAAGCGGCATCGCCCCGCCGTCCGAGCCGGTCATCACATAGGGTTTGCTCATGATGTGTTCGATGTCCTCCTCGCACATGCCGAAAGAGATTTCGCCCACGCGGTCGTTTTCGGCAATTACGATGTCGATCAACGCATCCGCAGGCTCCTCTCCCATTCGTTCCGCGATCTCCGGGATGGAGCGCCCTGCCATCCATTGATTCTCCTCCGTAGTGACATAGGAAACGAACAGATCCCCCCAGCGCCCGTGGTGGGAGGCCTCCATCTCATCGCGCACACGCGCGCGCAGCTCCGGGTTTTTCAGGCGTTCCAGCAGCGCGGGAACGCCACCGTCAAACGCCCATTCCGGGATATTGACGGAAAGCGTCGTTGCGGAAGCGCGGTATGGATACTGATCGCAAAACACCTCAAGCCCTTCCCGGCGTGCGCGTTCAATCATGGCCGTCGTGGTGAAGCAGCTCACCTGCCAATCCGGCTTGTAGGTAACCTTATGGTGTGAAACCTGAAGCGGCACGCGCGCCTCCCGCGCAATGCGGATGGCTTCCTCCGTGGCCTTTACGACGGTTCTCCCCTCGCCGCGCATATGTGTGGCGTAATAGCCGCCATAGGGCGCCACCGCCTTTGCAACTTCGATGAGTTCCTCCGTATCCGCATAGCTGCTCGGCGGATAAATCAGCCCCGAGCTTATGCCAAACGCACCGACTTCCATTGCTTCTGCAATCAGCGCGCGCATCCGCTGAAGCTGCGCGGGCGTCGGCTTTTCCGAACCGTATCCCATCGCGCAGGCGCGCACCGCGCCGTGCCCCACAAGCATGCCCAGGTTCACCGAAGGCGCCGCCGCTTCAACAGCGGAAAGAAACGCGCCCATTCCGGGCCAGCCGTCCTTCTTTCCCTCCGGCGCAGGACCTGCGGATGCGCCGCAGTTTCCGGCAATCTCCGTCGTCACGCCTTGCAGGATGCGGCTTTCCGCAGCCGGGCAGGCAAGGATGCTGTCGTCGCTGTGGGAATGAATATCAATGAAGCCGGGCGCAAGGTAATGATCCGCTGCATCCACAGTTTCGCGCGCCTCGCCGGAAAGTTTTCCGATTGCGGCGATCTTGCCCCCTTCCACCGCGATGTCTGCGCGGTACCACGGCGCGCCTGTTCCATCCACAATTCTTGCGTTTCGGATCATCAGATCATACATACGGCAAATGCTCCTTTTCTTCTTTATAAAGTTTTTATTTCTGCTTTTCGGTGTTTCGCTCTACGGTGTGCCTTGTTGTTTATGCTATCACGGATTCTCCCCCGAATCAATATTCCTCCTTTCCTTGTCAGCATTTTATCTCGCATCTTTGCAAAACGCGTGATATAATATGCCGCAAGATGATTAAAACATTGGAAAACAAACGATTTCATAAAGGCATCAGCCCCATTCGGATTCTTCCGCTGGGCTTTTTGTGCGTCGCCCTTCTCGGAGCGCTGCTGCTGATGCTGCCCATCGCTTCCCACGGGGAGCCGCTCAGTTTTTTTGATGCGCTGTTTACCGCAACGTCCGCCTCCTGTGTGACCGGCCTCGTCGTGGTGGACACAGGAACGCATTTTACGCTGTTCGGGCAGATCGTCATCCTTGTGCTCATCCAGCTTGGCGGGCTCGGCTTTATGACGGCTGCAACACTGCTGTTCCGCGCAACGCGCAAGCGCATTTCCCTGCGCAGCCGCATGACGCTTGCCGAGTCCTTCGGAGAAGACAGGCTGCAGGGTGTGATCCGGCTCTGCATGAGCGCTGTGAAGTATACCTTTATCATTGAGGGCTGCGGTGCGGCGCTCCTTTGCCTGCGCTTTGTGCCCGATTTCGGTCCGCGCGGCATCTGGATGGGGATTTTCCACAGCGTGTCCGCCTTCTGCAACGCCGGATTTGATTTGATGGGCAATTTTGCCTCGCTCACCCGCTATGTGGGCGACCCGCTTGTCAACTTCACCATTATGGCGCTTATCATCACCGGCGGGCTTGGTTTTTCCGTAATCGTTGAGCTGCGCGAGCACAAGCGGTTTTCCAAGCTTTCCATGCATGCAAAGCTGGTCCTTACAGCCACCGGCGTGCTGTTAATGAGCGGCATGGTGCTGTTTTTGCTGTTTGAAGCGGGGAACCCCGCAACAATGGGCGGCCTTACGCCCCCGCAAAAGCTGCTTGCCGCGCTGTTCCAATCCGTGACCTGCCGCACAGCGGGCTTCAACACGATCCCGCAGGAAACCCTTACGGACGCAAGCAAGTTTCTTTCTTCCATTTTAATGATTATCGGCGGCGGCCCCGCCGGAACGGCAGGCGGCATCAAAGTCACCTCCGTTGCTGTGCTGCTCCTGACTGCGCACGCCTGTATCCGCAACCACCGGGATACCGAGGTGTTCGGCCGGAGGCTTTCCGCCATTTCCGTGCGCCGCGCGCTCTGCCTCGCCCTCATCGCCGTTTTGGTGCTTTTTGCAGCGCTCATCGGCATCACTTTCGCAGAGCAGCATGCGCATGCAAACCTTAACTTTCTGGATTTCTTCTTTGAAGCCACCTCCGCGCTCGGCACGGTTGGCCTGACGGCAGGCCTTACTGCCGCTGCCTCCACATTTACGCGCGCAATCCTTTGCGCCCTGATGTACCTTGGGCGCGCAGGAATTATGACCATCGCGCTCGCAATTGGCGGGCGGACGGAGGAACCCGCCATCCGCTATCCGGAGGGCAACATTCTGATCGGCTGACACGAACGCCGGGAAAGGAACCATTATTTATGTCCAAACATGCAAAATCATTTGCCGTCATCGGGATTGGCCGCTTTGGGGAAAGCGTAGCCCAAACGCTCTGCACGCTCGGCCACGAGGTCTTGGCCGTTGACCGCGATGAAGCGCGCATTGCCTCCGTTGCAGATCACGTCACACATGCAGTGGTTGCAGATACTACGGATGAGCGCGCGCTCAAGCGCATCGGCGTGCGCAATTTTGACTGCGTCATCATCAGCGTGGGGGACGACATCCGAGCTTCCATCCTTACAACCGTGCTTGCAAAGGAGCAGGGCGCGCAGCTTGTGATTGCCAAAGCATCCGATAAGCTGCATGCACGCCTGTTGGAAAAGACCGGTGCGGACAAGGTCGTGCTGCCGGAGCATGAAGGTGGTGTGCGCCTTGCGCGTTCCCTGGTTTCGGGCAGCATCATCGATTATCTTGACCTTTCCGATAAATACAGCATCAATGAAACGCTCATTCCTGCGCCTTGGATTGGAAAAACGCTGATCGAGCTGAATGTGCGCAACCGGTTCGGCATTTCCGTGATCGCCATCCGCCGCGGCGAGGAAATTATTGTAACGCTGGATCCCAAAGCGCCGCTTCGTGCGGGCGATGTGCTTGTAATGATCGGTGCGAACGAATCGCTCACGCGCATCGGCCACGGGAACGTATAGCGAATTGCGCAAAACGCGGGGAGCGCCTTGCTCGTCGAGTGTTGTGCGCGCTTCCCGGATCCACTTGGTTTTTTAACAAGCCGAATAAAGGCCGCCTCGGATGAGGCGGCCTTTGCCGTTGATACTCTGTTCGGTTATTTGCACTTACGAGCTCTTGCATCCAAAGATACGCTGGAAGAAATCACGGATCGCATCAAAAACACTGCCGCTCCCCTCCGGTTCCGCAGGCGTTTCACCTCACGCAGGCGTACCGTTACGCAGCGCTCCCCGCTTTCCCCGCAAAACGGCCGGAAGTTATCCGTAACGGAAACCGACCGCGGCGTCTCAAGCGCGATGGTCACGCCCGCAAGTGTAAATGCATAGTTCATCAGGAAAACATATTAGATATATTTATTAATCCATTCGTATAGCAATAATCTTCAAGTATCACGTTGCATACACCCTCACTCGAAAATACGTTATCCACAGGATTGCCAAAATTATCGTAGCCCGTGGCAGTACAGGTTAATGCATCAGCAGTTGTCAACGTCACATTACACCCTGCAATATGCTGCGACAGCTCAAAGCTCTCGTAATAAAGCTCAGGTTTCACGTCGGCTTTCATTCTTCTTTCCTCCCCGTTTCATGGCAATGTAAAATATTTAAATCCGTTTCAAACTTCACGCGAACCCGCTCAGTCGCCTGCACCGATGCGCACAACCGCAGCCTCGCCCAAATAGCAATCCACAGCTGAAACAGTTGCGCTGCCGCCGGCAGGGATATCTCCCGCCGCGTACGCATACGCCGTTCCGCCAAAGTATACGTCCTCAAACACCGTGTGGCAATACACCGTAACTCCCGCAATCGCTTCGGCAGAATTGTTGGTGAGCGTAACCTCGGTCTCCTGCACTGCGGCGGAAAGCCTGTCCGCCATCAGCGGCGTGCTTTGTTCAAACTGCGTTGTGCCGGCAATCGCCGTGCAGAAATTTGAAAGCACATAGGCGCTGTTGTCTTTTGCAAATGCCCAGACGGTCTGCCCGGCCGGAAGGTCCCGCACCTCGAAAGCGAGTTCCTTCCCATCCGCCAATGTAACGGTAAGCCGTGCCTCCGCAAGATGCTCCTCCGAGCGGTTTGTGATCACGAGAGAAGCAATGTCTTCGCCCATTTCGTCCCCGCAGTCCGGGTTGTATCCCGAATATTGAAACAGGGAATCCACCGTAAGTTTCCCTTCTTCCAGCGAATACGGAAAAGCAAGGCTCTGTATGGTCGGCTCCGGTGTTTGCGCCGCATCCCCCGCCGCTTGCGTCGCGTCGGGCTCCACCGTTTCGCCAGGCTTGTCCTGCTCTCCCCCAGGCGTACCCACGGGTCGTAAAAGTCCCCAAATTAAAACGGCAAGCAGAACCAGCAGCACCGCAATGACCGCAATCATCAGCACCGTTGTTCTGCCGTGCGCCTGTTTTCCGCTCATTCTTTCTCCTCTCCGCAAAGCAGCATGCCAACTTTCTCCATCTGCCCGATAAAAGCACGGACGTCAGCCGTTGCCCGATCCACTTCATATTCCGCTAAAAGCGCTTCCACCAGCTCTTCTTCCGTGCGTTCTTCCTGCAATGTATTCCAAAGCAGCAATCCGCTTTCACTGAGGTTGAGCATCCCGTGGAGCTTTTGGGCGGTTTCCCCAACCGGAATCAAAATATGCTCGCCGGCAATTTCTCGCAGCACAAATTCTCTTGTTGCTTTCAAGTTGCCTCCTTCTGTTGCAAATGCCCATAAACCCCTGCGGCGCAACCCGTGCAGTCCGCAGTTGCGGCTTCTGAACCCAATAAGGGTATACTCCCACTTCTTACCTATATATTTTTGTTTATCATATCGTCAAATCAGCCAATTTGTCAATCAGAAAACCATCAAGGCATCCTCTTTTTTACCTAATTCATTTATATTTGAAGATTTGATATTACATTTTCTTCATTTTCTAACCGTCATATAAAGCAAGACGCCCCATCCCCCCACCATGAAAACATTTGCCTGTAGGTTTGTCAAACATGTTGGACGGTATAGCAACGAAGGAAAAGGTTGGGAGAGCAATACTGTAAAGGGCGCATAGGATGGTTATTGGAGGCTCTTCGATGCACAGCGAG
>CDZQ01041670.1_pt1 | contig 12155 bp, 10 predicted proteins | sample 554831 | NCBI WGS metagenome assembly CDZQ01 (sample SAMEA3182112, study PRJEB8094) | gut metagenome | biome: human; feature: gut; material: Stool; isolation source: human stools | place: Canada | collected 2013-05-06
GTTTTGACTTTATGGGTCGATATATAGTATAATAAGGACGAGAGATATCAAGTAGGGGGTGTTTGGCATGCGACCGATTCGTATCAACAAATCAAAAGCATTTTGGGTTATTCCTGTTGCCGTAGTGATTTTATGTGTGCTGTTGTTGCAATATCTTTTTCTTCGCAGACAGGTTGACGTTCGGGAGGTGTCTCCGCAAAACGGCGTATTGGATATTACTGCGGTAGACTGTACTCAAGAAGTTCTCAATATACAAAACAACTGGGATTTTTACCCGAATGAGTTGTATACGTCTGAAGATTTTTCTTCCGGAACTGTTAAAGAGAAAGCGGACGAAGAAGTATCCGCTTCGGATTTTGCTTATGGAACATATCGGTTATTGATTCGTGCAAAGCCCAATCAGTACTATACAATTTGCGGTTTTTCAATTGATTATGCTACACGGGTATTTGCCAATGGATCGGAGATTTCGACATTTGGAAAAGTTTCCGATCATGCAGCCGATTCCGTTCCGCAAGTTGGATACATGACACTTCCGTTATTCTCCGGAGAATCCGGACAGATCGAGGTAATTTATCAGTATTCGAATTATGTGTATCGAGAAGGCGGATTTATTCAGCCGACTTATCTTTCTTCTCCCCAGAACATGGAAGAGTTTAAGGCCGGCAACAATTTGGCTTCTCTTAGTGTCAGTGGCGGCCTTTTATTGCTGATGATATATTTTTTGTTGAATGCCGTTGTTCGTAAAAAATCTGATTTTCTTTGTCTTGCTTTTTGCTGTTTGGTTATGGCATTGCGGGATCAAAATTTTTACAATATTCATTTGTTGTCGCCAGATGTTTCCTGGTATATAAAATATCGAATTTTTATTTTGGTTGTGATGTTGCTTCCCGTAGCCTTTTTATTGTTGTTAAAAAGTGTATATTATAAAGCAACAAAGAATTGGCCTCTATATGTTTATTTAGGAATTGTACTTACTGCCACTGTTTTAATCATTGTTCTTCCCACTCAAGTTGTAGCATTAGTTTCAGCTGCGCTATATTATGCATCTATTCCTTATTTATGTTATCTTTTGGTTGGTGTTGTACGACACTATTGGAAACAACGGCGCCTTTCCCTTGCTGACGTTTTAACTCTTGCAGGTTTTTTGATCTTATTAGGCACGTTGCTGTATGAGGCCTTGTTGACTGGAAAAAGTTCTGCCGTGGCACATTACGGTTTTGCTTCAATAGGCATGCTTGTATTTGTGTTTTTGACAGCAATTTCTATCAGTTTGCGAATGCAGGAGCGAGAGATTGCTTTTGTTGAAAGTCGCAACCGTAGCCAGATGCTAGAACGAATGAATCAGATGAATATGGATTTCTTACATAAAGTTGCGCATGAATTAAAGACGCCACTAACTGTCATCTCCGGATATGCTCAGTTAACCAGGATGCAGCTATCTGCAAATCATTTAAGTGAGGAGACTCCGGAAAATTTAAAAACAATCCAGCAAGAAGCGCAACGACTTGCAAACATGGTAACACAACTATTGGAATATTCCTATGGTAGGAAAAGTGAGATTGCTTTTAGTCGTATTCATGTGCGGGAGCTTTTAGATAATGTAGGAGCGATTGCTGTTCCGATGTGTTTGAAAAATAAAAATGAAGTAGTTATAGATTATTCAGATTGTCCGGATATCCACGGGAATTTTGAAATGCTGCTTCAAGTCTTTATCAACTTGATTGTAAATGCTAATAAACATACAGAGAATGGAAGAATCACTTTATCCGCTTTTCCTCTAGATAATGAAAATAAAGTTCAGTTTCAAGTTTTGGATACGGGAACGGGGATTTCGGAAGAATATCTCGTCCATATTTTTGAGCAAGGGTTTAGTGCAGACGGCAGCAGTGGATTGGGCTTATCGATTTGTCAAGAGGCTGTAGAAGCACATGGAGGAAAGATCTGGGTAGAAAAGACCGACGAAAATGGAACGATATTTGCCTTTACTATTTTAGAAGAGGAGGAATCGTGTTGAGTACCATTTTGTTAGTCGAGGATAATCCTCATATCATGAAAATTAATGCAGAAATGCTTACCATGCGTGGTTATGAGATATTAAAAGCCACAACAATAACACAATGCATAGAGACGTTACGGTGGCATCCAGTAGATTTGATTGTATTAGATGTGATGTTGCCGGATGGAAATGGCATTGATTTGTGTCGTCGTTTAAAAAAACATTATCCTGTACCGATTTTATTCCTTTCTGCTTTGGGTGAAAACCAGGATATAGTAGAAGGGCTTCGAGCAGGTGGAGATGACTATCTTGTAAAACCCTATGATCTTGAAGTGTTTGTAGCTCGGATTGAGGCCCGGGTGCGAGGAAGTGCAGAAAAAAGAAGATATCTTTGTTATGGCTGTTTAAAGTTGGATACGCTGTCTCTTTGTGGGTATGTCCGTGGAAAGGATATGTTACTGACGCAAAAAGAATTTTCTGTTTTGCTCCTTTTAGTGCAAAATGCGGGAAAAACAGTGCCTGTTTCTAAAATTGTGCATGAAGTGTGGGGAAGTGAAATAGAATCAGGAACTCGTTCGTTGTGGACGTTGATTTCTCGTTTGCGAAAAAAATTAGAAAGTGAAAAAACACGCCTGCAGATTCTTTCGCAACGTGGAGACGGTTATGTGTTGGAACAGCTTTAAAAAGTTTATATTGTGGCGAGTCTTGTGTTTTTGCAAGGCTCGCCATTTGTTTATTATCTTGTTTGCTTTTCGCATTTTGGAGGAGTAATGGATTTTGTTCAAATAGATTGTTGAATATTTTCATAGACCGAATCGGTTTTGATAAGCTGTCTTTTAATGACTGTGATGTGGTAATAGAGATATTTTTTAAGACAAATAGCCAGTGTAAGGTGCGGGAGATTTTTTTTGATTCATGCATACGAAAAAAGCATTATGTGCGTTTTGATTTAGGGTCTTTGTATTGTTGAAAATATTTTTATTTTATTATGTTTATTTAGGATGTTTTTATATTTTATGGCGGTTTTCCTATTTCGGAAAACCGCCATTTTTAGCTTTTATATTGAAATTTTAACGTCCTGTACCTTTATCAAAATTCAAAGATACAACTATGATAGAAATTATTGATACACTCTAACATAGTCGATGCTGATGTTCATTTTATCAAGGTCATCCTCTGTAAAACTTCCTACCCAGGTTGCATTTTCAGCTCCATATCCGCCTCCGTAAAAGTCCCACAGAATATAAGCTTCACTGTCTTCATAAGCTTCGATGTTTTTAACGGCTTTAACTACTTTGCCGTTATAATAGTAATATAAAGCATTTTCTGTCCAAACGCAGGATACCTCTGCATATTCTCCGTTAAAGAGATTTTGGTCCATATAGGCAATGAAATCAGAATCATGTTCTAAGGTGTCTTTGTCCCAGAAATGTTCTGTTATCTGATATTGATCTGGGCTCCATGCAGTAGAGCACTCCATAATATCAATTTCGCCGCAGTAGTTATTCCGATTTTCAGAAGTGTTGCGATATCTAAAGAAGTAAGAGGTCGCGTATCCTTCGTCTTGAATCAGTAACCAAAAGGCTGCATTATTTCCGGCACTGGTACCTACGGGTAGCTTTACACTGGTTGTGAAACATCCAAAGTGTTGTGAAAATGCATTCTCGGTAGACATGCCACCGTATACAAAATCTGCCGGCCCGGCAAGTTGTCCTTGGTGGTATACTTCTTTGCCTTCGCCGCTTTCAATGCGTAATGTGCATTTTCCGTCTTCTACGTATATAGCGTCTCGGCTTTCTGCCATGGTTTTCCCTTGGCCGATATCCGATACCGGATTCCAGACATTTTTAGCATAGGGCCATTTGGATTCATCTAACTCGGTTCCGTCAAACTCGTCTTGGAATGTCATAGACCAATTTTTGATCATAAGCGGATAATATCCTGTAATGTCCGGATTGTCATTCTTTTGGGCATAAATTTTAACGCCTTGTATAGAGGTGTTATCTTTAAATTCTGCAGGGACTGTTACTTTTGCATTTTCAAATTTAATTTCCGGAATATTGCAGAAAAGAGTGTAGTCCTTCTCATTGAGGAGTTTGATACTTCCACCCGAATACTCCATTACTTTAAAGGTATATTCTGCATCATAACCGGGAATGCCGGGATGATTTACATCGATTCGAACGCTCAAATAGTTAGGAACTTCTTCCTGTGTCGTTTCCACTTCTCCGTCTCCGGTAAAGAACACAAAATCTCCCATAGTATCTGTTCGGATGATTAGGAATCCGTCTTGATGATAGGTGGGAACCTCTTTAGTCTGTTCTTGCCCAATGACCATGACTCTCAGCGAGTCGTTTTGTGAGATACTTCCCTCCGGGATGGCAATTTCTACTTCGCCCGTAAGATCGTAAACACTGACAACTCGAGTCATATCATTAATGAGCTGTATCGTGTAAAGGTCTTGTAACTCAGCTCCGGGAACTTTTTGTTGTAAAGTAGTATTTGTCTGTTCCGTATCAAGGGTGTTCTGGTAAGCATTAACAACGATGGATTCCGGTAAAATGCCGTTTTTATCCCATACTTCGATTTTATTTCCGGAACCACAGTAAAATTTATTAACATATTCGTATGGATCAGCAGCTGCCGGCTTGTCTGACCAAAATTCAAAAGGCATAATATGGATTTGTTGCCCGGGGGAAAGAAATGTTTCTGCCGTAGCGTCTTCCGGTACAAATAAATTGATATTTTTGATTTTGGTAGGATCAAAAGAGGAAGATGCATTTTCCAGTAACGATTTGAACGGAATCCGAATTTCGTTAAAGCCCTCCACCGCTTTTTCTGTATCTATAAAGAATGAATATCTTGCTGTTGAAGTCCAATTTTCGTTATTCATTGAAATTTGGAGCGTCATACTTTGAGGCACACTGATATAAAAACGAAGATATCCCGTTTCAATATATTGACTAATATCTCCTACAGGGTCTAAATAAAAGAGAAAAGAACCTTTTTCTTGATAGTATTGCTCATCGTTTAGTTGGATTCTTCTGCACCATGTAGATTTTGCATAGTTGGGATCATCACGCTCGATGGGCTTTATTGCACTTGTGATCGCGCCTGAGGAACAATAAAAACTTTTTCGCACAGATGTAAATAAAAGGGAACCTACCGGCGTTTTATCTATTACTGTGCAAGAGGAAGAAATGAGGGTTGCCAGTGTTAACAGCAACAACATCAGTTTTTTCATAAATATCACCTCAAAATAAGACAAAAACAACTTTTTAAGTTTATTATATTTTATCATAATATATGAATAAAGTCAACGACAGTGACTAAAAAATAGAATGAAAGAAAAAGTGATCGAGATTTGTTACGATGGAATTAGAAGTATTTGGAATCTTTTTATTGTCATTGATTTAAAAGTGGGACTGTGATATAATATGTTTAATATGTTTTAGGTTTTGAGTAACCGATTTTTATAAACAGATAATTTATCTTTATATCCGGAAATCAAAGGCGATATCATTGAGAAATGGAAGGGGCTTAGTAAAAGGAGCGTTTTATGAAATTGATATTAAGTGACAAACCTTTGAGTTTGGCTATGGAACAGATATCAGGGGATATCAAGATGATTGATTTATCTTCATTAAAGATATCTAATTGTGTGGGGTGTTTTGGTTGCTGGGTTAAAACTCCGGGCAGATGTGTGATACGGGACGATGCGGTAAAGGTTTATCCGTGTATTGCCAAAAGTGATACGGTACTGTATGTCAGCCGAATTCGCTACGGTGGCTATGATACGATGATGAAAACCATGTTGGAGCGTGCGATTCCGGTACAGAAAGCTTTTATTCGGTTGTTGGACGGCGAGACGCATCATGTTCAGCGCAACGTGGCGCTTAAGCAGGCAACCATAGTGGCGTATGGATGTGACGATAAAGAGGAACAACAAGTTTTTCAGCGTTTGGTTGCGAGAAATGCAAAAAATATGAATTTTAAAAGTTATAAAGTCATTTTTGTTAAAGAGTCTCAAGCCGAAAACGTAGTCAGAAAAGAGGTCGAAACATGGGAAAAATAATGATACTCAATGCCAGTCCTCGGGCGCCTCGGTCTCATTCTAAAGCATACGCAGACATTTTTTCAAAGTATAGCAAACAGGAAACAGAATATTTTATTGTCTCTTCTCCCTATTATGAGCGTATTTTTGCACAAATAGAGCAGGTGTCGGATGTTCTGTTGGTCTTTCCGCTTTATGCAGATGGAATCCCGGTTCCGCTTTTGAAATTTTTAAAAGAACTTCAGCAAAGATCTTTTCAGAAAAAGCCGGTTATTTCGGTGTTGATTAATTGCGGTTTTTTTGAACCCGGGCAAAATGACATCGCGGTTGAAATGGTAAAGATTTTTTGTCGGCAGAATGGCTATGTTTTTGGCTCCGTTTTAAAGATCGGGAGCGGGGAGGCAATATTAACAACTCCCTTTGTCTGGTTTGTGAAGCGAAATATCAAAAAACTTGCACAAAGTATACACAAGCAGCGTTATCAAACATTGCAGACGACCATGCCAATTTCTGTAAAGATGTTTGTTCGTGCTTCTACCCGTTACTGGCTGAGCTACGGTGAAAAAAACGGTGTTACCGAAGAGCAGATGCAAACCATGCAAATAGAAGATTAGTTCTCAGCACATATACTACTAAATATTCTGTCCATGAGTAAAGAAATGGATTATGTATTATAAAAAATCCGAACGAAAGGGGAAACCTCTCGTTCGGATTTTTTTATGGATAAAAGTTGTGAGGCCATACTTGATGATATAGAACCATTGGTTGTAAAGAACTAAGTATGACCTTTGATTTTGAAAATAAATCCAATGAGTTTGTTTTTTATTATTGGACGGTAACAAACGCTCCTGCGCCGGGTTTCAGGGAGAGGGTGTACACGCCGTCTTGGGCCTGCAGAGTAGTTGCCTGACCATTATAATATGCCGTTACCGTCTTGTTGGCAGAAACGGTAAATGAAACGGTTGTTGTCTGCGCAGTTCCGGGATTTTCGGCATTGGTAATCATAAATGCTTTATCTGAACTATTATTTTTTGCAGAAAACTGTCCTATCAGTAATGGCTGAGCACTGTTCAAAATTTGAAGATCATGATCCGCAAAGGTGGTCATTGAGGACATATAGGATGGAAGTGGCTTTTCGTGATATTCTGACGTATTGAGATAGTTATATTGAGCGAATACCTCAGACATTACTTCCAATTCTTCGTGTAAAATTTGTCCGTAATCCCATAGTTTGGTATAATTGTGTCCATAATCCCGCATGGCGTATACTTGTGCGGAGACGCCTCCGCCTGGCTGATACCCCGGTACATCATAACAGTAATGTACAATTTTAGATGCGCCAAAGGCAAGACAGGAGTAGGCCTGAAATCGCAGATCTGCCAGAGTCGGATAGGTATCCTGACTGACCCCGGTCATGGTTTGGATATAGATCCAGTGATCTAGATTGTTTTGTTTCGCCGCGTTTGCCGTAGTTTGGAGCCCTTTATAATAGTTGGAATCAATCACCCGGGATCCGTTTTGGGTATGCAGCGGATAGGGATCCTGACAAACATGATTGGATGAGGTTACGGTGGAGACAAAATGGTTCACATAGACATCAAAGGATATTCCACCCATGTAATCCATTCCGTAATTCGGGAACAGGTTGACGTGCATATCATATTCGGGTAAGACCTGTGTATAGATATTCATTTTCTGTTCCAGTTGTCCAAACAGATTGTAATGAGGTTCGTCGTATAAGTTATTTCCGGCAAAGGCGGGAGACTCTCGATAAGCTGCCGTCATTTGTTCAACGTCTTCGGGGGTAAATGTAGAAAGCGCATTGAGATCATAGTCATGGATCAGCGCTTTAATCCCGTATTTTTCTGCCCAGTGCAGGCATTGTTCTGATTTTTCGTCGTTATGCAGATAATCTAAGATAATAAAGTCGATACCGCATTCTGCCAGCATTTTAAAATCATCTTCTACTGCGTATTCCCGATGGATTGCACAAAAACCTCCGATTTCAATTTGATCTTTTGTCAATGGACCGGGTTCAAAATATTCAAAATATGCGTAAAGGTTCTGGCCGGAACAAAGGTAAAAAACATCGTCTGCTTTTTGTCCTTTGCCGTTTTCTTCGGTGTACCAACCTCGGAAAACATATCCGTCTTTTTCCGGAACAAGAGGCTGATTGACCGTTTGATATCGAGCTGCGGTTTGGGTGTCGATCAAGTTGCCGTTTGCATAATATTGGATTTGACAGGTTTCCGGGATAGAAATCGAATCTCCTAGTGCGATCCGAGCGATACATAAAACGGAACTGAGCGTAACTTTACCTGTATTTTGAATGTCTGCAAGATATTGTTCAGCCTCAGTTAGAACCTGTTCTGTCACGACGAATCGGGCTACTTTCAGCACATCAGCCAGAGAAACCTGACTGTCTTGGTTTACGTCGCCGCGTTTATTCTCGGAGATAACCAAAACAGCCCCTTGTTGAATTTCGTATTTTAACAGTGCGCCGGTTTGATCTCGAAGTTTTTCACACGTGAGCAGTAGAGGTGTCTGTCCGCTTTCTGCAAAAGATTTAACACGGAAGGTGATTGTCCATGTAAAGTCCTGTGCTGCGGTTTTTTCAAAATTTTCGTATCTTAAAAAGACTTGGTTTTTATAGACATCTGTATTTTCCATAGAATCGGAGAGGTATTCGAGTACGGAACTGTCATACATTAGCCCGAAGTTACCATATCCGATATCGGATCCGTTTGGAATATGGATTTGGATTGTTGCGGTGTTTGCCGCAGAGACTTGCACACTGCTGACGTTAATAGAATATGCCTTTTGTTCTTTCAGCTGCAGGCCTGCAATGGCATCTAACAGCGCATTGTAAGCGTTTAGACAGTCTTTGTCCGTGTGCCAGCTGTTTTTCACCATGTCGCAGTAATCGATGGCATCAGATACTTTTTTCCAAGATTCTGGCGTATACTGGTCGGCGTTTGCCGAAACTTTAAAATATTCTTCCCGTGCTTTATTGATAAAAGCATTGCCAATAAATAATGCAGGTTGGAATTGGTTGTAATAGTAGTCCTCTAAGTCGTTTACAGCTTGGACATAGTCTGCCGTTGTTGCAGAGGTGTTTCCTATCAATTCTACGCCTTTTTGAATTTTTTGCGCGAGTTCTAAAGTTTCTTTTTTGGGGGAAGCGGAGGTGTCTTTTTTCAGTTCATTTCTGTATGCGAGAGTTTGCTCTGCAAGGGTAGATTTGTGAGAAAGTACCTCTGCATCTTGCTTAATTTGTCCCTGTTTTAAGCCGTCGACTAATCCTTGCAGAGAGTCTAGGGCTGCCTGTCCGTCTATATCTAACGCTGAAATATTATTTTTATATAGATCTATCAGATTTGCAGCTTGTGTATATGCTTGCGAATATTTTTCTGCCAGTTCTGTCGGATAATTTGCCAAATCTCCTACTCTGCTAATGATACGGTCTCGATAGATTTGCAGCCCCGCACTGATCGGCATATCATTGCGCCAAGTTGTCCAGCTTTGTTCCAATTGCCGAATGATGTCTTGATAGGTTTGATCTGGGAAAACTTGAGTACTGTCTGCATAAATTCGAGCAGTTGGCAACAAAACATTGACATAGCGCTTATACTCTGTATGACTCTTATATTCTCCCATCGTAATGCGTTCTGCGTATCCCTCATAGTACGGTAATAGGGAAAGAAGTTCTTCTTTTGCAGAAGAAGCCGCATGAAAAGGAACCGCATAAGCAAGAGAAAATAAAATCAATAGTGTTAAAATCAAAGAAATTGCTTTTTTCATAACGATACGTCCTTTAAACACATGATGATTTATTATATCATATTTGTATTATTTATACAATGTGCAGGTTGGCTTATTTTTATGGCTTATTTTTGTGCGGTATATAAAAAAGAAAGGCGCTTGACGCGCCTTTCTTTATGTTTTATTTATTCAAAATATTCTTTGATTTTATCGGTTGCATTATTGATATCGCTGCTAACCGTAATAAAGATTTTAATATTATTTTGAATGGTTTGCAATTCATCTAAGAATTTTTCCAGTTCACCAATATCGTCCGAACGACAGATCTTCGTAATCGAGTCGATATAAATCGCTGTTATATCATAGTTGCTGGCCACCAGTCCGCAAAGAAAACCGTAGAACATATCGTAATCAATGATCCCGTATTCATCCGTAGAAATGAGTCTTGCTTTATGGTCGATGTCATAACGTAACTTATCGCCTTTTTCGATGCACAGCACATCACCGTGTTCGGACGTTACTGCCGCATTTACTTTGTCAATGAGTGTTTTTGTCTTACCTGTTCCTTTGAGTCCCATCATTAGTTTTACCATAATGTAATCACTCCTTTGATTATATTATATCATCTGAAAAACCTTTTTTCAAGACCTGAAACAGGATTTACAAATGTTTGTCAAAAATAGATAAGTTCGGCGGTTCGTTTACAGCATTTTTCCCAACTCTTCTTTTTTGTCTTCGTATCCGGGCTTACCCAACAAGGCAAACATATTGGACTTGTAAAGCTGTACGCCCGGCTGGTCAAAAGGGTTTACTCCTAATAAGTAGGCTGAAATTGCGCAGGCCTTTTCATAAAAGTAGATCAACTGCCCCATGGTATAGGCATTCATTTCGTCAATTTCAATGACCGTATTGGGTACTCCGCCGGCAGTGTGTGCCAAAGTCGTTCCGAGAAAAGCCTTCTCATTAACTTCTTGCAGTGTTCGGCCAGCAAGAAAATTCAGTTCGTCAAGATTGCGAGAATCCTCGCCGATCGTTGTATTGTATTGAACGTCTTTAATCCATAAAACGGTTTCACAGAGATTTCGCATTCCTTGTTGAACATATTGTCCCAGAGAATGTAAATCTGTTGAAAAGATCATACTGCTAGGGAACAATCCTTTGTTGTTTTTGCCTTCGCTTTCACCAAACAGTTGCTTGATCCATTCTTGAAAACACTGCATGGATGGTTCATAAGCGACAGTGATTTCTGTTGTATAGTTCTTCCTTAACAGAATATTTCGAATAGCTGCATACTTATAGCAGTCATTTTTCTGCAAGTTCGGGTCAAAATACTTTTCAACCGCATCGGCAGCCCCTTTCATCAACTTGTCGATGTCGATGCCTGCGCAGGCAATGGGGAGTAAGCCGACAGCTGTTAATACAGAATATCTTCCGCCGATGTTGTCCGGAATAACAAATGTCTCATATCCCTCTAAGTCTGCCATGGTTTTTAACGTACCTTTGGCTTTGTCCGTAGTTGCATAGATTCGTTTATTAGCTTCCTTGCCGTATCGGCTTTCCATATACTTTTTGACTAGACGGAAAGCGATAGCTGGTTCGGTCGTCGTTCCGGATTTAGAGATGACGTTGACGCAAACGTCTTTGCCTTCACACAGCGAAATGATATTGTTAAAATAGTTAGAGCTGATATTGTTGCCTAAAAAATAAATTTCAGGCGTATTTTTGGTCAGACTGTCGTAAAACGGTGACTTCAGCGCTTCGATTACGGCACGGCTGCCCAGATAGGAGCCTCCGATTCCGATAACAAGCAAAACCTGACTTGTTTGAATAATCGTTTCCGCAGCTTTTTTAATCCGGGCAAATTCTTCTTTGTCGTAATCGTTTGGCAGCGTCAGCCAGCCTAAGAAATCGTTGCCGAGGCCGGTACGTTCCGTTACCAGTCTGTGTGCCGTTTCTACAAACGGCTGCATGGCGGAAAATTCGCTGTCACTTACAAATTTCCGCAGGTATTTTGTGTTTAAGGTTATTGCCATCCTGATTCTCCTTTTTTTATTCGATTGAAAAATCCTCTGCACTAAAATCCGTTTGCACGGATACGCAGGTAGGGACCCGTTTGAGCGGGTCATAAATAAAATGCCTACATTTAAACTGTCTTTGAATAAGGCCGTAAACATCGCAGATTACATGTTCTTCATTCATCAGCATATGTCCTTGTCTGCAATAAGCGCAGTCTTTTTCGACCTTTTCAAACATGAAATCACTCCTTTCATATTATATGACAAATACGCTTTTATTTTACAAGAAAAAGTCGTATTTTGAAAGATTGTTAATATTATATCA
>CDZQ01060774.1_pt1 | contig 12149 bp, 12 predicted proteins | sample 554831 | NCBI WGS metagenome assembly CDZQ01 (sample SAMEA3182112, study PRJEB8094) | gut metagenome | biome: human; feature: gut; material: Stool; isolation source: human stools | place: Canada | collected 2013-05-06
TAATGATAAAAAATTTTTGTTTATTTCAATTTTGTGACTTTGTGCATAAGTGTACTTTTTTATCAGAAAAACATTGACATTTCTCATCGCCTTTCCTGCGCGATTCAAGTCTTTATTTTTCAAGGTTTTATGCCGTCAACATACATCAGAATAAAAGGAGTGTGATCGATCACACTCCTTTGCTGTATCAGACCCCCATACTCTGGAGAATGTCTGCCAGCTGGCGGATCAGTCCACCTGCATGCGGATGCTTCACTTCAAATTTGGCGGCGATTCGTCTGGCATCGCTATCCATAATGGCGAGGTCGCTTGCTGCACTTTCATTTTTGACTGCCATCATTTTCCGGATATTGTCATCCAGTTCCCTGTATTCCTGTTTCAATGCAGGATCGACCTGTTCTGTTGAAGACAGGTGTGTCTGGATCTGATCGAGTTTATCTTTAATTTTTTGCATACAAACATCTCCTTTTTTATAAAAGCATATCATTTATTTTGGGTCACAACGGATTTTAAAAAGTTGTTCCGACGCACCATCTTGACTCACATCATGGACTCGTCACATCAATAATGGCACCCTGTTTTCATCATTGATAATGGAGGTTTTATGTACAGAAAAATACTTGTGCCAAGCGATGGTACTGTCCTTTCCGAAAAAGCCATCATGGCAGCCATCCAGTTTGCCGCATCCCATCCGGGTTGCAAAATCGTGGGACTTTCTGTTGCCGAACCTCTTTCATTCAACCAGATTGAAGCCCTGACAAAGTCGACCGAATCCGATTATCTGCTTCGCGAACAACTTTCTGCCCAATCCAGAGTGAAACGGATCGCCGAGCTGGCTGAAGAAGCCGGCGTTCCCTGCGAAACCGTTGTCGCGCAGTCGACGAAACCGAATGAAGAAATCGTCCGTATCGCTGATGAACACGATTGCGATTGTATCTTTATGGCGTCACACGGCCGAAAAGGCCTGAACAAGCTTTTCATCGGCAGTGAAACCCAGAAAGTTCTCGCGACTGCTCACGTTCCTGTTCTGGTTTACCGCTAATTCAACGTCAGTTCCCTGTTTCTCCGTCTGGCTGTCTGGGCAACAACAGCCAGACTTTCAGTTTCTGCTTCATCTTGCCTGCCTGTTCACCGGCTTCATTCCCGAATCCCCAGAAGTAATCCGCCCTGACAGGTCCTCTTATCGCCCCTCCCGTGTCCTGCGCCATCACCAGTTTCTTGAGTGGTGTCGTGCTGTAAGGCCTGGTCGTGTCGATGAAAACGGGTGTACCCAGCGGGACGTAACGTGGATCGACTGCTATGGAACGCTCCGGCGTAAGGGGAACGCCCTGTGCGCCGTTGGGCCCTACACCGGGGTCACTGATTTCTTCTTCCCTGAAAAAGACATAGCTCGGATTGGAGTCAAGCACTTCACGAAAACGTCGAGGATTGTTCTTGAGCCATTTTTTTATTTGCTGTGCAGATGCCTGGCCCGGTTTCAGCTCTCCCTTGTCGATAAGATAACGACCAATTGAACGATAAGGACGACCATTCTGGTTGGCATAAGCCACACGAATGGTTTCATTTGTTTCAGGGATATAAACACGGCCCGACCCCTGAATTTCAAGGAAGAAAGCATCCAGAGCGTCATCGACCCAGACAATTTCATTGCCTGCGAGCTTGTTCGATTTTTCCAGCTCACCCCGCGTTTCATATGGGACGACACGATTTTCTTCCAGTTTTCCGCGCAAGCGAAGTCCCTTCAACTGGGGATAGGCACTCGCCAGATCGATCGTCAAAAGATCGGAAGGCTCACGATACAAAGCTGTCTTGAAAGCCCCTTTCCTGACCCGGCTACCTTTCAGCAAAGGCTCGTAATAACCGGTTGCCATACCTGTATCGGAACCGTTTTCACCGATAACACGATAAGGGACGAAATTCGATTCAAAAAAATGTCTGACGGCAAGGCCGTCATTGGGATCGATCGATTTTGCATTCAGACAGATGTCGCGCCATTGTTCTTTTTTCCCGAGAGCACGACAGGAGTTCATGAAGGCGGGCCACACTTCCCTGACATCGTCGTCATTCCATCCGGGAATATCCGAAAAGGAGACCTGATGACGCCCTTCGGTGAATACCTGACCAGGCTCTTCCGGTGTCGTCGGCGGAGTTGTTGTACATGAAGCGAGCAAAAGGGACAGGCATCCCAGAATGAAGTAAGGAAAAAGACGTTTAAAAGACATGATGGATATCCACATTGCTTATTCAATCAGAACCGCGATCCCACTTTTCAGAGTTCGCCAATGTGCACCATTATAGGTAAATAAAACAGGCACGACATTCTTTTCCCTTTAAAACATCAAACTAAACCGTCTCAGTGAAGCGTCCTTGGCAAAGACAGCAGAAATTCCGGAATCTCCACATTGAACTGCGCGCCCTGTTCCGTTACACACAAAAATTCTCCCTGCATCGATCCCTGCGGAGTCGCCAGAGAAGTACCGCTGGTATATTCAAATTCTTCTCCCGGCTTGAGCAGGGGCTGGCGTCCCACCACCCCCAAACCGCGAATCTCTTCCACATGATTATTGGCATCTGTAATAATCCAGTGGCGCGCGATCAGTTGTGCTCCAACCTGCCCTTTATTTTTGATGGTTACCGAATAAGTAAACACGTAACTGTCCCGATCAGGGGCGGACTGATCGTCTATATATCTTGTCGTCACAGAGACATCGAGTAAATCAGAACTCATCCCAACCCTCTTATTGAAAAATAAAATTCATTATGGATTGATACAAAAACCCTTAATTTGCGACTAACCAAAGTTCTTTATGAATCAACCGGTATAAAATAAAACCTTCTGAAATCGATTTTGATATTTCCATGACCCAATACCGTATTGCTCCCAGTATCCTTTCCGCCGACTTTGCCGAACTGGGCAACGAAGTCCGCAACGTGGTCAAAGCCGGCGCCGACATGATCCATTTCGATGTGATGGACAATCATTATGTCCCGAATCTGACAATGGGTCCCATGGTTTGCGCTGCAATCCGGCCTCATGTCGATGTCCCTATCGACGTTCATCTTATGGTCAAGCCTGTCGATCGCATCATTCCCGATTTCGCCAAAGCGGGTGCGAACATTATTTCTTTTCATCCAGAAGCATCAGAACACATCGACCGTACCTTGCAGTTGATTCATGACAATGGTTGTAAGGCCGGACTGGTATTTAACCCGGCCACACCACTGGATTACCTGCTTCATGTCATGGACAAATTGGACCTTATCCTCATTATGTCGGTCAACCCCGGTTTCGGTGGCCAGTCATTCATTCCGCATGCCCTGAAAAAAATCGAAACCGTGCGCGCCATGATCGATTCTTCGGGCCGCCAAATCATGCTGGAAGTCGATGGCGGCGTCAAAGTGGGCAATATTGCTGAAATAGCGGCTGCAGGCGCCGATACTTTCGTGGCCGGATCCGCCATCTTCAACCAGCCGGATTACGCTCGTGTTATCAGGGAAATGCGTGAACAGCTGGCTTTTGTCACTCCCGGATTGAGCTAGAACCATGACAGCCATATCAGAAAAAAACCCATTGAAAGACATTCACGTCGTCATTCTTGACCTTGATGGCACGATGATCGATTCGGTACCGGACCTAGATGTCGCATTGAACAGCATGCTCAGTGAACTGACACTACCCCCTGTCGAGGTCGCCTCGATACGGATGTTTGTCGGCAGGGGAACGCAAAATCTCGTCAGAAGCACGCTTTCGGTTCATCTTGAATCCGATGAAGTCGAAAAAACAATGGATATCGCCATGACGCTGTTTTACAAGTATTACCGTATCGTCAATGGCGAACACAGCACGGTTTTCCCGGGAGTGAAAGAAGGCCTTCAGGCCATGAAAGAAAAAAGGCTCAATATCGCCTGCGTGACCAACAAACCTTCCATATTCACCGAACCCCTGCTGGCAAAAAACGGACTGTACTCATACTTCAATCTGATTTACTGTTCAGATACCTTTCTCGTCAAGAAACCCGATCCTTTTCCCATGCAGATGGCCTGCAGGAAATTCGGCTTTTCTCCGGCACAGGCTGTTGCGATCGGAGACTCTGTCAATGACGCGCAGGCAGCACGGGCAGCCGGATGTTCGCTATTTATGGTTCCATATGGTTATAATTATGGAAAACCTGTGGATGAAATGAATCCGGACGCCACGGTGTCCAGTTTGCTGCAAGCAGCCAACCTTATTTCCTGAAAGTTTTTATCGATCATGTTTCTCATCAAAAAACCCGTGTTTTCACAAGCCACTCTGATCTCCGGAGGGTTGTGGCGACGCTGGCAAACTTTATTCATGTAAAACAAGTTTGCGGCCGTTCTTATCCGTCGGCCTGTTTTTTGAGCTATTTCGCTAATGCGAACCGGAGAAAATCATGACTGAACTCGAATTCAAGGCGCTGGCCAACCAGGGCTATAACCGTATTCCCTTAATCGTCGAAGCCATTGCCGACCTCGACACTCCCTTATCCCTCTATCTGAAACTGACCCAGCAGAACAACGGTGGCAAGAACTCGTTTCTGCTTGAATCCGTTGTCGGAGGAGAACGTTTCGGACGTTATTCGTTCATCGGGTTGCCCGCCTCTACCGTTTTGCGTGCCCACGGCATGAAAACGGAAGTCGTCAAAAACGACAAGGTCATTGAAGTCAACGACGGAAACCCGCTGGACTTTATTGCCGAATACCAATCCCGATTCAACGTAGCCATCCGCCCCGGTCTTCCGCGTTTCTGCGGTGGTCTGGCAGGTTACTTCGGTTACGACACGATCCGCTATATCGAGCCTCGCCTGAGGGAAAGTGCACCGGAAGACGATCTCGGTTTCCCGGACATTCAACTGCTGTTGACCGAGGAACTGGCCGTTATCGACAACCTGTCAGGCAAGCTCTACCTGATCGTTTATGCCGACCCGACCCGCCCTGAAGCGTATTCGCAGGCCAGACAACGCCTGCGTGAGCTGCGTGCCATGCTCGACAAACCCGCCATTGCACCGGCAATGGACGGCAGCAGCCGTACCGACGTGATCAGGGACTTCAAAAAAGAAGATTTTCTGGCTGCCGTAGAAAGAACCAGAGAATACATTGCCAACGGCGACTGCATGCAGGTCGTGCTCGCACAACGCCTGAAGAAACCGTTCACCGATTCGCCGCTGTCCCTTTACCGTTCCCTGAGAGCGTTGAATCCGTCGCCCTATCTTTATTATTATCATTTCGACGACCAGCACATTATCGGATCGTCTCCTGAGATTCTGGTCCGGCAGGAAAACGTTCCCGAAGGCAGAAAAGTGATTGTCAGACCATTGGCTGGCACGCGTCCCCGTGGTGCTACACCGGAAAAAGACACGCAGCTTGCCTCTGAATTGCTGGCCGATACGAAAGAAATCGCCGAGCACGTCATGCTGATCGATCTGGCCCGGAACGATATCGGTCGTATCGCCACCATCGGCAGCGTCAAGGTGACCGAAAAAATGGCGATTGAAAAATATTCGCATGTCCAGCATATCGTTTCGAACGTTGAAGGTCTTCTGAAACCGGGCCTGTCGAATCTGGATGTTCTGAAAGCGACTTTCCCTGCAGGTACCCTTTCCGGTGCACCGAAAGTCCGTGCCATGGAAATCATCGATGAGATGGAACCCGTCAAACGTGGCATTTACGGTGGCGCCTGTGGCTATCTTTCTTTCGGCGGAGAAATGGATCTGGCCATTGCCATCCGTACCGGCGTCATCTATAAAGATATGCTCTACGTGGGAGCCGGTGCCGGAATCGTTATCGATTCCTCACCCGAATCCGAATTGCAGGAAACCGAAAACAAGGCAAGAGCCGTCATCCGTGCCGCAGAGCAGGTACAGGATGGAATGGACGACAGTTCCCTGCAATAACTTCAAACTTTTTAATGAAATGGAGCCACTGTGGCAAAAGATAAATCTTCCGATTTTTTTAAAACCACACTGGCTCCCGAATCGCTGGCTTTCAGATTGCTGGGAGCGGCTCATGCTGTCAGACGCGTCGAAGAAGGCCAGTCGCTTCCTTCCGCGCTTGCGTCAGTTTTTTCCCACCCGAAAATGGATGCCGCCACACGAGGCGCCATTCAGGATATCGCCTACCATACGGAAAGGAAGTTCGGTCTGGCGGAATTTCTTATAGAACAACTGACCAGACAGCCCCCATCGCCATCTCTTCTGAAAACTCTTCTGGCCTGCTCACTGGCTCTTCTTGTTGCCGAAAATGACGAAGCTGGTCTGAAATATGAACCGTATACAACGGTCGATCAGGCCGTTGAGGCGGCAGCGGCAGATAGTTTACTTGTCCGGGCAAAAGGGCTGGTTAATGCCGTGTTGAGGCGTTTTTTGCGTGAAAAGGAAATATGGCTTGAAAAATCGACTCTTTCTTTAACGGCAAAATGGAATTATCCGTCCTGGTGGATCAGTGAAACCCGGCGAATCTATCCAAAAAACTGGGAATCCATATTGCATGTCGGCAATACTGCTCCGCCTCTGACCTTGCGTGTCAACGTGCGAAAGACGACCGTCGAAGGGTATCTGGCCGACCTGAAAGCGGCTGGACATTCGGCGACCGTGATCGGCCCTTATGCTATCCGTCTGGATAATCCACTTCCCGTTTATCGTATCCCCGGATTTGCCGAGGGTCTCGTTTCGGTTCAGGATGCCGCCGCCCAGCTGGCGGCGCCCCTCCTTGAATTGCGCGATGGCATGCGGGTACTGGATGCCTGTGCCGCACCGGGTGGCAAAACCGGCCATATGCTGGAAATGGCCGATGTCGATTTGCTTGCTCTTGATAGCGAACCGGAAAGATTGAAAAAAATCGATGAAAACCTCAAGCGCCTCCAACTGCACGCAACAATCATGGCAGGCGATGCTTCCGGAAAAAACTGGTGGGACGGCAATGCATTCGATTGCATTCTGGCGGATGTTCCCTGTACGGCGTCGGGCATTATCAGACGACATCCTGACATCCGATGGCTCAGACGTCCGGAAGACGCGAAAGAACTTGCCGCCATTTCAGCAAAAATCCTGGACAATTTATGGGAAGTGTTGACGCCCGGCGGAAAACTGTTACTGGCGACGTGTTCCATCTGGCCGGTTGAATCCGAATGGCAGGCCGATGCTTTCGCCAAAAGAAACAATGCCGTCAGACTCGATGCTCCGGGGCAACTGTTTCCGGCTTCTGATAACCTGAAGGATCATGATGGTTTGTTTTATGCTTTGTTTAAAAAGCAATAAACGGATATTATATGAATATCCTGACCCTATCTGAACGATATCGTGATACGTCGACTTTCACATTTCCTGCTTTGCTTTGCCGTAGCGTTTCTGATTGTCAAACCGGCTTTTTCGGCCGGCAGCGATATCCAGATCAATACGGCGAGGATTGAATATTCCGGAAAGACATACAAGCTGTTCACCAGTTTTTCCATGGATTTCAATCACAGTCTGGAAGAAACCCTTCTGCACGGTATCCCCTTGTATTTCAAGACGGAAATCGAGATTATCCGTCCGCGGGCTTTCTGGTTCGATGACGTACCGGTATCGAAATCAAGGACGACCCGGATTTCCTACAATGTACTGACGCGCCAATACAGCATTTCCATTCCGGGAACCTTGCAACGGAATTACAGTTCGCTGGAAGATGCCTTGTCCGCTATCCGTTATCCTCCCCGCTGGACTATCGCCGACAGTTCCGATCTGGAAGCGGGTGAAAAATATGATGTCGGCGTCCGGATAATGCTGGATGTTTCCCAATTGCCCAAGCCGTTTCAGATAAACGCCTTGAATAATCGCGACTGGAGACTGTCTTCCGACTGGAAGTGGTTTTCATACAGGCCCTAAAAGACTTTAAAAAGTGACTCGCGCATTACGTTATCTATGGATCGTCGGTGGTGCCATGATGAGCATTTTGCTCTTCCTTCTGGCTTCCGCATCTGAGAACACCGACTTTTTCGACAAGAATTATTCATGGCTCCTCGGCATGAATATTCTTGTCGCGGCTGCACTTCTGATTCTGGTCGTCTGGATGCTGATCCGCCTTTACAAACGCTACAAGCGGGGAAAATTCGGTTCAAAGCTGATGACCAAACTGGTCGTCCTCTTCGCCTTGATGGGGATATTGCCCGGTGCTGTCATTTACATCGTCTCGGTTCAGTTCGTTTCACGATCGATTGAATCCTGGTTCGACGTCCGGGTTGAATCGGCACTGGACTCCGGTGTCAAACTCGGGCAGGCCATTCTGGAATCATCCCGTGAAGACCTGAATTTGCAAGCCTCCAACCTGGCCGCTGAACTGGGTGGATTGTCCCCGACGGACCAAACCCTTCTTCTGTCACGGTTCCGCAACGACAAGGAAGGAATCGAAGCCAGCATTTTCAACAGCAAGGGACAGCTGATCGCGACATCCGGATCGAACCGGACCGCCTTGATACCGGACATGCCAACGGATGCCATGTTGCGACAAGTGCGGATGACGTCGCATTATTCAGCAATCGAAGGTGAGGTCGACGCCCCATCCGAAGAAAATAATGACAATACGGAAGATACCCATCTGCTTATCCGGGTCATTACGCTGATTCCTGACAAACACATTGCCATTTCGCTCAGAAACGAGCCCTACTTTCTGCAACTGACGCAAAAAATGCCCGATAACGTGGCAAACAACGCCGAAGCGCTTCGGGTTGCCTATAGCGAATACCAGGTTCGTTCGCTTTCCCGATCGGGTCTGCGCAAGATTTACATCGTCACGTTATCGCTGACCTTGCTGCTGGCCATTTTCGGCGCTATCGCCAGTGCTTTCCAGATCGCCTCCAATCTGGCAAAACCGCTTTTGCTTCTGGCACAAGGCACAAAGGCCGTGGCCGAAGGTAATCTGTCCCCGCGCCCGATTGTTTCAGGCTCCGATGAACTGGGCTCATTGACACAGTCTTTCAATGCCATGACACGCCAGCTTGCCGAGGCGCGTGCTCTCGCTGAACAAAACCGGGCCGACCTGGAAGCCGCCAAAGCGTATCTTGAATCAGTCCTTGCCAACATGTCTGCCGGCGTGATCGTTCTGGATCACAATTTCAGGCTGATCGGCTGCAATGACGTTGTATCGAGAGTCCTTCGTCACGACCTGACGCCATACATCGGCAGGGAATTGTCAGACGTGGATGGCCTTGAAACGTTTTCGACCGCATTGACGAAAGCTTTTTCCGAATTTGCCGCGCAAACAGCCGGAAGTGCCAATCCACAGAATCTTCACTGGCAAAAGCAGATAGAAATTCCACGCGACACGACAGAAGATTCCGGAAATGATACCGGCTCATCCAAAAATGAAAACGACATCACCCTGCTGGCACGGGGATCATATCATTCCGTCAATAATGAAAATCGCTATATTGTCGTTTTCGACGATATTTCCGATGTGATTTCCGGCCAGCGTTCCATTGCATGGGGTGAAGTTGCCCGCAGGCTGGCTCATGAAATCAAGAATCCATTGACGCCTATCCAGCTTTCCGCCGAGCGATTGCAAATGAAACTGCAGGATAAACTCAGCGAGTCGGACTCGGCCATCCTGCAAAAAAGTACGGACACGATCGTCAATCAGGTAACCGCCATGAAGCAAATGGTCGATGATTTCAGGAATTTTGCCAAAACGCCACCAGCTCTTTTGAAACCACTTGATCTCAATGCACTGGTTGAAGATATCGTTCATTTATATTCCGGAAACGATGGGCACGATATCATCCATACTCATCTCGCACCTGATTTGCCGGAAATAATGGGCGATGAAACGCAGTTGAGACAGGTTATCCATAATTTGCTGCAAAATGCACAGGATGCGGTCAGCGAAGTCGAAAATACCGGTGAATATGTTCCCGGTATTGAATTAATGACCGAAAAAGTTCACTATCAGGACGCTTCCAATCAAATCTGCATTGCAGTTAGACTATCTGTCATGGATAATGGTCCTGGGTTCGCCGAAAAAATATTGAGTCGTATTTTCGAGCCCTATATCACGACCAAGGAACGGGGCACTGGCCTCGGAATGGCAATGGTCAAAAAAATTGTCGATGAACACGGCGGCCGTATCGACGTGCACAATCGAAAAGACTCAAATGGCGCAAAAGTTTCAATTCTGCTTCTCCAGCTCGCTTCAACAGACAGTCAGGCGACAGGAAAAGTCGAAAAGGGATAACAAATATTCAAGATCTGAAAAATATGGCAAATATCCTGGTTGTTGACGATGAAATGGGAATACGTGAACTTCTTTCGGAAATCCTTTCCGATGAAGGGCACGTCGTACAAACTGCTGAAAATGCACAGCAGGCACGGGAAGCCCGTGCCGCTGAAACGCCGGATCTGGTTTTACTGGACATCTGGATGCCGGACACGGATGGCGTCACCCTTCTGAAAGAGTGGCAACGGGACGGCAACCTGACGATGCCGGTCATTATGATGTCGGGACACGCCACAATCGATACAGCAGTCGAAGCGACCCGTATCGGTGCGATGAATTTTCTTGAAAAACCGATTGCACTGCAAAAACTGCTGCAGGCAGTTCAGCAGGGACTGGCCCGTAATCAGGAAAAGAGCCGTATGGTCGCCACTCCGGTCATGCCGTCCGTTTCTGTCAACGAAATCCGGACCACCAGCACCGTCATCAATAATGTACAGATGCAGGCACCCGCCTCACCCACCGCAAATACCTCAATCATCAATACGTCTCTTTTGTCTTTCGATCTGCCTTTGCGTGAAGCACGCGATATGTTTGAACGGATTTATTTCGAACATCATCTGGCTCAGGAAGGCGGCAGCATGACACGTGTCGCGGAAAAAACCGGTCTGGAAAGAACTCACCTCTACCGCAAGTTAAAACAATTGGGGGTCGAACCTGTCAAGGCATCCAAAAAGAACAGCTAGTTGAAAGGATCACTGATGGAATACGTCAATCTTGGTTCAAGCGGTCTCAAAGTTTCACGCATCTGTCTGGGAATGATGACCTACGGATCGCCAAAATGGCGTCCATGGGTTCTGGACAAGGCAGCATCCCGCCCCTTCATTCGCCGGGCTGTCGAAGCCGGAATCAATTTTTTTGACACTGCCAATCTTTATTCCAACGGTCTTTCTGAGACATTGACAGGCAAACTCCTCAAGGAATACGCCAAACGCGAAGAAATCATCATCGCCACCAAGGTATATTTTCATGTTTCCGATGAAATTGGGGCCGATGCGGCTTCCGCCAGTTCGAAAAGCATCCCGCCAAACACCAGCGGCTTGTCCCGAAAACATATTTTCGATGCAGTTGACGCCTCTTTGAAGCGCCTGAATACGGATTACATCGATTTGTACCAGATCCATCGCTGGGACAATGCCACGCCGATTGAAGAAACGATGGAAGCGTTGAACGATCTGGTCCGGTCCGGCAAGGTTCGTTATATCGGGGCTTCCAGCATGTGGGCATGGCAATTTGCCAAGGCGCAGCAGATCGCCAAGGAAAACAACTGGTCGCGTTTCATTTCGATGCAGAACCATTACAACCTGGCTTACAGGGAAGAAGAACGCGAAATGATCCCCCTCTGCAAGGATCAGGGAATCGGACTGATTCCCTGGAGCCCACTGGCCAGAGGCTTTCTGGCAGGCAACAGAAAACTGGACGACAAAGACGATTCCAAAAACAATTCTGCGACGTCAAGAGCCAAAACCGATGAAATGGCGCTTAGGGTTTTCTATTCGGACGCCGATTTCGACGTCGTCAATGCACTGACGAAAATCGCAAAAGAACGGGGATTGTCCAATGCCCAGGTCGCTTATGCATGGCTGCTCCACAAGGGAGTGACGGCACCGATTGTCGGTGCCTCAAAATTGCATCAGCTGGACGAGGCCATCTCGGCAACAACGGTCAAACTGTCCCCGGAAGAAATCAGGGAACTTGAAAAACCGTACCAGCCGCATCCGGTATTGGGACATCGATAATTCCCCTCGAAACATAAAAAAGGAGGCATAGCCTCCTTTTTTATTGTCATGCCGATAGCGACATAAAATCATTCCTCTTTTTTCTTTGCCACCGTTTTCCGAGTCGTCGTTTTTTTCACGGTCGTTTTGGCTGCTGTCTTCGTCGTTGAT
>CDZQ01044126.1_pt1 | contig 12147 bp, 10 predicted proteins | sample 554831 | NCBI WGS metagenome assembly CDZQ01 (sample SAMEA3182112, study PRJEB8094) | gut metagenome | biome: human; feature: gut; material: Stool; isolation source: human stools | place: Canada | collected 2013-05-06
GAGTCGGGAAAATTTTTGCCGATCTGGGAATTTCGCTTCATGGCGCCCGAATTACAACCATTGGCGAGCGAGTAGAAGATTTATTCATAATTGCCACCGCTGACCGGCGTGCGCTTAATAACGAGTTGCAGCAGGAAGTGCATCAGCGGTTGACAGAGGCCCTCAATCCAAACGATAAAGGGTGATGTGTTTACTGATATGAAAAGAGTTTAACAATGCAGCAGTTACAGAACATTATTGAAACCGCTTTTGAACGCCGTGCCGAGATCACGCCAGCCAATGCAGACACCGTTACCCGCGAAGCGGTAAATCAGGTGATCGCCCTGCTGGATTCCGGCGCACTGCGTGTAGCGGAAAAAATTGACGGTCAGTGGGTGACGCATCAGTGGTTGAAAAAAGCGGTGCTGCTCTCTTTCCGTATTAATGATAATCAGGTGATCGAAGGGGCAGAAAGCCGCTACTTCGACAAAGTGCCGATGAAATTCGCTAACTACGATGAAGCACGTTTCCAGAAAGAAGGCTTCCGCGTCGTGCCACCAGCGGCAGTGCGTCAGGGCGCGTTCATTGCCCGTAACACCGTGCTGATGCCGTCTTACGTCAACATCGGCGCATATGTTGATGAAGGCACGATGGTTGATACCTGGGCGACCGTCGGTTCCTGTGCGCAGATTGGTAAAAACGTCCACCTTTCCGGTGGCGTGGGTATCGGCGGCGTGCTGGAGCCGCTGCAGGCTAACCCGACCATTATTGAAGATAACTGCTTCATCGGCGCGCGCTCTGAAGTGGTTGAAGGGGTGATTGTCGAAGAAGGTTCCGTCATCTCTATGGGCGTATACATTGGTCAGAGCACCCGTATTTACGACCGTGAAACCGGCGAAATCCACTACGGTCGCGTTCCGGCGGGATCTGTGGTTGTTTCAGGCAATCTGCCGTCGAAAGATGGCAAATACAGTCTTTACTGTGCGGTTATCGTTAAGAAAGTTGACGCGAAAACTCGCGGCAAAGTCGGCATTAACGAACTGCTGCGTACCATCGACTAAAAGTATGCACACGGGCAGCACGACGCTGCCCGATTGCTTTCTGGTTCAGAATAATTCGTCCTACTCATTCTTCTTCCCCTTTTTTAAATACTTTTTCAGCTTGTTTCGGACTGTCATGTAATTCGCAAAACAAAGATAAATGTGCTAATCCATCCCATGGAATATCGCCACAATAAAGCAGGTAATTTTTTGATTTTTACGCCATGATAGAAGTCTGGAAGAAAAAGGCTTTCTGCGATCACAGTCGAGCCGGGCGGGCCAGGCCAAATGCTAAAATAAGCACAATTTACTGACTCATTTTGAGGTAACGCTATGTACGACAATCTGAAAAGTCTGGGTATTACCAATCCTGAAGAAATTGATCGTTACAGCCTCCGGCAGGAAGCCAACAACGATATTCTGAAAATCTATTTCCAGAAAGACAAAGGCGAGTTTTTCGCCAAGAGCGTGAAGTTTAAATATCCGCGTCAGCGTAAAACGGTGGTCGCTGATGGTGTGGGTCAGGGTTATAAAGAAGTACAGGAGATTAGCCCTAATCTTCGCTATATCATTGATGAGTTAGATCAAATCTGCCAGCGTGACCGCAGCGAAGTTGATCTTAAGCGTAAGATCCTCGACGACTTACGTCACCTGGAGTCAGTTGTAACCAATAAGATCAGCGAGATTGAAGCCGATCTGGAAAAACTAACGCGTAAATAATGCCATTCTGTGGGCCGGGTAAAGTCTCACCCGGCTGTAATTTTGTAATCGACCTACCGCTCTTCATCCAGTTGCAACGCGACATACAGCAGCAACCTGTCATCAAAATTGCCCAAATCCAGCCCGGTCAGTTCCGATATACGATTAAGCCGATACTCCAGAGTATTACGATGAATAAACAGCGCCTTTGACGTAGCCAGCGGTTGCACATTGTGGCGAAACCACGCCGCCAGCGTTCGTCGCAGCAAGCCGTTATTGTCCATCGCTTTCAGCCGCGCCAGCGGTCGCGCCAGTTCGTTGGCCTGCCAGTCGCCACGCAAACTGTCGAGTAACACAGGCAACATCAGATCCTGATAAAAATAGCAGCGACTTTCTGGCATTCGCTGTTTACCCACCACCATCGTCGTTTTCGCCGTACGATAAGAGCGGGCAATACTGCCCGGTCCGGTAAAATAGTTACCCAGCGAAACGCGAAAACGCAGCTGGCCGTACTCTTTCATGCGGGTAATCAGTTGTTCAACTCGCTTACGATGATCTTCTGCATCCCAGCGCCCAAAAGAGTTCAACGCCGGTTTCAACACCACCATTTCGGTCAGCGAAACAATTGCCACCAGATTATTACGCTCAGGCGTAGTCAGCGCGTTTTGCAGTTGCTGTAACTCCGCCATTGCGCTGTCCACGCCAAGCTGACCGCTGTCGACCTCAACAATAGCCACCACTCGCGGTTGATTGAGATCGATCCCCAGCCGTTGCGCCCATTCCGTAAGTGCGGGAGTATTCTCCTCAGCCTGAATCAGGTTCATCACCAGTTCTTCCCGCAAACGGCTATCCTGCGCCAACAGGTGCATCAACCGCGACTGTTCCAGCATCATTTCAGCCGTCATGCAGACCAGTTCGCCATATTTACGCAGGTTCTCTGGTTCACCAGTCAGGCCAATAACGCCGACAATTTCACCTTCCAGCCGTAACGGCAGATTAATCCCCTGCCGCACACCGTGCAGATGACGTGCCACCGCGTCATCGATATCGACGACTCGTCCCTGTGAAAGTACCAGCAATGCTCCTTCGTGCAATTCACCAATACGCTCACGATCGCCGCTGCCGATAATTCGCCCGCGGGCATCCATTACGTTGATATTAGTATCGATGATGCGCATGGTACGTGCCACGATATCCTGCGCCATTTTGGTATCAAGATGCCAGCCAGCCATAAGTCCTCCATTATGCACGGCTTAGCATAAGGAAGTACGTAACGTACGGCATTGTGCAAATGCCCAAAGGATGATGAAGATGTATGGAGTTGTGGCGAAGTTCACAGATTGTAAGGAGAACCCCTTCCCGTATTCAGGAAGGGGTTGAGGGAGATTACTGCATTAACAGGTAGATGGTGCTGTCGCCGCGCTGAATGTTCAGTGCCAGCACAGACGGTTTGCTGTCGAGAACTTTACGCAGTTCAGCGATGTTTTTCACTGCCTGCTGGTTCGCGCCAATAATCACATCACCTTTTTTCAGGCCGATCTGCGCAGCCGGAGTGCCCGTTTTCACGTTGTTCACTACCACGCCCTGATCTTTGCCTTTGTTGCTCATCTCAGCGCCTTCAATGCCGTTGAAGATGGAGCTGGAATCAACCTGATTCTGGCTGCTCTGCTGCAGTTCCAGGTTCACGTTAACCTGCTTACCGTCGCGCAGTAAGCCCAGGGTCAGTTTGCTGCCCACCGGCATAGTACCCACCTGAGCACGCAGTGCGGCAAAGCTGCTGATCGGCTTACCGTTCAGTGAGGTGATCACATCACCCGCTTTAATGCCCGCTTTTGCAGCGGAGGAGTTAGGCAGAACCTGGCTTACGAAAGCACCGCGCTGGGCGTCAACTTTCATCGCTTTCGCCAGTTCGGAGTTCAGCTCAGTCCCCATAATACCCAGCTCACCGCGTTTCACCTGGCCGTATTCCACCATCTGCGAGGTCAGGTTTTTCACCATGTTACTCGGGATAGCAAAACCGATACCGATGTTGCCGCCGTCCGGTGCGAGGATCGCGGTGTTGATACCGATCAGTTCGCCGTTCAGGTTAACCAGCGCACCACCGGAGTTACCACGGTTGATCGCTGCATCGGTCTGGATGAAGTTTTCGTAGTTTTCAGCATTCAGGCCGCTACGCCCCAGCGCAGAGACAATCCCGGAAGTTACCGTCTCGCCCAGACCAAACGGGTTACCAATTGCTACGGTGTAATCACCCACGCGCAGTGCATCAGAATCCGCCATCTTAATTGCGGTCAGATTTTTCGGGTTCTGGATCTGGATCAGCGCGATATCAGAGCGCGGATCTTTGCCAACCATCTTCGCGTCGAACTTACGACCATCGCTCAGCTGGACTTTAATCACCGTCACGTTATCAACAACGTGGTTGTTGGTGACGACATAGCCTTTATCGGCATCAATGATGACGCCGGAACCCAGCGCCATGAATTTCTGTTGCTGGCCGCCGCCATTACCGCCCTGGCCCCCCTGGCAGAACGGAGAGCTCTGGAACGGAGAACCTTCCTGGCAGAACGGAGAATCATCACCGAAGAACTGCTGGAAATTACGCGGCATACGCGGCGTATTAACGGTTGTGCTACCTTCTACGTTAATGCTGACCACTGAAGGCATCACCTTTTCGAGCATCGGTGCAAGGCTTGGCATCTGCTGGGCTGTCGTTGCTGAAGAAGTCTCAGCCGCCGTTGCAGAGAGCGGAGATAACGCCAAACCTAAACTCAGAGCCAGTGCACTCAGTGCTAATGTGGTTTTTTTCATGTATTTCAGTCTCGATTAACAGATAACGCAAAATTGCTGTGTTCTTCAGATTCGTTTTATAGCGCGAAGTTCCGAACTAAAGTTTCTGCAAAAGGTAAAAATTTATTGTTCGTCTTTACAAAAGCCTGGTTATTGTTCTACGGCCATCAGACGTCGGTATTCATCCCAGGCATAGAGGTCGGTCATACCGCTGATATAATCCTGCAGCAGGCGGCAACGGTAATAATATTCCCATAGCGGAAACTCAGGAGAATCTGACGGTAATTTACTGACAGCCTCGACATAGGCCAGCCGATGGCGCGTCGAGAGTTTGTTGAATAAGCGCGATTCAATAGGGAAACGTTTCACCCGTTCTTTTTCTACCAGTTCAGTAAAGTCTGATAACGACAGGCTTAATAAAGGGCGATAAATCTCTAATAATCCGCTAATGACCCGATAGCCCTGCAATTCAAGCTGCTCGACATCTGGATGGCTAAACACATGTTTTACAGCGACATTTTTATATAACTTTAGAAGATCGCTGCATTCGCTGGCATCTTCCAATAATGCATGATTAAACGTTCCGGCGAAAATCGCAGGCAGATTATCAATAAATCGTTGTGCCGCGTAGGGTACCAGTTTATTTAGGGTGTTTACCCGTAAATACATAAAAAACTGATCTTCCGTACTGCGGCTTAAACTATTTGAGCGTGATTTTTCCCAGGCATTTTCAACCACCAGCGAAAAGAGCGAACCTTTCTCATGCTGGCCCCACGCCTCGTGCAAATGATGATAAAGCTGCTCAACGGTAAATATTCTTTTCTCTACCGCATCTTCAAGATCTGCCACACAATAGGAGATGTCGTCGGCAGCTTCCATAATCCACGTTAATGGAAAACGACTGTAAAGCGCCAAATTAAGTTCTTTACGCAACCGGGCAATATAGGCTTCCTCAGAAAGATAATAACCCGGCTTTTTCATTAAATAGTGATGTGTCTCAGGCGTTTCACCACGCCACCACGCCGGACGAGTATATTTTAAAATACCGCCAACCTGTGCCCAGGTGAGATTCATCCGCATCAATGTATGCACCAGACGAATGCCTTGTGCATTCCCCTCAAAATGACATAAGTCCTGACGTATTTTGCGCCGCAGCTCGTTAAGCGGTTCTTCCCCGTCCCGTAAACGTAGTGCTGCCACGCTGCAGCGATCGTCAGTCAGAGGCTGGCTTTCGGCATCTTCCGGGTGTAAACGTTGGCGAAACCAGTCATTTATCGCTGCTTCGCCAAAATGACCAAACGGCGGATTGCCGATATCGTGCATCAGGCATGACATCTCAACAATGCTTTCAAAAGGTCCGGTCAGTTCATCCAGACCGTATGCTTCCAGCAATTTAAGCTCTTTCAGACGGCTTAAAATTTCTTTGGCGATGTAGCGCCCCACCTGCTGGACTTCCATCGAGTGGGTAAGACGCGTGCGCACGGCGGCATTGCGCTCCAGTGGAAAAACCTGGGTCTTTTGTTGCAGACGACGAATTGCCGGAGAGTTGATGATACGCCCGCGATCGCTCTCGAAGATTCGCAGGATCTCATGTTCGGTTTTAACGCCCTGTGGTGAACGGTAACGACGATGCCAGTTTATTTTTTTTCGGAAATCAATCTGTGCCATGTCCTCTCCCGCGTGAGAAATACGCTTCCCCGTAAGCGCATGGTAAACTATGCCTTCAAATCGGGCTTATCGCGAGTAAATCTATGAAAATCGGCATCATTGGTGCAATGGAAGAAGAAGTTACGCTGCTGCGTGACAAAATCGAAAACCGTCAAACTATCAGTCTCGGCGGTTGCGAAATCTATACCGGCCAACTGAATGGAACCGAGGTTGCGCTTCTGAAATCGGGCATCGGTAAAGTCGCTGCGGCGCTGGGTGCCACTCTGCTGTTGGAACACTGCAAGCCAGATGTGATTATTAACACCGGTTCTGCCGGTGGCCTGGCACCAACGCTGAAAGTGGGCGATATCGTTGTCTCGGACGAAGCACGTTATCACGACGCGGATGTCACGGCATTTGGTTATGAATACGGTCAGTTACCAGGCTGTCCGGCAGGCTTTAAAGCTGACGATAAACTGATCGCTGCCGCTGAGGCCTGCATTGCCGAACTGAATCTTAACGCTGTACGTGGCCTGATTGTTAGCGGCGACGCATTCATCAACGGTTCTGTTGGTCTGGCGAAAATCCGCCACAACTTCCCACAGGCCATTGCTGTAGAGATGGAAGCGACGGCAATCGCCCATGTCTGCCACAATTTCAACGTCCCGTTTGTCGTAGTACGCGCCATCTCCGACGTGGCCGATCAACAGTCTCATCTTAGCTTCGATGAGTTCCTGGCTGTTGCCGCTAAACAGTCCAGCCTGATGGTTGAGTCACTGGTGCAGAAACTGGCACATGGCTAAGTCACTGTTCAGGGCGCTGGTCGCCCTGTCTTTTCTCGCGCCGCTGTGGCTCAATGCCGCGCCGCGCGTCATCACGCTTTCTCCCGCCAACACTGAACTTGCCTTTGCCGCCGGGATCACGCCGGTTGGGGTCAGCAGCTATTCCGACTATCCTCCACAAGCGCAAAAGATTGAGCAGGTTTCCACCTGGCAGGGGATGAATCTGGAACGCATTGTGGCGCTGAAACCCGATCTGGTGATTGCCTGGCGTGGAGGTAATGCCGAGCGGCAGGTTGACCAGCTGGCTTCGCTGGGAATAAAAGTGATGTGGGTCGATGCGACAAGCATTGAACAAATTGCCAATGCGTTACGTCAACTGGCCCCCTGGAGTCCGCAACCAGACAAGGCCGAACAAGCCGCGCAATCCCTGCTGGACCAGTACGCGCAATTGAAAGCGCAATATGCTGATAAACCTAAAAAACGTGTTTTTCTGCAATTCGGCATTAATCCGCCATTTACCAGTGGAAAAGAGTCGATTCAGAACCAGGTACTCGAAGTTTGTGGCGGAGAAAACATCTTTAAAGATAGCCGGGTTCCCTGGCCGCAAGTTAGCCGCGAACAGGTGTTAGCACGCGCGCCACAGGCGATAGTCATTACAGGCGGACCGGACCAAATTCCTAAAATCAAACAATACTGGGGTGAACAGCTCAAAATTCCCGTTATTCCTCTCACGAGTGACTGGTTTGAACGTGCAAGCCCACGTATTATCCTCGCTGCACAACAGCTCTGTAATGCGCTTTCACAGGTAGATTAGCGCCTGACCTTTTCAGGTGCTCAGTGGGGATTGAACAATGCTCGTCTATTGGCTGGATATAGTCGGCACAGCGGTATTTGCTATCTCTGGCGTTTTGTTAGCCGGAAAATTGCGTATGGACCCTTTTGGTGTTCTGGTACTGGGCGTGGTTACCGCAGTAGGCGGCGGAACAATTCGCGACATGGCGCTGGATCACGGCCCGGTATTTTGGGTGAAAGATCCCACCGATCTGGTCGTTGCAATGGTAACCAGCATGCTGACCATCGTGCTGGTGCGCCAGCCAAGACGCTTACCAAAATGGATGTTGCCGGTGCTGGACGCCGTTGGTCTGGCGGTGTTTGTCGGCATTGGCGTGAATAAAGCCTTTAATGCGGAAGCCGGTCCGTTAATCGCGGTTTGTATGGGCGTCATTACTGGCGTTGGCGGCGGGATCATTCGTGATGTACTGGCCCGCGAAATCCCCATGATTTTACGTACAGAAATCTACGCAACAGCCTGTATTATCGGCGGTATTGTCCACGCTACGGCTTATTACACATTTTCCGTACCACTGGAAACAGCCAGTATGATGGGCATGGTCGTGACGCTATTGATTCGGCTGGCGGCTATTCGTTGGCATCTTAAGCTACCGACGTTTGCGCTGGATGAGAATGGGCGTTGAAGAGAGAAGATGTGCCGGATAGTTTATCCGGCACATGAACAACAGATTATATGCTGAAGGAAGAACCGCAACCGCAGGTGCTTTTCGCGTTCGGGTTGGTCACGATGAAACGAGAACCTTCCAGACCTTCGGTATAGTCAACGGAACCGCCGACCAGATATTGCAGGCTCATCGGATCAACCACCAGGCCAACGCCCTGTTTTTCGATGGTCATATCGCCTTCGTTCACCTGATCATCAAAGGTGAAACCATACTGGAAGCCGCTGCAACCGCCACCGGTGATATACACGCGTAATTTCAGATTCGGGTTATCTTCGTCAGCGATCAGGCTTTTAACTTTGTTGGCTGCTGCGTCGGTAAACTCCAGCGGCAGTGCTACGTCATCACTCATATTTTGCTCCAAACGACATCGGCAATTGGGCAAATTCTAACCCAATAATAATCGCCATTATCTAATACCCTGGTATTTCGTTCAAGTATTCTCGCTGGCTGATGCGGCCTTGCTTCGCGCCAGTTGCTCAGCTTCCTGTTTTGCCAGCGTGCGCGCAAGAATCGCCGAGTATAGCGGTTTCCCGCCGGTAAATTGCGCTAATAGTGTTGCGCCAAGACCGGTAATAATCATAGGCAAAATGAGCTGGTAGTTATCGGTCATCTCCAGAACCAGAATGATCCCCGTTAACGGCGCGCGAATAGATGCCGCCAGTAATGCCCCCATTCCGGCAATAGCAAACGTCCCCGCCTCAAGGTGGTATTGCGGAAACAGCTCAACGGCAACCATTCCGAAAGCGGTTCCCAGCACAGTACCCAGCGCCAGCATCGGGGCAAAAATACCGCCCGGCGCGCCGGAAGAGAAGCAGAGTAAGGTGGTAATGACCCGAGCGACGAAGATAAACACCAGCATTCCCATGCTGAAATTCCCCGCGGTAGCGATAGGAATCAGGTTAAAACCGCCGCCCGACGTTGCTGGTGCCACAAACCCCAGCAATCCACACAGACCGCCAATCGCACCGCCCATCAGTACCCATTTGGTAATATTGCCACCGTGCACACGGTGCAGCAAATCCTGCATCCCCAGCACCCATTTATTAAAAATAGGGCCGAAAATGCCAAAAATAATACCGAGGATCAGATAAAGCCACAGCGTATTAAGCGGCGCATCAGAAAGTTTACCGACGTCAATCAACGCAACTTCATGATTAAAAATCCGGTACATAATGGTCGACATAATGACGCCAATAAATACCGCTTTAATCGAAATTAACGTATAGCGAAACTGCGGACGCATCTCTTCGATAATAAACAAAATACCCGCCAGCGGCGCGTTAAAGGCCGCAGCCAGCCCCGCAGCAGCACCGGTTGCCAGTAGCGTATGACGAGCTTCGTCACCTTTCAGGCGGAAAACATCGAGTACCATCCGCCCGATATTACCGCCTATCTGCACGGTTGGCCCTTCGCGCCCCAACACCATGCCTCCGCCGAGTGTTCCCAGCCCGCCAAAGAATTTCACCGGCAACACACGCCACCAGCGAACGGGACGTTGATCTTCCAGCGCCCCTTCAATTTCCGGGATCCCCGAACCACCTGCTTCCGGCGCGTATTTGCGCACCAAAAAGTAGCCGAACATCGCCAGCACCGCCGAACAGAGAAAAGCGACGGTTAACAGAAGCGGATAATTATCAGCAGTATGTACCAGTGCCCCCATACGTTGGTTCTGCAACCAGGCGACACCTTTGTCAAAAGCAACCGCAGCCAGCCCGACAAGCGTGCCGACGACTGCCGCCATAAACAAAATGGCTAACGGGGTTTTATCGCGCTCAAGAAGTTGGCGAATCAGTTGTCTGCGTCGCAGGCGCGCGGCCTGCGGTGTTTCTAAAGAGGGAGTATCAGTTTTCATCCAATGATCACTTATTGGTCATACAAATAAGATGACGGCATTTTACTCGCACGTTCCATGAAAATCCTTTGCAAAGCGTAATGTTTCAAATGCACAAAACTTTTATACTCTAAGAAATCAGGATTGCACCAGTACAAGCAGCCTGATGTTTGACGAGTATTTAACTTGTTATGAATAACATAGAATAGCAGCCATTCACTTTTTCTACGAATCAGGAACCCTCCATGAGTAAGTCTGAAAATCTTTACAGCGCAGCGCGCGAGCTGATCCCTGGCGGTGTGAACTCCCCTGTTCGCGCCTTTACTGGCGTGGGCGGCACTCCACTGTTTATCGAAAAAGCGGACGGCGCTTATCTGTACGATGTTGATGGCAAAGCCTATATCGATTATGTCGGTTCCTGGGGGCCGATGGTGCTGGGCCATAACCATCCGGCGATCCGCAATGCCGTGATTGAAGCCGCCGAGCGTGGTTTAAGCTTTGGTGCACCAACCGAAATGGAAGTGAAAATGGCGCAACTGGTGACCGAACTGGTCCCGACCATGGATATGGTGCGCATGGTGAACTCCGGCACTGAAGCGACAATGAGCGCCATCCGCCTGGCCCGTGGTTTTACCGGTCGCGATAAAATTATTAAATTTGAAGGTTGTTACCACGGTCACGCTGACTGCCTGCTGGTGAAAGCCGGTTCTGGCGCACTCACGTTAGGCCAGCCAAACTCGCCGGGCGTTCCGGCAGATTTCGCCAAACATACCTTAACCTGTACTTATAACGATCTGGCCTCTGTACGCGCCGCGTTTGAGCAATACCCGCAAGAGATTGCCTGTATTATCGTCGAGCCGGTGGCAGGCAATATGAACTGCGTTCCACCGCTGCCAGAGTTCCTGCCAGGTCTGCGCGCGCTGTGCGACGAATTTGGCGCGTTGCTGATCATCGATGAAGTGATGACCGGTTTCCGCGTAGCGCTAGCTGGCGCACAGGATTATTACGGTGTGGAACCGGATCTCACCTGCCTCGGCAAAATCATCGGCGGTGGAATGCCGGTAGGCGCATTCGGTGGTCGTCGTGATGTAATGGATGCGCTGGCCCCGACCGGTCCGGTCTATCAGGCGGGTACGCTTTCCGGTAACCCGATTGCGATGGCTGCTGGTTTCGCCTGTCTGAATGAAGTCGCGCAGCCGGGCGTTCACGAAACGCTGGATGAGCTGACAACACGTCTGGCAGAAGGTCTGCTGGAAGCGGCAGAAGAAGCCGGAATTCCGCTGGTGGTAAACCACGTTGGCGGCATGTTCGGTATTTTCTTTACCGACGCCGAGTCCGTGACGTGCTATCAGGATGTGATGGCCTGTGACGTGGAACGCTTTAAGCGTTTCTTCCATATGATGCTGGACGAAGGTGTTTATCTGGCACCGTCAGCGTTTGAAGCGGGCTTTATGTCTGTGGCGCACAGCATGGAAGATATCAATAACACCATCGATGCTGCACGTCGGGTGTTTGCGAAGTTGTGATGATTTTGCCTCGCCCACCGGGCGAGGCATTCAATTAACGGCTCTGCTTTCTCAACAAATAGATAAAATATGGCGCGCCGATAAAGGTCGACAGCAGCCCCGCTGGGATCTGGAATGGAAACAGCACCATCCGCCCACACCAGTCAGCGAACACCAGCAGTAATCCTCCCACCAGCGCCGAAATTACGATGTGTGGCATCGTCCGTCGAAAGCCCATCATCCGCGCAATATGCGGTGCCATTAAACCAACAAAACTCAACGGTCCAATGGTCATTGTCGCGGTCGCCGTCAGGCAAGCCGCTAACAGCAGCAGCGCAATTCGCGTCGGCGTCAGCG
>CDZQ01042827.1_pt1 | contig 12121 bp, 12 predicted proteins | sample 554831 | NCBI WGS metagenome assembly CDZQ01 (sample SAMEA3182112, study PRJEB8094) | gut metagenome | biome: human; feature: gut; material: Stool; isolation source: human stools | place: Canada | collected 2013-05-06
TGGGCGTCTTTTTTACTGCCATTTTTCCACTTGAAATAAATGAATAGGCACTTTGTCAACAGCTCCAAAATGTCCCGAGGCTGGGGCTTTCAAAGGCATCCTTGTTGTCCCACCGGGACAGAGTTATAATATAGGTGTAATGTGATAGGGAAGGAGGACAAATGGCAAGAGCGAAAAACAGAGGGTATCAGCAATCTTATTCCCCCTCTTACACCATCCGGCGCTGGAAAATGGGCGGCTATATCCGCCTTTCCAAAGAGGATTTGAAAAAGGCCCAGGAGGGCAAGGACGACAGCAACAGCGTGAAAAATCAGCGTGACCTGCTCAATGATTTTTACCGCAAGCACATTGATGAATTTGAAAGCATGGCCGAGTATGTGGATGACGGCCATACCGGGACGGACGCAGACCGTGAGGACTTCCAGCGGCTGTTGGCCGATGTTATGAGTGGCAGAATTAACTGCGTGATCGTCAAAGACCTTTCCCGCTTTGCAAGAAATTACAGTGATGCGGGAAGTCTGATTGATAACCTGTTTGTGCAAATGGGTGTCCGCTTTATCAGTCTTGCTGAAAATGTGGACAGCTACCGTGACCCGGACAGCGTTTCCAGTATCATCGTTCCAATCACAAATGTTATGAACGACCAATACTGCTATCAGACCTCAAAGAAAATCCGACAGGTGTTTGACTACAAGCGGCGCAGCGGCCAGTACATCGGTTCCTTTGCCCCCTATGGTTATATCAAAGACCCCAAGGACAAGCACCAGCTTATCGTGGACGAGGAGGCCGCCGAAATCGTCAAGCAGATTTATTCCCTGTGTCTGCAAGGGACAACGAAACGGCACATCTCCTTTTACCTAAACGAACACGGCGTACCCAGCCCCACGGCATACAGGCGGGCAAAGGGCCTGCCTGTTTCCTCCACCTCTGATGATCCCATGTGGGGAGACAGGGTGATCTGGAATATCCTCACCAATCCCATTTATACCGGGGATTTGGTGCAGGGCCGCCGCCGTGTGAAAAGCTACAAAGTGCATGAGATCGAGGCCGTTCCCGAGGAGGAATGGGTAATCGTTCCCGATACCCACGAAGCCATTATCGACAAGGAGTCCTTTGAAAAGGTGCAGGGGCTTTTGAAACGGGATACCCGTTCAGCACCCCGGAGCCGGGAACTCCACCTGTTCAGCGGTTTCCTGCGGTGCGCCGACTGCGGCAAGGCCATTACCCGGAGCCAGAGCGGAAAGAATATCTATTACGCCTGCTCCACCTACAAAAACCGTTCCCGGCTGGCGTGTTCCATGCACTCCATCAAGCACAACCGTCTGGAGGCCGCCGTCCTGTTCGCTATTCAACAGCAGGTGCATTTAGCGGTTTCCTACTCGGAACTTGTGGCCCGTATCAATTCGGCCCCCATCAAAAAAAGCCAGTCTTTCCGACTGGACGATCTGATAGCGGCCAAGGAGCGTGAGCTGGCGAAAGTCACCCGCTATAAGCAGTCCCTTTATCAAGACTGGAAAGACGGTGAAATTACCCAGCAGGAATATTTGTAGAATTCACCCTACTCAGAAGTGTGCGTAATTCCAACTCAACTGGTCGCAATACATGTAGATATTTCTTGAACACATCAAAGGATGCAATGTTCTCCACAGATTCCGCGGAAAGTTTCCTCAATTTACTAAGTTCAGATATAAAATTACAAGCCATTTTATTTCTCTCCCTGCTCAATTAATCGTGACTATCCGGAACAATCTCTATGATATCTTCAACCTGACAATCCAGCGCGGTACAGATTTTCAGGAGTATCTCCGTAGTGACATGGCCGTTGCGGCCCATCTTGGTGACGGATGCCGGGCTGATGCCGGCCTTTTCACACAGGTCTTTCTTCTTCATATCCTTGTCGATGAGCAGCTTCCAGAGCTTTTTATAACTGACAGCCATAAAATATCTCCTCCATACTGATATACGAAAAATGCTCTGCCGCCTGGCAGAGCATTGGGTTTATATAGCCATACTGCCGAGGCCTATTACAACACTGACAGCGTTGTATACTATGATAGCACATTCAGTCAGAAAATGCAAGAAAATGATAAATCCGCATGATTTTTAGTTTCCAGAGAAATGGGCGCCAGTATTATTATGGCAGAGGGGAGAAAATGCCCTATTTCCTTGTTTATAGCGCCGCAAACTTTGAACTGCGCACCTCGCAGAAAGGCCTTGCATAAACCTGCACTCAGAGCTACAATACAGCAACTCGATAAGAATTATCTTTACAAATGAGGTGATATCAAAATGTCAACCAGATTCAAAAACACACTTTACACCATCGAGGACTTTAAGTGTGTAGGCGGTCATCTCCGCTATGTTACCAACGAGGACGGCACTCTGTTTTCCGGTCACTATCGAACGAAAATCAAGCCCGAAGACTTGCCGGAGTGGTATCTGCATGGCCGCTACTACAAGCGGTGGGGATATATGTCTACCAGAGGCATCACCGACCTGGCGTATCTACCCAGTCGATTCAGCAACCACTACCTGAAAGATGACTGCCTGTTTATTTCTTACGGAGGTAGTATCACGGAGACGTCCGATCCGAACGCCAGTCCTTATGAGCGATACCAAGGTTGGGACGAGCGTGTGTGGGGCAACGAAATCATCACCATTCTCCGTGGCGCCCGGAAATACTCCGGCTACGACATCGAGCCATTTATTGAGAATCTGAAGTGGAAGAAGGCATATATGCAAACAGAGTTCCCAGACCAATTTGACCCCGAGCGTTGGGAAAGGATCGATGTTGACGAACTATTTTCAGAAGATTGATGCGAAAACGCTTCCCGTCCTGGGCCGGTGCAAAGCCACCGGAAACCAGGCGGGAAGCGTTTTTGACCACATAGATTACTACAGACGGCCCCGGAACATCCGGAAACAGCCCTTTCAAAGAGCGTCAAATAGTAACTGTAACCGAGTGAAAATGGATAAAAACCGATAAAAATAAGCAGAAAAAGTGCTCCAGATAAGTTTGGGAGCAAGATGCGGAGTGTTCGAGTTTCCCCTGCCTGGACCAAACTCCTTTAGCGGAGGCTTCTTTGCATATTGTGACGCAGAAGTTGAAGAGGAAAACGCTCCACAGCTGCCTTGACTTCTCCACCATGGAGTACTACAATAAGCAAAGTAGAAAGGCCAAAAAACTATGAACTATCCTTTCATGTCCCTTTGGCAAATAGGTTGCCTGTAAGAGAGCATATTTCCTTGACGACTTTTGCAGGGGACCCGAACGGTCAAGGAGTGATCACAATTGAACAGAAACCGCAGTTACTATCGCAAGCAGCGTAAGCGTGTCATTTCCCGCAAGGAAAGGATCCTTCATCAACTCGGCGGTGGGGAATTTGTCTACGCATGGGCGCAAGGTTCCACAGGACGCTTTTCCAAAGGAAAGATCCACTGTTCCTGCTGGATGTGCCGCAGGAAGTCTTATGACGATCCGTGTATACGGGATAAACGAATGGACTTGGATGCTGCCGATCAATTGCGTGAGATCATGTAGCCCGACCATAGAAGACGCTTCCGTGCCAGATGACGGCACAGGAGCGTTTTTGGCCATATATTGGCTATAGTCAGGGCCGGACCTGGAAAGAGTGTAAAGAGTAATTGAAAGCGAGCAAAAAGTGTTAACAACCACTATAAATATCTGTAATTAAGTAGCGCAGGGGGGCTTTTCTGTAGTGAATTAGTTCATGGAATACCGAGGCATATATTTCGGTATATCCGGACGAAATGTTGGTTGATGCCTCACGTGTACAAATCTATAGTTCTCTTATAACACCCCAATGCAGCCACGATGGTTTCCGTAAGATCTGCCACATATTTGGAGAAAAAGATTCTGAGAGAAAACAGCTTTCTATATTCCATGTTTCTGCAATTAAAAATAATTCCGGAGAGAAGTTAGAATAGCTGCTATATGGGAACTTGGTGGATCAATACGAGCCCGACGAAACAAAAATACAACACGGCAAAGCCGGGAGTGTATCTCCCGGCTCTTTCTATTTTTATCCGTCGAAATTTTGCCTATATGAGGCTGGTTGTCATAGCAATTCCCGCATTGCCGTGCTATAATAATTATAATAAGCTGAAAGGGGAGATATCCCGTCGGAGAGGGTGCCCAGGTCGAAGCAAATTGCCGCGCCCACGCCGTTCTCCACCATATTTGCCGCATTTAGAATCCGGTTATAGGTGGCCGCCAACTCGATGCGGTTGTAATTCCCTCCGAACCAGCTGGATAGTTCCCCCAGCACCGTTTCACGGCTGCTGAGGAGCAGCGGGACCTTCAGAAGGTCACAGGGCGTGACTACCTCTTTTTCCGCCAGAGGGAAATCCCCGGGAACCAGAACGCCCCACTGTTTTTTTTGCGGCATTCGCAGGCAGGTGTACCGGCTGATGTCCACCGGTTCCATCAGCAGTCCCAGATCCAGCAGCCCATTCTCCAGACGCTCCTTTACGTCATCGGCACTGGCACTGTATATGCGGAAGCGCACCTTGGGGGTGGAACCTGCGGAAGGCAGTGATCTGCCGGGAGAGAAAGGCCATGCTCTGGGCTTCCCCGCAGCCGATGGCGATTTCACCGGACAGGTCTCCCGCTCTCTGCAAAAATTCCTGTTGGGTCCTGTCTGCCAGTTCCACAATCTCTAGTGCCCGGCGCCGGAGCAGCCTGCCGTCCTCTGCGAGAAGAAGCCGGTGTTGGCTGCGGCGAAAGAGTTTTGTTCCCAGTTCCTCCTCCAGCTGCTTCAGCTGACGGGACAGGGTGGGCTGGGTCATATGGAGCAGCGCCGCTGCCTTTGTCATGTTTTCTTCCCTGGCTACTGCCAAAAAGTAGCGCAAAACCCGTAATTCCATGCCATCCCTCCTGGTATCCGCGGCCGCACGATCTGGAAAGCCGGCCCCAGCGGCTGTGGCACCGGGAGGCGGCGCTGCCGGCAAGTGGAAGTGGTGCCGAACCGGAATAATATGCCTGCCGGCCATATGGAGCCGGCCAAAATTTCATGTGCATGGGGACGCACGCCGGTGCTCCACCCTATAAATGCAGCAGATGAATATCCATTTTCGCATTCTCGATGTAGTGCTGATACATCATCTGTGCGGGCAACAGTCGTACCTGAATGCTCTGCAGGCCCAGGGCGTCAAGCATCGGAAGAGATACCTGCCCCATAGAAATAATTTCCGGCTGATCAGTTGGCAGCAAGAAGCAGTTGCGTACCGTCTCAATGTGGTGGTCGGCAACAAACGGCTGATAGGCCAGCTGATACAGGTACTGCTTGATGATGGATTCTATACCGGGCTGTCCGCGAAGGGGCTTATCCGCCTCAAGCTGTATGTTGTAATATTTTGCATCAAAAATAATGAATGCGAAGTCGCCCTGATGCTCTGCAATGGACACAAGATCGGGAATCAGCGTGTCGGCTGCGGCTCTGTAAAACGGCATGCCGTCCGGAGCGATTCCGGTCCAGACTGGATGCTCAATCAAATCAATGAGGGGTTTATGCCGCCGGCTCCGATACTTCTCCCCAAGAGGAACCGGAAGGCGCAGGCTCCCCAGAGGCTTTTGCAGCTGGCTGTCCATGACCTCGGCGCAGACCTTTTCCCAAACCGCGTGGAAGCTGTTCGTTCCGAATATGCGGAGGCAATCCAGGTCATCTGTGGTGCCGCTGTGGGCAATGTATGCGTGCAGTGCTTTAAGCAGCAGCTGCTTACGCGTGTGATACTGTATGTGCAGTTCCTTGCTAAGGCGCTCCAGAATATAGTCCCTGTCCCCAAAATCAGCAATTTGCTCATCGGAAATATCCACGCCCACCATATCAAACAGGTCCATCAGATCCGCATCTTCCAGTTCTTCCGAGCACTTTGTCAGTATGCACGCATGTAACCGCTTGAAGTAGTCCGAATCGTTGTTTACCCGCCTGGCGGTCAACAACTCCGGATAGTAGGGCCTGTTATGGCTGATAAGCGCGAACGTCTCATTGATGGTTTTATCCCACAGAATGTCGCCGGGGCCATTGATTTCCAAAATATCCTGGGTATTGGTGTAGACGCCGTACTCAAAGTAGTCCTGGAGCAGGAAGAGCATAACCGCTAACAGCTGACATGAACGGTTGTCGTTTGATTCCTGATACATCCGTATGACCTGCTCTTTTGCGTGATATTTTTCCAGGACCTTGAGCACCTGCTTCAGTTCTGCCTTTGGCGCCGGGTTATGCAAAAGATATTTGGGGTAGCACTTGAGGACACGGTTTTCGATGGTGATAACACCGACGAAGGTAAAAACATAGAGATACTCATTTTCCTCAATTTCCACATCGGCGATTTCAATATCCTCTTCCACCAGATCGGAGAGACTTCTCTGGCGGTCCGAGGCCGTCACCGCTTTGAGAACGCCATATTCCTTCAGACGCTTTATAATTCGGACCGCCTGCTCCTGTGAACAGCGAAACGCACAGGCCAGGGCCTCCTGCGTATAGCGTTTTTGCTCCCGCAAAAATACCGAGATCATTCGCCGTCACCCTCTGGAACGTTACTGTCTGGAAGATCAATAAATTGATTGCGAATTGACTCACAGAAAATCGAAACGCCCTTGGTTTCAAACTCTTCGCAGATCTTTGAATACTGGTTTTTGGAGGCTTCCGCGCAGCCGCTGAACAGGGTGGGGCGCTTCTGCTTGGCGGCGTCATCGAACAGGTACATAATGACCTTGTTTTGGAAGATGGGTATGAAGCTTTCGGGATCAATGACAGGCCCTTCCGGCAGGTTCTTTCTGGAGATAAAATATGGTCCCATTAACTTGTCTTCATTGACCCGGTAGCGGAGAAGTTCATTGTTAATCGCCCTGCGAAGAGCATTCCATTCCACAACCCGTCGGTAGGCGCCCTGACCCAGAATAACCGTTTTGCCGGAAATTCCGGATTCACTGTGGTCAATGCCGAGGTAGGTGAAATCCCACCTGCGTTTAAATGCGGTGTCCAGCGGGAACACACCCTGATCGGCGCTGTTCATGGTAGCCCAAATAAACATGTTGTCGGGAATGCGGATTTCCGCGTAGTCATTGACATCGCCGCCCAGTTCCTCCATCAGGTATTGCTTGATGTCCTCGGAGGCCTGGATCGGGTACTCGCTGGCCTCGTCATCTCCCCGGTCCAGCAACTGGAACACCTCACCGAATACTGCGGCGACGTTGGCGCGGTTCATCTCTTCGATAATGAGCAGAAAGGGCTTCGGATCACTGGTGGTACTGTTTTTCAGTGCCTTCATATAGGTCCGCATAAACGGTCCGGGGACATATTTGTAGGTAATGGTGTTGGTTCCGTCACTATCCTGGCAGGGAACCGGCTTATAGGTGCCCACAAAATTTGCGTAAGAATAGTCGGGATGAAAGGTGACGCGCTCATATGCCCCGCCATCGCTCAGAAGGCGATCCTTCTCCCGATTCAGAGTAAAGCTTTTGCCGGTTCCGGGCGCGCCAAAAAGGATTCGATTGCGGGCAAACTGGCTGGTATACCCGGTATGGAACTGAATGCCCGGGGGTGTGGGAGCAGCACCTGTTTCGATACCTGCTTGGGAAAGCAGGGAGGCGATCCACTCCACGAACGGGCGGCGTGCTTCCGTGTACCACTGTGAAGAGACAAAAAAGCTTTCTCCCGAGATGTCATATTTGTTGATGTAATACCGCCGCTGGCCATTGGCGTCTTTGCACTGCTCATCTTCCGTTTTTTCGGGGTCCACCTGCAGAAGTATGCCGTGAAGAGAATTGTGGCGGAACATGGAAGCGCACTGCTCGCGGCTCTCCAAAATTGAGAGTGTCGTTTCATTAAAAAGCCCGTATTGCTTCAGAAGATCCAGACAGGATGTGACAAACTCCTGATTTTCCAGGGACAGCAAGCGGCCCCAGTCGGGCGGCGCTGACGGCTCGGTGCCATCCGGCGGGGAGGCGGGCTCCTCAAAATACTTGGAGAGCAGGGAGTCATGCAGCCAGTTCGCATTGCGCAGATAGAAATATATGAATTCCTTCCGGAAGGCACAGGCGAATTCTCCCGGGCCCTTGATCTGCTGAACGAACCCCTCTTTCATGGCGCTGGCGATGGTAGAGATTTTGATCTGTCGGGAAATGGTGGTATCCGGGTCTGCGGCGGACTCCTTCAGCTTCCAGGCGCAGAAGATTGTCTGGTTGTCACGTTTGTATACGCCCAAATGAATGGCCGGTTCCCCGCTTTTCTGCACCCGTACAGCGTAGTTGATATAGCGGCTTTTTTGCTGTACGCGCTGCTCATCATTTAGGTGGGAGCGTCCGCCGGGGGTGGTGGCTTTTGCACATACGATGACAGGCGGCTCTGCGGGGTCGGCAAAGGAAATCTGATAAATCTCGGGCAGGGTGTCATGTACAGGTGTGCAGTCGGCCGCATGCCCAAATTGTTGAAATGCGGTCAGCAATTCAGAACGTACCTGCTCGCCTGTGAGTGTGTCGGCTGTCCGATTGTAGTCAGCGCTTACAATTTCTCCATTGCCAAGGGCCCATTTATATTCGGGCATAATCGTCCCTCCTTACCTATGGAACATGTCTTGTTTTGTGGAATCCGAGTTATCGTGCCATTTCGCACCCGTTGGAAAAGTATTGACGCTTGATTTCCCTTGCGATCTGTGAAACAAACCGCGGGGGAACGGCATTGCCAATTTGCCGCCATTGCTCCTTGAAATCGCCGCAGAATTCATATGTATCATCAAAGGTCTGAATCCGCTTGATTTCGTGGATGCGCAAAAAACGATTCTTCCAATGGAAAGGCCCCATATTGTTTGAAAAGCTTGCCTGGATGGTCCAGGAGGGCTTTTCAGGGGATAATTTCAGCAGAAACGACCAATACCGGGAACGCCATTTGAAGATGGGCTCAGGATAGCCGCGCTCTGCGGTGAAGAATAGATAATTGTCGCCGGGCGGTACAAGCTTCAGCAGATCTTTGTGCTTGGACCCGGCCTGCATATCCTTGTCCTCGGGAAGGTCATAATCCAGGTCGCCAATCGCCTCGCCGCATGTGACCCATGGGCGTTTGCCGGATGCGGATTGGTCCGCTTTTTCGGGGTTGTAGTGCGTTTCCTCCGGAAATACAAATTTTTCCCCAAACCCACGCTGAACCCCTACACAAATAAACCGCTCCCGTATCTGGGGAACGCCGTAGTTGGCGGTATTAACGACCTTGTAGCATATGTCATACCCCAAGTAATCGGCGCGCTCCCTCAGCAGTTGGAACGCCGCTTGATGGGGCTTGTACACAAAGCCGAATACATTTTCGAAGAAAAATACACGGGGACGGATTTCTTCCAGAGCCCGAAAGTATTCGTAAAGTGTAAACGAGTTTTCATCCTCCAGCGCCCGCTTTTTGTCCGTGCGGTAAAAGCGGGATTTGGAGTATGCAGGGCAGGGCGGCCCGCCGGCCAGCACATCGATATCCCTCAGCTGCAAGCCAAGGGTGGCCAGTTCCCCGGCATAATCAATTTCCCGAATGTCTGCGCATCTGACCAACCGCCCGACCCTGTTTTTTTCAAGCGTGTCGCATGCGGTCCTCCAAACATCGGTGGAAAGGCATATATCGAAACCGGCATCCTTAAAGCCGCAGTCAATGCCGCCGCCGCCGGAAAAAATACTTAGGACTTTGATGCTCATTCCGTCAAACTCTCTTTCACATACGCAATCATTGCCTTGCCCATAAGCGCGGGAACCGCGTTTCCGATCTGCTTCTGTACGGAGCGCCGGCTCCCATAGAACTGATAGCCCTTTGGAAAGGTCTGAATCGCCGCGATTTCCGGGACGCGAAGGCGGCGGTTATCCCAGTGAAACGGCCCGACCCATGGGCCCGGCTGTGCCATGATTGTCCAGGAGGGCATATGGGGAGACAGTTTAAGGAGAAAACTCCAAAAACGCTTATCTGCAACAAATTTTGGATTCTCATATCCATACCAGGCGGTCAGGGCCTTATAGTTCATGCCCGGGGGGACCTGGCACAGATCCTCGTAGTAGGTGCCGCCCAGGGTGACTTCCTCCGGCTCAAAGTACTCTGGCCCGTCATATCCCGCAATGGCCTCGCCGGCATTTACATAGGGCTTGAGTCCTGTTTGGCTGCAAGCTTCCATTGGACAGTGTGTTTTCCTGGGCTCCGGGGATCGAAAAGTTCCGGTTGTGCCGACAATAAACAGGCGCCGCCGCTTCTGGGGAACGCCGTAATCGAGGGCATTTGCGCGTACAATTTGATGGGAGTACCCCTGTTGGCGGATTATTTCAATAAACCGCTCAACAATCACACGGTTGGTGGGGTGCAGAAGGCTCTCAACATTTTCAAAGACGAATCCATCCGGGTGCAGGTCACATACCACCCGCAGATATTCGTCAACCAGAGTTGCCCGTGGGTCATTGATTCCCCGGCGGGTCTGATTGCCAACCCAGTACCCGGCCTTGGAGAAGGGCTGGCAGGGGGCGCCGCCGATAACTATGAACTTCCCGTATCCCCGCTTGCTGAGTATATGCTGAAATACGGAACTTTCAATTTGATGAAGGTCGCCCTCAATGATCTCCGCGTCGCGAAAGAGTGCATTCATCCGCAGGGTTTTGATGCAATCAGGATCAAGGTCCGTGCTTGAGATGACAGGCACGCCGGCCAAAAAGCTGGCCACATCCAACCCGCCGGCACCGGAGAACAGGCTGATGGCGACGATTTCTTGCTTATTCATACGTTTATATCATCCATTTTTATAGTGTATCGTTATTTTTCTATTTCCACAACGTCGCTGAGTTCACAATTCAAAACGCAGCAAATTCTTACAAGCACATCCAGAGAAACATATTCGTTGCGGCCCATTTTGGACAATGTGCTTGACGCAATATCTGTTTTCTTTCTCAGATCGGTCCTTGTCATGTCTTTATCAATCAACATTTTCCAAAGACGCTTATAATTGACCCCCATACGCCACCTCGCCCGTTTATTTTGTTACAAAACGTATACAGCCATATGGGAAAAGCATAGCATACAGGTGGCGAGAAATCAACAAAATACGACGAGAAATCAAATGTTTGGTTGCGACTTTCAGTAGCTGGGGTGGAAGAAGGGCGGGGAGTGCATCGCCTGATTTGCATGGGGCCGCAGTAAAGTCCCCACGTACCGCCTTGCAGATATGCGTACAATAAACGTTTTGGAATCCGTATAAAAACGGTATAAACAGCGTAGAAGCCGCCGCCCCGCGTTCATAAAATTTTAATGAAGGCGCCGTTTTCTCAAATGGCACCTTTATTTTTTGGGTGCTACCATAGGGGTACAACAAAGGAGAAATCGCTATGCAGACAGTTTTAATTGGCATCGAAATTTTCGTGATTGCCCTTCTGGCCTATCTGGGCTGGATGCTGATGAGGGAGGTATAAGACCGTGAACACAATTGTACAGTGCATACTCTATCTCGCCGTCCTGGTGGCGCTGGCCATACCACTGGGCGGATACATAGCCAAAGTCATGGCGGGAGAGCCGGTTTTCCTCTCCCGGCTGGTCCGCCCCTGTGAAAACGGGCTTTACAGGCTGCTGCGGATCGACCCCGGTGAGGACATGGGCTGGAAAAAATATCTCCTCTCTGCCCTGGCCTTTCACGCACTGGGGCTGCTGGCCCTGTTTGCCATTCTGATGCTTCAGGGCGTGCATGGCTCTGGGCGTTCCCCAGTCCCTGTCCGGCGGCAGAACGGTGGATCTGCTGGAGCCCATCGCTGTGGCGGAAACAGCGGGGGGCTATAAGGTGATCCCAGGGGCGGAGGTCGACGTGGAGACAGGCGCCGTTACAGTGGACGGAGAGAGGATCCAAGACGCTGTGATTGTCACCAGGCAGTATCTGCCCCTCTACCCCCAGGCAGCCGGGCTCCATAGGGCATGGCCCTGGCGGGCCAGGAAATACGAACGTTTGTTCGATTATCCGGAGGGGATACGGTGTGGAAAACTCCGTGGAACACGGCACGGGGGGATGCATCGGAAAGTGTGCTACAGTACGCGTGTGAGAGGGGGTGAGGGAGACGGAGCAGGCCAGGGGCCGTCAGAGCAAATGGGACAGGCGCAACCTC
>CDZQ01027377.1_pt1 | contig 12114 bp, 9 predicted proteins | sample 554831 | NCBI WGS metagenome assembly CDZQ01 (sample SAMEA3182112, study PRJEB8094) | gut metagenome | biome: human; feature: gut; material: Stool; isolation source: human stools | place: Canada | collected 2013-05-06
TGTCAATATCGACGGTGTGCCGATCCACAACTGGCAGCAGGTTCGGTGGAAAATGACGGAAATGCTCATGGAAGCACGTCCGGCGGTATCTGTCGGAGTGGTTTCCGGTTCGGCTGCCGACGATGGAAACAGTCCACGTGTTCCTGAAAAAACAGTCGTGATGCCCATGACTCAGGTGTCGATTGAAGACGTCGACAAGGATTTTATCGGCAAGCTGGGGCTTGGCGTCGGGAGGCCGCCCGCCATAATCGGAAAAACAGTCGATGGGGGTGTCGCCGAACAGGCTGGCCTGAAAGAAGGCGACCGGGTTGTCAGAATCAACGGGGAGGCTGTTCTGGATTCCCTTGCACTGGTCATGGCGATACGGTCTTCTCCCGGAAAACAATTGACGCTCGACATCTTGCGTAATGATGAACCGGTCACTGTTTTAATGACACCCGCCGTGAAAACGGAAAAGGAACAGCTGATCGGCAAAATGGATGCCACCATTTCCGTTATGCCTGCGATGACTGTTTTGCGTTACAGCGTCCCGGTTGCGCTGATGGAAGGGATTTCGAAAACCTGGGAAACCTCCTGTATCACGGTTAAAATGATTGGTAAAATGCTCGTCGGTGATGTTTCTCTCAAAAATATCACAGGGCCGATTGCCATTGCCGATTATGCGGGGCAGACCGCCCGTGCGGGGCTTGTCCGTTATCTGCATTTTATCGTTTTCATCAGTATCAGTATCGGCGTGATGAATTTACTTCCGATACCTGTGTTGGATGGAGGACTTTTGCTGTATTATGCTGTGGAAGTTGTGACTGGTGGTTCTATTTCGGATCGTATCGCCGGAATAGGCTATAAAATCGGTATCGGTATCCTTGGATTATTGTTATTGGTTGCCGTTTTTAATGATGTCATCCGGATCTTTTTCTGAGTGAAGAGTCGGCTGAATGTGAGTTTTTTGTGGCGTCTAAAATCAGATTCATGAAATTATTTCATCAACGTTTGCCTTTTCGTCTGTCACTGCTGGCAGCGATATCCATGGCTTTTTATTCGAATGTTGCGCAGGCAGTCGAGCCTTTTACCGTCAAGGATATCCGTGTAGAAGGCATTCAGCGTACTGAAGCGGGAACGGTGTTCAATTACCTGCCTGTTCGCGTGGGCGAAACGTTTAATGATGAAAAAGCCGTTTCAGCCATCAAGGCACTTTATGCGACCGGTTTTTTCAAGGATGTCCGGATTGACGCCGAAGGCGACGTTCTGGTCGTTATTGTTGAAGAACGACCGGCGATTGCCAGTGTCGATTTTACCGGCGCCAAGGAATTCGAAAAAGCGGCCCTGATCAAGTCGCTTAAAGACGTCGGGCTTGGCGAAGGCCGTATTTATGACCGTTCGCTGCTCGATCGCGCAGAGCAGGAGTTGAAGAGGCAATATCTGTCTCATGGGTTGTATGGCGTCCAGATCACGACAACCATCACGCCGGTTGAAAGGAACAGGGTTGCCGTCAATTTCACGGTTGATGAAGGTGAAGTGGCACGCATCAAGCAGATCAAATTTGTCGGCAACAAGGCTTTTTCAGACAAGAAACTGCTTGAAGTCATCAAATTGCGCACCCCGGGCTGGTTTACCTGGTATACCAAGGCAGACCAGTATTCCAAGGAAAAAATGACGGGCGATATTGAAGCACTGAAGTCGTTTTATCAAAATCGCGGTTATATCGAAATGCAGGTTGAATCGACACAGGTGTCGATCACGTCCGACAAAAAAGATATTTACATCACCCTGAATATCAAGGAAGGCGACAAGTACAAGGTTTCCGACATCCGGCTTGAAGGCGAGCTTTTCGGCCGTGAAAAAGAAATCCGCAATCTGGTCCAGTTGAAAAAAGGCGATGTTTATTCCGGTGAAAAACTGACGAACAGTTCCAGGGACATCACGGAGTATCTGGGTAACTTCGGTTATGCGTTTGCGAACGTCAATCCGCAGCCCGATATCGATCGTGAAAAGAAAGAAGTCGCTTTCACCATTTTCGTCGATCCCGGCAAACGTGTTTATGTCCGTCAGATATCGATTGCGGGAAATAACAAAACCCGGGATGAAGTCATTCGCCGTGAATTCCGTCAAATGGAAGGTTCCTGGTATAACGGCAAGAACATCAAATTGTCCCGTGACCGCGTTGACCGTCTGGGTTTCTTCACCGAAGTGGCTGTTGAAACCCCTGAAGTTCAGGGAACCGTCGATCAGGTCGACGTCAATATGAAAGTCGTTGAAAAACCGACTGGTAACGTCATGCTTGGCGCCGGTTTTTCACAAAGTGACAAATTGTTGCTGTCGGGTTCCATCGAACAGCAGAATTTTGCAGGGACCGGTAATGACGTTGCCTTGAACGTCAATACCAGCCAGCGTTACAGAACGATTTCCCTTGCCCAGACCAATCCATATTTCACTGATGATGGCATCAGTCGCCGGTACGAAATCTTTTATCGTACGATCAGGCCGCCTTTGATCAACGATAGTGACTATAAAGTCAAAACAGCGGGCGGTAACGTCAATTTCGGTATTCCATTTACCGAAGTGGACAGGGTATTTTTCGGCGTAGGGGTTGAAAATACCAGTATCGACACTTACTGGAACAGTCCTCCGCAATATCTGGAATTCGTTCGCCAGTTCGGTACAGACGGGACGACAGCATCTGCCTGGTCGGTGCCGTTGACGGTTGCCTGGCAGCGGGACAATCGTGACAGTGCCCTTATCCCGACAAAAGGCCGGTACCAGAAGGCCAATGCCGAAGTTTCCCTGCTCGGCGATATGAAATACTATAAATTGTCCTATCAGCAACAGTATTTCATGCCTCTTTTCTCGGGAGGGACACTGGCCCTGAACGGTATGGTCGATTACGGCAAGGGCCTTGGCGGAAATCCATATCCCCTGTTCAAGAACTTCTACGCCGGCGGTATGGGAACGGTTCGCGGCTACGAAAGCTCTTCTTTGGGACGTGTTGAATACGACTATTATGGCAATCGTGTTTATCTTGGCGGTACAAAACGCGTTGTCGGCAATATGGAATTGCAGTTCCCGATGCCGGGTATGGGCGGCGACAAGACTTTGCGCTGGTTTACATTCATCGATGCGGGCAATGTATATGCGGACAATCAAAACATCGATCTGGGTAATTTGAGATACTCAGCCGGGTTCGGTGTCAGTTGGGTGTCGCCGATCGGTCCTTTGAAACTCAGTTATGGCATTCCGCTGAATTCGAAAGAGGGCGACCAGAAAGAAGCCTTCCAGTTCCAGTTGGGTACCGGTTTCTAGTGAATCGATGGCATAATAAACATATTGACGATTTATTTTTTGGAGAAGTAACTTGAATAATTTTGCTAAAACTCTTATGGATATGAAAAAAATAGCCGTCCTTGCTCTTTGTTTGGGTATCTTCGGTGTCGCTCAGGCACAGACGTCTAAAGTGGGTTATATCAATCCTGACAAGATCATGAGCGAATCCGCTCCAGCCAAGGCTGCCGAGAAAAAACTCGAAGCCGATTTTTCCAAACGTGCCAAGGAAATGCAGGGTGCACAGGCCCGTTTGAAAGCAATGAGCGAGAAGCTTGAAAAGGAGATGCCTGTTCTGGCTGAATCGGATCGCCTGAAACGCCAGCGCGAACTGGCCGACCTGTCCCAGGATTTCCAGCGCAAGCAGCGTTCTTTCCGTGAAGATCTGATGCAACGTCGTAATGAGGAACTGGCCAAGGTTGTCGACCGTGTGAACAAGGAAATCGACCGTATTGCCAAAGCGGAAAAATACGACCTGATCGTTCAGGATGCCGCTTATATCAATCCTCGTGTCGATATTACCGATCAGGTTCTGAAAGCGCTTAACAAATAATCACCAAAAAGTATCAGGATGCTCATCAGTCTTGCAGAACTCGTTGACCGCTTCGGCGGTCAACTTATTGGTAACGGTGACTATAAGGTTGCCGGTTTCGCCCCTCTCGATAATGCCGATTCCTCGCATATCACTTTCCTGACCAATCCCCGCCTGAGAAATGAAGTGGAATGGTCCAAAGCCGGTGCACTGATCATTTCCCCGAAAGATAATCAGCTGGTCGGCGATCTGTTCAAGGGGTCGCGCATTGTCGCCAAAAACCCTTACGCCTATTTTGCCCATGCGGCGCAGTTGTTCGAAAGTTTCAAAACCGTTCCTCCCGTGCAGGGCATCCATCCCAGTGCCGTGATCGATCCCACTGCTAAAGTCGCCGGGACGGCTTCTATCGGTCCTTTTGTGACCATTGAAGCGGAAGCCGAAATCGGGGAGAACTGTGTCATTGAAGCGGGTTGTTTCATCGGCAGGAAAGCCAAAGTCGGAGCGGGATGCCGTTTCTTCCCGCGGGTCATTTTTTTGAATGAATGTGAAATCGGGGAACGCGGCGTTTTGCGCCCGGGTGCCGTCATCGGATGTGAAGGCTTCGGTTTTGCCAACGAGGATGGTGTCTGGGTCAAGATTCCCCAGACCGGCCGCGTCATCATCGGGAACGATGTCCAGATCGGCGCCAATACAACTGTCGACCGTGGTGCGTTGTCCGACACGATTATCGAGAATGGCGTCAAGCTGGATAACCAGATCCAGATCGGCCATAACTGCCATGTCGGTGAAAATTCGGCGATGGCGGGCTGTGTCGGCGTCGCTGGCAGCGCGATCTTCGGCAAGAATTGTACGGTCGGTGGTGCGGCCATGATCGGCGGTCATTTGACGATTGCGGACAGAACGCATATTACGGCTTCAAGTGTTGTCCAGAGTTCCGTTACCGAACCGGGCGTTTATTCAGGTTTTTACCCGCTGGCAAAACATCAGGACTGGGAAAAGACTGCTGTGCTGGTGCGTAAATTGGGCACTATGCGTGATAGAATCCGTGAATTGGAAAAAACCGTTAATGCATTAACCAAGACTGAAAAATGAACACCCTGAATATTCACCAGATCCGCGAGTTGTTGCCCCATCGTTATCCCATGTTGCTGGTCGATCGCGTTCTCGACTGGGAAGCCGGAAAGAAAATTACGGCTATCAAGAATGTGACTGCCAATGAAGAATTTTTCAATGGCCATTTCCCGAACCACCCTGTCATGCCAGGTGTCCTGATTATCGAGGCGCTGGCCCAGACAGCGGCGATTTTCGCGTTCATGTCCGCTGACAGCAAACTGGACAAGGATGCCGTCGTTTATTTCGCGACGATCGACAGTGCCCGTTTCAAACGGCCGGTCGAACCGGGTGACCAGCTGGTGATGGAAGCCGAACTGGTTCGCAGTTCGAGAGGAATGTGGAAATTCAGGACGAAGGGTATGGTTGACGGCCAGCTGGCTGTCGAGGCCGAACTGATGTGTGCCATACGGGGTGGCGTCGTCGCCCAGAAAGCGGAAGCCTGATGGCTATTCATCCGAGCGCAATAGTCGATCCGAAAGCCGAGCTGGACAGTTCGGTCGAAGTCGGCCCTTATTCGATCATCGGTCCGAATGTCAAAATCGGTGCACGCACCAAAGTCGGCCCTCATGTCGTCATTGACGGCCATACCACGATCGGTGAAGACAATCGTATTTTCCAGTTTACCTCACTCGGCGGCGTGCCGCAGGACAAAAAGTACGCCGGGGAAGAAACGAAACTGGAAATCGGTGACCGCAACACCATTCGCGAATTCTGTACGTTCAATCTGGGAACGGCACAGGATGTCGGCGTAACCCGTCTCGGGAACGATAACTGGATTATGGCGTATGTCCATCTGGCTCATGACTGCCAGGTCGGGAACCATACCATTTTCGCCAATAGCGCCCAGCTGGCTGGTCATGTCCATATCGGAGACTGGGTCATTCTCGGCGGTTTTACGCTGATCCATCAGTTCTGCCGGATCGGGGATCATGCCATGACCGGGTTTGGCGCCAAGATTTCACAGGACATTTCTCCTTTCGTCATGGCTTCCGGAACGCCGACAACGGCTTACGGCATCAATGCCGAAGGCCTGAGACGTCGCGGTTTTTCCCCGGATCAGATCACGGGAATCAAAAGAGCGTACAAAACCGTTTACCGGTCGGGTCTGACGCTTGAAGAAGCCAAAACAAAATTGCTGGAAGAAGCAGCCGCTTCTCCGGAATCCGCCAAATATATTGAACAGATGCATACCTTTATTTCCGAAGCGCAAAGAGGTTTGCTCAGATAGTCGAGCACAGGTCGGCTCTGTTCGTTGTCACTGATGGGAGTGGGGTTTTGAGATCGATAGCCATGGTAGCAGGTGAAACGTCCGGCGATTTGCTGGGAGCCAACCTGCTGTCGGCGCTTCGTCCCCAGTTGCCCGATACGCTGATGCACGGCATCGGCGGCCCCCAGATGGCGAAATACGATTTCGTCAGCAACTGGCCGATGGAGAAACTTTCCGTCAACGGCCTGTTCGAAGTGCTGGCGCACTACCGTGAAATCAAGGGAATCCACAATCATCTCCGGGATCACCTGCTTTCCCAGAGGCCGGACGTTTTCGTCGGTATCGATTCTCCCGAGTTCAACCTCAGCCTTGAACTGGCCCTGAAAAAAGCGGGTATCAAGACAGTCCACTTCGTGAGTCCGTCGGTATGGGCATGGCGTAGCGGGCGTATCAAAAAGATTGCCGAAGCGGTTTCCCGCATTCTTGTCCTGTTTCCTTTCGAGGAAGCCATTTACCGGAAAGCGGGCATTCCCGTTACCTATGTCGGCCATCCGCTGGCGGAATCGATTCCGATGCGCCCGGATGTGGATGCCGCACGGACGAGCCTGGGGCTGGACAGGGAAAAACCGGTCATCACGATTATGCCGGGCAGCCGTATGTCGGAACTGAAATATAACAGCCTGGCTTTTGTCGAATCGGCGAAAATACTGTTGCAGCGTGACCCGACCATCCAGTTCGTTATCCCGATGGCTGGTGACGAACAACTGAAATATTTCACTCGTCTTGTCACCGGCGCGCGCCTGGACGAGCTGCCTCTTCAAATCGTGCGCGGCCATTCGCATGCTGCCATTACCGCGGCGGATGCCGTGCTGGTCGCATCCGGTACGGCAACACTGGAAGTGGCCCTGTTCAAAAAACCGATGGTGATCGCCTACAAGCTGATGCGGGCTACCTGGGAAATCGCGCGGCATATCGTCAAGCCTCCTGTGGGGTTGCCCAATATTCTGGCTGGTGAAATGATTGTTCCCGAACTCCTTCAGAATGCGGCAACCGGGCAGGCATTGGCTGACGCACTCTGGTTTCAGCTGACGGATCAGGCAAACCGCCAGCGTCTTGAAGAACGGTTCATAGCCATGCATTATTCCCTGTTGCGCAACACGGCCCAGACGAGTGCCGAAGCCATTCTGGAAGTCATGGACAAAAATGGCTAGGAAAATCGGAAAACGATCGGTTTCTTCCACTTTGCCTCTCCCTTTGTTTGATGAGGATTTCACGTCGGGCGTGACACTTTTTTGCGGAGCCGACGAGGCGGGAAGGGGGCCTATCGCGGGGCCTGTTTTTGCAGCCGCCGTCATTCTCGACCCGGACCATCCGATAGTCGGCCTGAAAGATTCGAAGAAACTTTCCGGACACCGCCGGGATGAGCTGGCACTCGAAATCAGGAAACATGCGAAAGCCTGGGCCATCGCCGAATGCTCGATTGAAGAGATCGATGAACTGAATATCCTGCATGCTTCCATGCTGGCGATGAAACGGGCTATCGATTCCCTGCCGATCAGGCCGGAGCTGGCCCTGATCGATGGCAATCGCTGTCCCAAGCTGGCGATTGCCGCAAAAGCCATCGTCAAGGGCGACGACAAGGTGCCGGCTATTTCGGCTGCATCCATCCTTGCCAAAACGGCACGGGATGCCGTCATGCTGGATTTGCATCGTCAATACCCTGAATACGGCTTCGACCGCCATAAAGGCTATCCGACAGCGTATCATCTGGAACAGTTACATATATACGGCGTATCGCCTGTCCATCGCAAAACGTATGCTCCTGTCCGGAAGATCCTTGAACCCGAAGCGTTTTCCGACTGAGTGTTTCACCGGATGTGAATGAAAGGATTTTCAAGTGACGAATCTGGATTTTCTTCTTCCCCAAAATTCCCCTGCCGACCTGCGTAGTGTTGTCTGGCCCCGTCCCATGACGGTTCTGGTGACAGCGCCCCATCCGGACGATTTTGACGCGATCGGCGTTACCCTGAAATATCTGATGGATCGGGGGCATGACATCCATGCGGTTGTCGCCGAAACGGGCAGCGGTATCGATAAAGTCTACGGCGCTGGCATGACGCAGGAAGACAAACGGACATTGCGGGTTCGCGAACAGACAGGCAGCCTCCGTTTCTTCGGCCTTCCAGATGGAAACTTCCGTTTTCTGGGCCTTAATAATGCTCCTGACGATCAGGTTGCCGACGATGATGGCAACCGGATTTTTCTCGAAAAGGTGATTCGCGAAGTGCATCCCGATTTGCTCTTCATGCCTCACTGGAACGATTCCAATCGCGCCCATCGCGATATGGCCAACATGATGAGGGCGATTGCATCGAAAGTGGAATGGCCTGTTGCCCTGATGTTCAACAGTGATGTCAAAACAGTCGACATGAAAAAGGATTTTTATGTCGGTTTCGATGCGGCTGATGCGCAATGGAAAGCCCAGCTGTTACGGTATCACGATTCCCAGCACCAGCGCAATTTGCGTGACAGGAAATACGGGTTCGACGACCGTGTTTTGATGCTGAATCGCCGCACGGCATCTGAACTCGGCATTCGTGAGCCTTATGCCGCGGCTTTTGAAGTCGAGATTTTGTAAACGGATTTCTCAGGGACGACCTCGTCAGGCCACCCTTTTTCAATAAGAGCGCAAATTGCTCAAAATGGCCGTGGCGATTTCCTCGATGGATTTTGACGTCGAGGAAAGATAGCGGATGTTTTCCAGATTCATCATGCCTTCCGCTTCGGAAATTTCATAACGGCAATTGTCCAGCGCGGCATAACGGCTGTTCGGTCTTCTTTCATTCCGGACTTCGGCGAGCCTTTCAGGCTGGATGGTCAGTCCGAAAAGCTTGTTCTTGTACGGCTGTAACGCTTTGGGCATATGACCGCGTTCGAAATCTTCCGGAATCAGGGGATAGTTGGCGACTTTGAGGCCATATTGCATGGCGAGGTACAGGCTGGTCGGGGTTTTGCCGCTACGGGATACGCCGATCAGGATCACGTCGGCATCTTCCAGATTCCGGTTGGATTGGCCGTCGTCGTGTTCCAGCGTGAAGTTGATGGCCTCGATCCGCTTTTTGTATTCCAGGCTTTCCATGTTCTGGTGAGACAGCCCGATTTCCTCTTTCGGTGACACACCCAGTTCGGCTTTCAGAGGCTCGACAAATGTCTGGATCACGTCCAGATGAAGGGCGTCGGCCTTGCGCAATTCGGTCACGAGTTCGGGAATGACAAGTGTGGAAAAAACGATCGGAAGCTGTCCGGTCTTGTCGCGTTCGGCCTGAATCTGGTCTTTTGCCTGCCGTACTTTGTCCAGTGTATCGACAAAAGGGATGTGAATCCTGGAAAAGTTCAGGTTGAACTGGGAAAGGACCGAGCGGGCCAGAGCCTCTGCCGTGATGCCCGTACCGTCGGAAACAATGTAAACGGTACGACCGGGAATATCCTGTTGTGTCGTCATATTTCAACCTGTCCGAAAGAATAATCAAAGAGATGAAGGATTTCTTTTATTGTAAAGATTATTTTTGAAAAACACAGTCTCCGGCGCGGTACAATAAAAAGATAAATGCCGTTTTGCCGAAATACCATGTAATTCCTCAGTTACCAGTTACTGATTCACTTTACGCGCAAGGAGATCACCATGTCGGAAATATCGCCACTAACATCCAATGATCAGGCTGACTATGTCATCCCGTTTACCGGTTTGAGAATGAAAGATGTGCCTTCGGTAGGCGGGAAGAATGCATCTCTTGGCGAAATGATCAGCCAGTTGCAGGAAAAGGGCGTGAGGGTTCCCGGCGGATTTGCGACAACGGCACAGGCGTATCGCGATTTTCTTTCCCATAGCGCCAGTGGAGGTGAAACGCTGGCGAAACGCATCGAAAAAAGGCTGGCCGGTGTCGATGTCAGCGATGTGCGCGCATTGGCTGACGCGGGTGCCGATATACGTCAATGGATCGTGGATACTCCCTTCCAGCCCCGTCTGGAAGCGGAACTGCTGGACCATTACCGCAAAATGGTCAAAGCCTCGGTCGGGGAACTCTCCGTTGCCGTGCGTTCTTCCGCCACGGCGGAAGATTTGCAGGATGCGTCCTTTGCAGGCCAGCAGGAAACCTTCCTGAACGTTGTCGGTGAAGAAAATCTCCTTCATGCCGTCAAGGAGGTTTTCGCATCGCTCTATAATGACCGTGCGATTTCCTACCGCCAGCAACGCGGTTTCAAACATGCCGAAGTGGCGCTCTCGGCCGGTATCCAGAAGATGGTCCGTTCCGATCTCGCTTCATCCGGCGTCATGTTCACGCTGGATACGGAATCCGGTTTCCCGGACGTCGTTTTCATCACGTCCAGCTACGGGCTGGGCGAAACCGTGGTGCAGGGTGCCGTCAATCCGGATGAATTCTACGTACACAAGCCGATGCTGGAAAAGGGAAAAATGGCGATCATCCGCCGCTCTATCGGCTCCAAGCTGATCGAAATGGTTTTCGACACCAGTCCCGATGCGAAAGCGCCGGTCAAGACAATTGAAGTGCCTGAAGCGGATCGCCGACGTTTTTCCATTACGGATGACGACGTGATGGAACTGGCGAAATTTGCCGTGATCATTGAAAAACATTATGGCCGCCCGATGGATATCGAATGGGGCAAGGATGGCGACGATGGCAAGCTGTACATCCTTCAGGCGCGCCCTGAAACGGTCAATTCACAGAAGTCGGGTGATTCCGTTCAGGTATTCAAACTCAAAAGCAGGGGCAAGGTGCTCGCGTCAGGCCGTGCGATCGGCCAGAAAATCGGTATCGGGCGCGTCCGTATCGTCCGCGATCCTTCCGAAATGTTCAGGGTCGAGGAGGGGGATGTACTGGTTGCCGACATGACCGATCCGAACTGGGAACCGGTCATGAAGCGTTCAGCCGCGATCGTCACGAACCGTGGCGGCCGTACCTGCCACGCGGCGATTGTCGCGCGTGAAATCGGCGTGCCTGCCGTCGTCGGTTGCGGAAACGCGACCGAAGTATTGAAAGACGGGCAGCTGGTTACCGTTTCCTGCGCCGAAGGTGAAGACGGTCATATCTATGAAGGTACGCTGGAGATGGAAGAATCGGAAGTCACATACGGCGAATTGCCTGTGCTTCCGGTCAAAATCGCCATGAACGTTGGCAATCCACAGATGGCGTTCAGATTGCAAGCCATTCCCAACGGAGGTGTCGGGCTTGCCCGTCTCGAATTCATCATCAATGAAATCAGCGTCCATCCGAATGCCATTCTGGCTTATCCGAACGTCGATCCCGATCTGAAAAAAGCGATCGAGTCCGTTTCCCGCGGGTATGCCAACCCGCGAACCTATTACGTCCAGAAACTGGCGGAAGGTGTCGCGACCATTGCGGCGGCATTCTGGCCGAAGCCGGTTATCGTCCGTCTCTCCGACTTCAAGTCCAACGAATACCGCACATTGATGGGCGGCACGCGTTTCGAACCGGAAGAAGAAAACCCGATGATGGGCTTCCGCGGCGCTTCCCGTTACATCGCACCATCCTTTGCCGAAGCGTTCAACATGGAATGCGATGCCATGAAAAAGGTTCGCAACGAAATGGGCTTTACCAACGTCGAATTGATGGTGCCGTTCGTCAGGACCCTGAAGCAGGGCCGTTCCGTTCTCGACCTGCTCGCCGTCAACGGTTTGCGCCGTGGGGAAAACGGCCTGCGTATCATCATGATGTGTGAAGTGCCGTCGAACGCGATTCTGGCGGACGAATTCCTTGAAATGTTCGACGGTTTCTCGATCGGTTCCAACGATTTGACCCAATTGACACTGGGTCTGGATCGCGACTCGGGTCTGGACCTCCTGATGGCGGATTTCGATGAACGCGATCCTGCCGTGCTGGCACTGATTTCGAAGGCGATTGCCGCC
>CDZQ01018063.1_pt1 | contig 12100 bp, 11 predicted proteins | sample 554831 | NCBI WGS metagenome assembly CDZQ01 (sample SAMEA3182112, study PRJEB8094) | gut metagenome | biome: human; feature: gut; material: Stool; isolation source: human stools | place: Canada | collected 2013-05-06
CCGTCATCCACGAAAAAGATCGTGTCCGTGTAGCCCTTGTCCTTGGCGGCCTTTTGAAGTATTTTCTTTTGGTTCTGGATGCTGTTGGACTCGCTGTCCATGTTATCGTCACGGCTCAGGCGGCAGTAGAGAGCGGCTGTGCCGAGGGCGGTTTTATTGTCCGACTGGTTTCAAAATGTCCTCCTTCCTCGGGTGTCGGACAATCAGTATTTCCAAGTATATTGTACCTCCGCCCCACCCCCTTGTTAAGGATGTCACCGCTCTCTAAATCCGCCGGTATGAGCTTTAAGAGGATGTCCGCCATTGTACCTCCTTCCCAAATGAATAACAGACCAAGGGACGACGCCGGAGCGCCGCCCCTCGGCCTCTCCCCTTATGAAAGGACTTTGGGACAAGTTGTCCCAAAGTATCCTCTCATATACCAAGGACAGAAATCAGGCCAATGCGGGGGATGTTTACCAGTTTTCTTTCAGGTAGTTTCTCATATTTGCAAGTCCTCTCAATACGGAATCGCTGACGGCATCAAGGGTAACGCCCTCCGCCTCGGCAACCTCTTTGAGCTTCTTTCCATCGAGAATACGGGCCTCCACCCGTCGTCCCTGCTTCTCGGAGAGAAAATTGAGCGCATGACACAGCACTTCCAGCCGTTCCTTCCGCAACACCAATTCCTCCGGGGACGGCTCAAAGACACAGGCGGAATACTCGATCCCATCGTCACAGTCCAAGGAGTATTGCGCCTTGTTGCGGGTCACACGGCGTCAATAGGCGGCTTCATACCGCTTGTTGGCTCTCAGTTCTTCTGCCACTTCATCGGAAACTTCCGTATATTCATTCTGGGTGTACCAAGGGTAAAAGTCTTTGAGATTGATGGTAGTCATTTTATGTACCTCCGTTCAGATTTTTGTAACTGGGCGAACTGAACGGAGCTGGCGGAGATCGGCAGCGGGGCCAAACTTCGGGACAACTTGTCCCAAAGTAGTGAAAATAAAATGCGCCTGCGTGGCAAGACGACACACAAGCGCATGAAACGACAAATTCATTTAGGTACTGCCATATTTCGCATCCGTTGCCGGACTGTCCCCATAGTGCGGGCGGGCTTTTTTTGACGGATTAGGCGGATGTGAAAAGAAAAAGGACACGACGATACCTCCCGGATACCGCCGTGTCCTGCCTTAGAGCATAGTGAATGATCTGCCCACGGCGGTTTTTTTCTTTTCTGCCGCCGGGCAGATGATAAAGCGATATAAACATGAAAAAGCCGACAACATCAGGACTTGCTCCTGTGTTATCGGCTCTGCGTCAAAGCGTCTGGCTCTTTGATAACCAATACCGTTTGCTGTTTTACATTGATCAATGACTCTTTCTTGCACTTGGGACAGTACAGAGGAAAGTGTATCAGTTCGGTATCTGACCGTATTTGCAGGCGTGTTTTGCTGCCGCACGCTGGGCATAAAATCCAATCTCGGTTTTCCGTGTTGCTCACTCCATTCAGCGGCCCCGATGTTTGTCCCGCTTTTTCTGCTGGCGCAATTCATATTGCCGTTCTTTTTCCGCTTCCCGCTGTTCACGGCTTATGGTTTTACGCTCCAATTTGTTTTGTTCATGCTGCAATTTCAATGCCTGTTGTGCCTTTGTCCCAATCCCAGGCTCCTGCAACTTACTGTGGATCTCCCGCTGCATCCGTTTAGGATTTATCTTCCGCTCCTCAACTCGTTCAGCTTTGATGGGTGGACTGAATTTCAGCTTGCTCCAATTTTTGAGTAGGAAATCCCATACCTCATAGTCCTTTGGCTCCGCTCCAAAAGTAATTTTGCAAACCTCATACCGATCACCATCAATACGCTCGTAGACCCCGACCCAAAATGGATTTTCAAAGAATACCGTTAAGGTACTTCGTGCCATTACAAGGCGTTCTTCTCTTCGGAAAACTGGGCCGAAAAGGAATCCAACCATTCTAACAGCGCTCGATACAAAAGCTGCTGCTGGTCAAAAATCGTCCGGCCCACCAAGGGAATGTCTGCGTATTGCTGCGCATATCCCTCATTCTTTTCCGCAGATGCAAGAATACTTTTCCGTAGCTTGCTGACAAGAGCTTGGGCATGGGGCCGATCCATTTTGTTGAGGTTCGTAATCACCACATTGAAGTCAAAGGTAAGCGGCACATTCTGTTCGGCGATGGTGTCCATCAGCGTTTCAAAGTAGGCTCTCCCGGCATCGGTAATCGAGTAAATTGCCTTTTCAGCAAACCGCTCTCCCTTTACCACATCGCTCGTAAGATAGCCTTTTTCTTTTAGTTGGAGCACTTTTTTGTAGACAGATGGGATGCTGATTTTTGTCCAGCGGGAGAAATTGTGGTACTCAATATCTTTTTGAATGTCATAGGCACTTTGGGGCTTTTCCAGCACAATCCCCAGAATCACTAAATCAATAGACGACATACATATCATCCTCCTTTACTATAAAATATAATACTATAAATTATAGCAAAAGTCAACGAAGAAAGGGCAGACAAGTTCCGTCAAATCCATAGGGGCTATACGGGAATACACTAACGGCAAGCAGGGCAAGTGTGGCCACACTTGCTATTTTTGCAGCCCGAGAGGGCCGCAAAAACACTTGTTGGGGAGCCTCCCCAAACCCGGCACACAGCGCACTGTCTGCGGCCCAAGGGCCTTAACTTTGGGACAAATTGTCCCAAAGAGAAATGCTGGTGGATGGGCTTAACCGTCCCGAGTTCGTCAGATGTGGAAAGTGTTTCGTCCAAAATAAGCAAGTAAGGAAATTGCATTAGCCGCTCTAGAACTATGCCCGCAGACCCTTGCAGATAGAGTGTTTTTACAGCTTAATTTTCCACGTAGCGCCTCCGCTGCTCCGGAACAAAATGTTAGCAGTATTTGAGATAATCGAGAATGGATAAGGAAATCATATTGCTCCCGTCAAGGCTGTGATCGGAAGCCCTTGCAAACTGGGCGTCGTTTAGGGCCAAATGCTAACATATCAGCCCTGCTCTTTGAAGTACTTCCAGTAGCAGAAAACACAGGTAATCCCCCGCCAATAAGAACACCCCGCACAAGGCGATCCTTCGTTGCCTTCTGCGGGGTGGGCTTCTCATAACGAGGGACTTCTTACATCATGCTCTCATAGGGGCTGTTGGTAAAATTCATAAGTATAACCTCCGTAATGTTCAACCCTATCCCCCCGCACTTCCCCAATTTTGGGAAAGGGGGCGGCTCTGGAGGATATACCCCCGTCACGCCGCCAGAAAATAGAGCAGCCAGGGCCGTCAGTCAAGGGCAAGCCGCCGTATAACAGCGGTGCTATGCACCCTTGCCAGGCAGCTCCCGGCTGTTCTGAACAATATGCGGCGACGGGGGATATATCACCCGAGTCATGCGAGAGGAACTTCCCGATGAAAGAAATAGGTAAAAAATTATTGTTACCTTACAAAATCAGGTTATATATGATATAATTTACTTACAGATACCGTTTTAAAAAAACTACTGGAGGAGATATAATGGCAGGGCTCAAAGTTTTTATATCATCAACTTGCTATGATTTGTCGCTTCTACGTTCCGAATTAAGATCTTTTATTCTGTCCCTTGGCTATGATCCTGTTATGAGCGATTACGCAGATGTTGTATATGATCCTCGAATTCATACCCATACTAGTTGTATAGATGAAGTTGCTAACTGTGATATGCTGGTTGTAATTATTGGCTCACGGTTAGGCGGAAAAAGTGTGCCGGAAGCATTAGAAAAAGTTGATTTTGCCTCACTTGAAAATATTAGCAAAGATTCTGCACTTCTTTCCAAAGATACGCCAGTTTCAATTACGCAATTAGAAGTACTAAAGGCGATAAGTACTGGAATTCCAGTATATACTTTTATAGATAAGAAAGTATACTATGAGCATGAGATATATGAGAAGAACAAAGGTAATTCTGCTGTAATTGAAAACATCGTTTTTCCTGCCATAGAAAAACCGGAAACAGCCAAATACATTTTCGAATTTATTAACTTCATCCGTTTGAAGTCTATAGGAAATTCTATTTTTCAGTTTGAACGTATGCAAGATATTGAGGATACTCTCAAAAAACAATGGTCTGGATATTTTCAACGCCTGCTGTACGAACAACGTTATCGCAATGCAGAACGAAAGCGAATCGACATGCTTAATGAGCAGTTTGAAGATCTGAAAACTGCCATATTATCATCAATAGAGAACGTTGACCAACGGGAAACAGCGCGAGGGATTGTTCGATATAGACGCTTGTCCGATTTTTTGTTTGCATTAAAAATTCCACAAGCTTATTTGTGCTCTTCAAGTGATTCGTTTCAAGAACTGCTCGGACACCAAAGAATTGTAAAAATAATTGATTCTAGAGATTTGGGTTTAACACGAGATCGTGCTATGATGCCCCGCACATTTTTATTGAGAGATGACGGAACTTTTTACGAAAGTCGAATCCCCACAGATGTATTTTTTGATTTTGAGGGAGAGTGGGAATCTTTCAAAGTCTTACAACCTAAAACAAAAGAGATTATCCTTGATGCCTTACATGAAATGTTCAGACCATCTCCGTTGCTCCGATACCATGATGAACATATTGAGGACTACGCACAAAACCACTTTTCGTCACGAACAATCGAACAGAACGAGGAATAAATCTGCCACAAATTTTTATTTTATAAATACTGACTGCCCGTACCCAAATACCTTTTTTGCATATTGTAATTTTGTAAAACCCTTAAATGACACTCGGACCATGCGGAGTATCATGAAAGGATCTGAAAAGGTCTGCTGATGATACTCCGCATTTTTTATTTCCAAGTTTATATAGCAATCTGTGTGGGGGCGTAGCTTAATGCTACGCCTTTTCTCGTTTCCAAAAGAATGTCCCGCTCGGGGATCTTCCGACGATCCGGCACCTCAAAAGCACCGATGCAGTTGTAGTGGATCGTCATCCTCTGATTGGTAACGCCGTCCTCCTTGACCGCAGGATAAACCTCGATGTACTAATGAGCTCGGCTACCATGCGCTTCGTAAGAGTGGTAGCGTCTGTGTAGCGGCGCACCGTTTCCAAGAAGGTGTCCACATCCATCCGCTTATCGTCCAGCTTTTTCAGTTCCAGACGAAGCGCCTTGATTTTCTTGGCGTTTTCGCCCTACTCCTGCTCGTACCGCTTGGACATTTTGGCAAACCGGGCATCGTCGATTTTGCCGGACACATTGTCCTCATAGAGCCGTTCAAAGAGCATATCCAGCTCCCTGTCCCGGGCTAGAGGATCCACCCCTGTATGGACATAGCGTTCCAACATGATCTTTTGGTTTTCAACGGACACCAGTTTGCCTGACCGTTCATCTTCGCGGCTGAGCTGGCAATAGATGCCCGCATTATAGTTTTTCTGCACCTTGATGTTTTGTTTCCTTGGACGTGGGCGAATGGTAGCGCTTTGTTACCGGCATCATTACAATTGATTTATTACTTGAAAGCGCGAGGACCCGGCGGCTATCCGTAAAAAGCTTAAGGCGGATTTTGCCTAAAAATCTATGCAGATAATCGCTGCATTCATTCCAATTCGATGGTGTCAATGACCTGGCCCATATTGGGCTTGTTCGAAAACGCGCTATCAAGTGGCAGGTCACGCCGTATATTTCCGCATCAAGAGCCAGGTTTCAAAACACGAAACGTTTCTCCCATGCTGAAAGCCGGGAAGTTCACCGGAGACGGTGATTGTCACAAACTGCTGCGGATTTCTGTTGTCCATTTACAGCTCGCCCTTCTGAGAAAATAAAAAACAGATACATAAAACCAACCGTAATGTGGTCTGCACCGATGAAGCCAGCGGCCTGCCGGGTGTATTCCAGATCGATAGCGTCGGTATCCATGCCGATGGCATGCACCAGGCTGGAGTCCAGCCTGCCAGAGAGGAGTAAGCCCAAGAGGGTGCCGGTGTCCAGCCGCTTATCTACAGCGGCGGTGAGTTCTGAGTCGGTGGTGGCCTGGAAGGCGGCCTCCCGATACTCAAAAGCGTACGCAGTTCTCTGGTGTATTACAGATTCCTGCTGCGGGTCATTGCCGGGGGGTCCTTCACATAACTCAGGGTTAGAGAATGGGGATGGGCGCATCTGGTGGTGGGAAAGCGCAATGGCCGAGGGCCATGGTGCCGACCAACTGGTCCAGGAGCTCCGGGGAGAATACCACCCCCACCAGGCCCATGTCTTTGCAAAAAGTGAGCTCCCGGTCGCGGATAACGGCAATGCTGCAGGGTTCCTGTCCCCAATGCTGAAAGACGAACAGGCTGTAGTACACTGTATGAGCGCAGTTCCCCGTTGGGGCCCACACACCGAATATCTCGCACTCATCATAGGGAGACAAAGCGATCCCTCCTTTGCGTAAAAAATGAAGGACGCCGCAGTATCCACCGCAGCGCCTTTACTGGCTGTAATGCTATCATGGCGCAACTATGTACCCACTGTCGAGCGTTCTTCCGCACACAGCTGGTTAGATAGGATTATGAAAGTTGATATTATATTTCTTGCATAAAAGGAGGCGTTGATGCCTGGCTTAGTTTGGCTGCGGGACCAAAATGGACCAACCCCGCAAAAAAAGCTTGACACACTGGAATTGTTCAGTTATACTGCACACATAGTTTAGGACAAAGGCGTTCCGGACCTGAGAGGCCGGTCTGCCCTTGTCTTTTTTTATTTGAAAGAATGAAAGGGGAGTCTTGCAATGCTGTACACAAAGGAAGACATCATTCGCAAAGTCAAAGAGGAGGATGTGGAGTTCATTCGCCTGCAGTTCACCGATATTTTCGGCCAGCTGAAGAACGTGGCCATTACTGCGTCTCAAATCGAGAAGGCGGTCAACAACCAGATCATGTTTGACGGCTCCTCCATCGAGGGGTTCGTGCGGATCGACGAGTCGGACCAATATCTCTACCCGGACCTGGACTCCTTCACCATTTTTCCTTGGCGGCCCAGCCACGGCAGGGTGGCCCGGCTGATCTGCGATGTCCATGATCCGGACGGCGCCCCATTTGTGGGGGACCCACGGTATGTGCTCAAACAGGTCATCCAGAAGGCCAACGACATGGGCTTTGATGCCTTCAACGTGGGTCCGGAAGCGGAATTCTTTCTGTTTCAGACCGATGACGAGGGCAAGCCCACGGTCAGGACCAACGACGAGGCGGGCTACTTCGACCTAGGCCCCCTAGACCACGGGGAGGGGACGCGGCGGGAAATCTGCATGTCCCTGGAGCAGATGGGCTTTGAGATCGAGGCCAGCCACCACGAGGTGGCCCAGGGCCAGCATGAGATTGACTTCAAGTACGCAGACGCCCTGCGCACTGCGGACAACATCATGACCTTCAAGCTGGCGGTCAAGACCCTGGCCCAAAAGAATGGTCTGCACGCCACCTTTATGCCCAAGCCCATCTTCGGGGTCAATGGCTCGGGGATGCACACCAACATGTCCTTGTTCCGGGACGGAAAGAACGCCTTCTACGATCCGAGCGATCCCAAGGGCCTGTCCAATGCGGCATACAGTTTCATCGCCGGTCTGCTGGCGCATGTGAAGGGAATGGCGGCCATCACCAACCCGCTGGTTAACTCCTACAAGCGGCTGGTGCCTGGCTACGAGGCTCCCTGCTACTTGGCATGGTCTGCCTCCAACCGCTCTGCCCTGATCCGTATCCCCGCTGCCCGAGGGCAGTCCACCCGGGTGGAGCTGCGTTGCCCCGACCCGGCCTGCAACCCCTATCTGGAGTTGGCCGTATGTCTGGCAGCCGGGCTGGACGGTATTGAGAAGGGCCTGACCCCGCCACCGGAGATCACCGACAACATCTTTGCCATGTCCCCCGCCGCCCGCAGACGCCGGGGCATTGAGGCGTTACCCGGTTCCTTGGAGGAGGCGCTGGTGTGTATGAAGAAGGATAAGCTCATCATGGACACCCTGGGGGAGCACGTAACCGGCCAGTACATCGCCGGTAAGGAGGCCGAGTGGGAGGAATATTGCACCCGGGTATCCAGTTGGGAGCGGGACAAGTACATGATCCTGTATTGACAATCCATAGGAGAACCGGAGATATCCGGAGTATTTTTCCAGAAGGAGAATACCTGAGCCAGAGTGTGAGGCCGGGGAAGATGTCATTGGCTGACTGAGCGGATAAGTCCGTGGGGGTGGAGCGAATGGAGACAGTAATCGTTGCTTTTGAAAACAACAAGAATGCCCTGCGGGTCAAAGAGATCCTGGAGGAAGACGGCGCGGCCGACTGCCTGGTCTGCCGCACCGCCGACCAAGTGCGGCGGGCCAGCCGCCAGTTCCGGGTGCCGGTGGTGGTGTGCGGATATAAGCTGGGAGACCAGACGGCGCAGCTGATCTTCGATGACCTGCCCGCCTGCGCCATGCTGGTGTTGGCCCGACAGGATGTGCTGGAACTAATGGATAACGACGAAATCTTCCGGCTGCCTGCCCCAGCGTCCAGGGTGGACTTGCTGGCTTCGGTACGAATGTTGCTTCAGGTGGGACGTCGGCTGGAACAGCGTACCCGCCCGCAGCGCAGCCAGGAGGAACTGGCGCTCATCAGTCAGGCCAAGGCGGTGCTGATGGACCGGAGCGGCATGTCGGAAGAACAGGCCCACCGCTACCTCCAGAAAAAAAGTATGAACAGTGGGGCAAGATTGACACAGACAGCGCAGCTGGTGCTGGACGGCACCCAGCAGAGATAACGGTAGAGACAAGGCGGTCTCACGGCGGCAGTCGGGAGTCCGACTGCCGCTGTTTTCACCGGAGAGGAGCATGAAGCATGACGACACAGGAAGCAAACAGGGGCCTTTACAGCCCTGCCTTTGAGCATGACGCCTGCGGCATCGGCACCGTGGTGGACATCCAGGGCCGTCCCAGCCATCAAGTGGTGGACGACGCGCTGAAGATCGTGGAGAAGCTGGAACATCGGGCGGGAAAGGATGCGGAGGGAAAGACCGGCGACGGCGTGGGCATCCTGCTCCAAATCTCCCATCGGTTCTTTACCAAGCAGGCACGGCGGCACGGCTTTGCCCTGGGGGAGGCGCGGGACTACGGCGTGGGAATGTTCTTCTTCCCCCGGGAAACCCTGCGCCGGAACCAGGCCAAGAAGATGTTCGAACTCATTGTGGAAAAGGAAGGTATGGAATTGATCGGCTGGCGGCAGGTGCCGGTGTGTGCTCAAGTGCTGGGCCAGAAGGCCCTAGACAAGATGCCCTGCATCGAGCAGGCATTTGTCCGGCGGCCGGAAGGAGTGGAGCGGGGGCTGGACTTCGACCGGAGGCTGTATATTGCCCGGCGGGAATTTGAGCAGTCCAACGACAACAGCTATGTACCGTCCCTGTCCAGCCGGACCATTGTCTACAAGGGCATGTTTCTGGTGAACCAGCTACGGCTGTTCTACCCGGATCTTCAGGATGAGGATTACCAGTCCGCTATCGCCTTGGTCCACTCCCGGTTTTCCACCAACACAAACCCCTCTTGGGAGCGTGCTCACCCCAACCGTTTGATCGCCCACAATGGGGAGATCAATACCATCCGGGGCAACGCTGACCGGATGCTGGCCCGAGAAGAGACCATGCACAGCGCCGTGTGGGACAAGGACATCGACAAGGTGTTCCCGGTGGTGAATACCTCCGGCTCTGACTCTGCCATGCTGGACAACACACTGGAGTTTCTGGTGATGAGCGGAATGGAATTACCCCTGGCGGTGATGATCTGCATCCCAGAGCCCTGGAGAAACGATGCTAACATGTCCCGGACTAAGCGGGACATGTACCAGTACTTTGCTGCCATGATGGAGCCATGGGACGGCCCGGCCTCCATTCTTTTCTCCGACGGAGACCAAGTGGGAGCAGTGCTGGACCGCAACGGCCTGCGTCCCTCCCGGTACTATATCACCGACGACGGCCAACTTATTCTCTCCTCCGAGGTGGGGGTGCTTGACATAGATCCGGCCCGCATCGTGAAAAAGTCCCGGCTGGAGCCGGGAAAAATGCTGTTGGTGGACACCCTGGCCGGTCGGGTCATCGGCGACGAGGAGCTGAAGGAGCGCTACGCCCGGCGAAATCCCTATGGGGAGTGGTTGGACCGGAACCTGGTACGCTTGCGGGAACTGCCTATTCCCAACAAAAAAGTGGAGATGTACACCTCCCAGCGCCGGGCTCAAGTACAGAAGGCCTTTGGTTACACCTATGAGGATGTGATGACCTCCATTCTGCCTATGGCCCGCACCGGGGCGGAGCCTACCGCCGCCATGGGCATCGACATCCCTCTGGCGGTGCTGGACGACAAGGACCAGCCTCTGTTCCACTATTTCAAGCAGCTTTTTGCCCAGGTGACCAATCCCCCCATTGACGCCATCCGGGAAGAGGTGGTCACCGACACCACCGTGTATGTGGGAGATGACGGCAACCTACTGGAAGAGACGGCGGACAACTGCCGGGTGCTCCAGATCCGCAACCCCATCCTCACTTCCCTGGATCTGATGAAGATCCGAAACATGAACAAGCCCGGGTTTCAGGTGGAGACGGTATCCATTCTCTACTTCAAGAACACACCCCTGAAGCGGGCGCTGGACCATCTGATGGTGGCTGCGGACCGGGCCTTTCGCAACGGAGCAAATATCATCATCCTCTCTGACCGGGGGGTGGATGAGAACCACGTGGCCATCCCGTCCCTGCTGGCGGTGTCCGCTCTGGAGCGGCACCTGATCCGTACACGCAAGCGAACAGCGGTGTCTGTCATCCTGGAGTCCGCCGAGCCACGGGACGTGCACCACTTTGCCACCCTGCTGGGCTACGGCGCCCGGGCCATCAACCCCTATCTGGCCCAGGAAACCATCCGGCAGCTCATCGACGAGGGCCTGCTGGACAAGGACTTCGGCGCCGCGGTGGACGACTACAACAACGCCATCCTCCACGGCATCGTGAAGATCGCCTCCAAAATGGGCATCTCCACCATCCAGTCCTACCAGTCCGCCCAGATCTTCGAGGCCATCGGCATTTCCAGAGAGGTGATCGACCAGTACTTCACCGGCACCGTCTCCCGGGTGGGCGGCATCGGCTTGAAGGAGATTGAGGCCCTGGTGGACAAGAACCACACCCGGGCCTTTGACCCCCTGGGGCTGGAGGTGGACGACACTCTGGACTCCACCGGCGTCCACAAGGCCCGCAGCGGCCAGGAGGACCATATGTACAATCCCCAGACCATCCACCTGCTCCAGCAGGCGGCCCAGACCGGGGACTACCAGATCTTCAAGCAGTACTCCGCCCTGGTGGATGACGAGACCAAGCCCCACACCCTCCGGGGTCTGATGGAGATGAAGTACCTGGACCAGCCCATCCCCATCGACGAGGTGGAGAGTGTGGACTCCATCGTCAAGCGCTTCAAGACCGGGGCCATGAGCTACGGCTCCATCTCCCAGGAGGCCCACGAGTGCATGGCCCTGGCCATGAACGCCCTGGGGGGAAAGTCCAATTCTGGCGAGGGGGGCGAGCGCCCCGAGCGGCTCAAGAGCGACAGGTGCTCGGCTATCAAGCAGGTGGCCTCGGGCCGGTTCGGCGTCACCAGCGAATATCTGGTGAGCGCCCAGGAGATCCAGATCAAGATGGCCCAAGGGGCCAAGCCAGGGGAGGGAGGACATCTGCCCGGCCGAAAGGTGTATCCCTGGATCGCCAAGACCCGGTATTCCACCCCCGGGGTCTCCCTCATCTCTCCGCCGCCCCACCATGATATCTACTCCATCGAGGACCTGGCCCAGCTGATCTACGATCTGAAGAACGCCAACCGCCGGGCCCGGATCTCCGTCAAGCTGGTGAGTGAGGCGGGGGTGGGCACCATTGCCGCCGGCGTGGCCAAGGCGGGGGCTCAGGTGGTGCTGATCTCCGGCTATGACGGGGGCACCGGCGCGGCCCCCCGCACCTCCATTCACAACGCCGGACTGCCCTGGGAGCTGGGACTGGCGGAAACCCACCAGACTCTCATTCAGAACGGGCTGCGCTCCCGGGTAGTGCTGGAGACTGACGGCAAGCTGATGAGCGGCCGGGATGTGGCCATCGCCTGTATGCTGGG
>CDZQ01004720.1_pt1 | contig 12085 bp, 10 predicted proteins | sample 554831 | NCBI WGS metagenome assembly CDZQ01 (sample SAMEA3182112, study PRJEB8094) | gut metagenome | biome: human; feature: gut; material: Stool; isolation source: human stools | place: Canada | collected 2013-05-06
GGCCAGATAGGCCTGCACGTGCCGCCGGGTGACGGATTCAGGCCTTCCGAGGTCAGCATCCTGCCCGCGCAAAAATTCGATGAGTTGCGCAAGATCGCTGCCGTAGGCTTTGAGCGTGGCGGGCGAAGCGCCCTTCTGCACTTCCATCCAGGCCAGAAAGGCATCAACAAAGAGCTTTGCCCGGTCGGGGCCGGGTTTGCGTTGCCCGCCAGCGGCCTGTTCCTGCGTGTTTGGCGTGGCTGCCTCGGTCAACGAGCCTTGCGTTTGCTTGCCCGCAGTTTTTTTGCGCGCTGTTGTTTTGGCCGCAGCAGCACCGCCCCCGGCCTTTTGGCTGGCGGTCGCGCCGACCGGGCCTTTTTGCCCGCCCTGCGCCCTGCTCATGCCGTTACCTCATAGCGCGCGCCGGGCAGACGCCGCACCTTGCCCAGCATCTCAAGCCCCACAAGCGCGGCATTGGCTGCCGCAGCGCTCAACCCTGTGGCATCAGCCAGGACATCGGCATGGGTGGGGCCATGCTGACGCAGATACGCAAGCAGACCAGCGTTGCCATCAGCGGCAGCGGCGTTTTCCGCAGCGGCGCGCTCGCCCTCATTGAGGGGCTGCACTGTGCTGCATGCATTGCTGCTGGCATCATCTATAATAGGTGCATTTTCGCTGGCATGCTCCCCGGTTGGGGCATCCTGCCCATTGGCCTTGCCGGGTTTGCCAGCCGCCGCGCCCTTGTCTGCGGTGCCCCGGCCTGCGGTGCCCCGGCCCGCTGCGCTGGGTGCTGACGCTCTGGGCGTGCCTGCCGCCTTGGATGATTCCGGCGCAGGCACATCCTCCAGCAGTCCTTCCTCTTCACCGGGAACACTGCCCTCGCTGATGCCAAAGGGCCGCAACTGCTCCGCCAGATCGCGCAACACGTCCTCCGCGCTGAATACGGCATGCGCGCCCTGACGCACCAAATCCTGACAGCCAAGGCAATGGGCATCCAGCGCTGGCCCCGGCACGGCGTACACTTCGCGGTTTTGCTCCAGCGCCAGCCGCGCCGTGATAAGACTGCCCGACCGCTGGGCGGCCTCCACCACCAGCACTCCCAGCGAAAGCCCGCTAATAATGCGGTTGCGGATGGGGAAATTGCCCGCATGCGGCAGCATGCCGGGTGCAAATTCAGAGATCAGCAGGCCCCGGCGCTCCATTTCATCAAAAACAGTCATGTTGCCAATGGGATAGAGCATATCAATGCCCGTTCCCAACACGCCGATACTGCGACCAACGCGCTCAAGCGCGGCCTCATGAGCAACCCTGTCTATGCCCAGCGCCATGCCGGAAACAATGGCAATACCGCAGGCCGAAAGGCAGCGCGCCATGTATTCGGCCACAGACCTGCCATGTTTGGTGGCCTTACGCGAGCCAACCACCGCAAAACCCGGCGATTGCAGCAGGGAAAGATCACCCCGGCAATAGAGCAGCAGGGGCGCGTCAATAACCGGGCGCAGCAGCACGGGGTATTCAGGGTCTGTCCACAGGACTATGGATGCGGCAAGATCGCGGGCGCGATCCCATTCTTCTCTGGCAGTGACACGCCACGACCCCGTAGCCAGTTCGGCGGCCTGCCCCTTGTTGACGCCCGCCTCAGGCCAGAGTTCGCGCGCCTGCACGGCGGCGTAGGCCGAGCCAAAGTGCCGTGCAAGGCGTGCGGCAGAACGCGCGCCCAGCCCACGGCAGTGCCGCAAGGCAAGGCTGGCCCAGTATTCCTTGCGGGCGGCCTCGTCCATTGCAGCCAGAGTTTTACACGGCTGGCTCATGCCGCCACCGCTGTATGGCCCAGCGCCGCTGTGCAGCCCATTTTACCGGGCCAGACCACGCGACCGGGCAAGCCCCGCCGCTTCTGAGTTGGGAAACTGCGACAGCAGCTTTTTGTACGCCTGCGCGGCGCCTTCCTTGTCGCCCATACGGCTCAGGGTCATGCCGGTTTTCAGCAGGGCATCAGCATTCTTATGATGGCGCGGCCACTGACTGTTGACCTTTTCAAACTGCGCCAGCGCATTCTTGTACTTTCCCTGGGCGTAGTATCCCTCGCCAATCCAGTATTCCGCATTGGCGGCAAAACGGCCCTGCGGATATTCCTGCAAAAATGTCTGAAAACGTCCAATGCTGTCTGCGGCCCGGCCAGACATGGCAGGCTGCAGGGCTGCCTTGTATGCGGCCTCCTCGCCCTTGCCGCTCTTGGGCAAGGCTGCGGGCTGGGTTTGCGCCGAAACAGCAGGCGTGGCGGCAGCGCTTGCCGCAGAAGCAGGGGCCGAAGCAGGAGCAGGTGAGGCAGCGGCTTTGGCAGCTTTGCCCTTTGCGCCGTTTTTGGCGGCGGCATCCCCAGGCAGGGGCGGCAGGCCCAGCCCCGGGTGCTCGGGCGGCAGAGCAAGATCAGAGACCGGCACAGAAGGCACGGGAACATCAGGATTGCCCCCGGCTGCGGCAACGGGAGGCAGCATGGGCTGAACCGCCCCCTTTCCGCTTGCGGCAGAAGCCGCAGGGGGCAAAGCCGACTCGGGCGGCAGAGCAAAAGATGCAGCGGATCCGCCAGCCGCAGACCCCGCCGCGCCCTTGGCGGCAGCTTGCGGCTTTTCTGCGGGGCTTTGCTGTGCAGCGGTCTTTGCCGCAGGAGTTTTGGGCATGGCCTCGGCTTCGGCCCTGGCGGTCTCACGCGGGGCGGCAGCGGGAATGGGCCTGATTGTGGCGGCGGGATCAATAGCACGGGCGTTGGGCGTTGCGGAATTTGCCGATGCGGCGTTGGTTGCGGGCTGGCTTTGGAGGCGCTCAGAGCTTGCCGCAACCGGGCCATGTGCGGAAAGCTGGGCGCTTTCCGGCTGGGCAGGCGCAACCACAGCGCTTTTGTGGGGCTGCGGCGGAATAATGGGCACCACGGTCATGCCGGTTTTTTGTCCGCCACGGGTGCGCACTTCGTAAACCCTGTTATTGAGCTGGGCAACCTGGCTATCAAGCGTGTTTACGCTTTGCTCCAGCGTACGCAATCGCTGGTCGGTCTCGCGCAGCAGCTTCTGGTTGGTTTCGCTGGTCGATTCCACCTGACGCATTTTGTCAGAAGAAGCGCAGCCAGCAACCAGCGCAACGCAGGCCAACGGCACAACAATCAGTGTTTTCATCCCGGTCTCCAGCACAAGAGCATTCTTGCGTTGAAATATCGCTCAATGCATCAAAAGCCCGCAACAGACGCCCATCAAAAAAATTCCGGCCCGGCCTTGCCGCTTGCCCGGCTGCTAAAGCTGCCAGAACTGCAAACGCACAAGCCCATCAACCTGCCAACCTTTCTTGTGCCTCAACCCCGGCCATATTTCAAGAACTCTTGCAGCGGCAGCGTTTTTCAGGCAAGAACAGGCTTGCTCACGCTCGTACTACATAACAGATACGGACAACCGGAGCATCGCAGCATCAAAAAGTCTGTTCCACAGCTTTTGGTGTGCCATGCGCCCGGCTGCAATCGGGATTTTGCCTTCATTCGCATGTGCACAGGTGGCTCATCCGAGTCACGGCAGGCAAAAGGCGGCAATAATCCGCATGAACAGTTCCTATCCGGCATCAAGCCAGACCGGAGGCGAAGCCAGATGAATTTTTTCCAGGAAATGGCAGCGGCCCTGACAACTTGGATGGACGCGTTGCGGCATCTTGGACAGTCCTTTCCCATGGTGCGCATGGGCCTTGACGCCCTGAGCATTACCCTTCCGCTCGCGGCCCTGCTGGCCTTTGCGGGCCTGGGTTTCATGTCTGCCGCCGCACGGGCGCTGGCGGTTACGCGCAAGCGCGCCTCCTATGAAAAATGCGCGCGCCAGCTGGCCTTGCTCTCATTGCTGCTGGGCTGGGCGCTGCTCATCTGCGGCAGGGTCTGGCTCTTCTTTACGCAAAGCTCCTATACGCCCGACTCCATCTCCGACTTCATGGTTGAAATGAGCTGGATCATGCTCGGTCTGGCCGTGCTTATCAACAGCATGTATTTTGCCTTGTGGAAATTCTTGCTCAAGCTGCCCATGCTGCATGTGGGCATGGGCGTGGTCAGCGGCATTCAGGGCATCATCGCCACCGTGGCGTCCCTGGCTGCGGCCCGCCTGCTCACGGCGCTTGCCCGCCCCGATGCGGACTTGCTGACCCTGGGGCACATTTATGTTCCCGGTTTTGGAACTCCCTTCTGGTGCGCCCTTTTCTGGTCGCTGCCCCTGATGCTGGCCGTGGCTGGCGGCATGGGCGCTTTCTGGCTTGTGCTGCGCCGCCAATATGACGACTTTGGCCGCGACCACTACAATACCATGCTCCCCTGGTGCGCTACATGGGCGCGCAACGCCTGGGCTGTTTTCTGGGTTATTTTGCTGGCATCCTCGGTGTTTGACGTGCAGAACGCCTGGCAAAACGACACGTTTACCGCCACTGACGCCATTATGGAAAGCGCAGAGCTGCTGCTCTGGCTTGTTCCGGCCCTGCTCTGGACATTCGTGGCCCGCAGCGCCACCCCCATGCGCCACAAGATCACCCTGCTGGCCGCGCTGGTGCTGGCAGTTGCCATCATGCTGCCCTTCTACCTCAACATGACGGAAATCACCCTGCCCCCATCCATGACCGATATTGTGCAATAGCGGCTAATTGCCGCATGGATATGACGTAAAAACCCCGCCTCCACGGCGGGGTTTTTCATATCTGCGCGCTGCTGGCAAAACCGGGCATGGCGCACAAGGAATTATGCAACGATATTGGAAAGTTATTTTTTGCCGTATTGCCTGCGCCATTCATCGAGAAACAGCAGGGCAGCCTCGGTTTCTGTCAACACGCCGCTACGCGCGCGCAAGGCATTGATGACATCATCAAATCCGGCATTGGGGCCAAGGCCAAGCCCTTGCAACATTGCCGCCATATCCCTGCGAATCTCGGGCGAAAGCACGGCCTCAACATCGGGCGGCATGCCGCCCGAAGAACCCAGCTCCACCGGCCAGGGGCCGAGGCGCTGCTCCACAAAGTCGAGCAGCGCAGCCATGCGTTGCTCGTACGTATGATCGCGCAACACCCGCTCCCTTGCGCGGGCGGCAAAGGCATGACGTTCATCCGGATGGGCCAGAAAATACTCGATGCCCACGTAAAATTCTTCCAGCGTGCCAAAGGTAGCCAGTTCATCCTGCGCAAACAGCTCGGGCATGAGCGCCCGCCTGTCCACAAGCTGAAAGGCCCCCATGCATGCCAGTTCAAACGTGCGCGGATTGACAAAATCGCCCTTGCTCACAAGCTCCGCAGTGCCAAGGCTTGAGTGCAGATTCAGGTTGACGCGCGTGGCATTGTAGATTTTGACGCTCTCATCCGCATCAATGCGCGCGCCGCCGCGCTGCACGTGGGGCGCAAGCAGGCTCTCGCCGTCCCAGTCCGACCCCCAGATTTTAAAATCACGCCCCACAAGCTGACGGAAAGCCAGCCGACGGTTGGGGTAACCCGCGCCAAGAAAGCCGATATCGGCCCCGTATTCGCGCTTTTCCTGCTCGGTCAGCTCCAGTGGCTTGTGGAAATCCGGTTGGGCCGCAAGCGGCAGATACAGGGCGTTGCCCTGCCCGATGCCCGAGAGAATGGATAAAAAAGGCTCTTTCTGGATAACGGCAAAAACATCGTACAGTGGTGCGTAGGCCTTCCAGTAGTCAAAAACCTCGTGGTCTTCCACAAACCACATGGCTGTACGCACGCCTGACCTGCGCAAACGCTGCAACAGGCTGCGCCCTATGGGAGCCTGCGCCAGGGCCAGCACCAGATGCGGCTCCTGCGCCTGCACCTGCGCCCACACGGCCTGCGAAACCACCTGCAAAAAAGAATTTTCCAGCTGGGCTGTCTGCGCCGGGGCCAGCCCAAGGCCGCGCAGTCCGGTAAAAGCCGGGTGCAGCAAGGGCGCCTCAAACACGCGCACACTGTGCCCTAGCCCGCTGAGAGCGCTGGCGCAGTAACGGCCGATGGGCAGCGAGCCGCCGTACATGGGCAGCACCACAAGAATTCGCAGAGGAGCGGCGGGCATCAGCAGTATCTCCCTGGCGGCAACATCCAGTCCGCATCGTTATAAAGCCATTCGTCAAGATTCGGAGCTTGCGGGGCAAGGGCGGCCTTGCCTGTCATGGGCAGACGCACGCGCGCAGCCAAAAAATCGCGCACGCGCCTGCGCTCCTGCGCATGCGGGTCACTGCCCGCGAGCAGGTGCGGCAGCGTTCCCAAGGAGTCCATGCCCGTGCGCCACAACTGCAAATCCCCTGGCAGGGGCGGCCATGATTCCGCCTGTGCGGCGGCAAAGGGCGCGCCCGATTTTAGGTGGGCAAGCACTGCGGCAATGGAGCGCAAAAGCTCCACCTGCGCCAGGGGCTGACCACAGGCCACATCGTAGGGGCAAGGGGCGGTTTCAAGACACGGCCCGCAGGAGCGCGCCGTCTGCCACACATGATGGCCCTCGCCGTATGGCCCGGTTTCGTGCAGCCAGGCCGAAGATAGAAAAAAACCAAGCACAGGCACGCCAAGGTGGGCGCCAAGGTGCATGATGCCCGTATCGGGCGTGATCAGCGCATCCAGCTCGTCTACGGCGTCCACAAGGGCGGGCCAGTCTGTTTTGCCGCTGCAATCTTCAACCCTGTCGAGCATCTTGCCGGGCAAATGCCGCATGAGCTGACGGGCAGCGGGCTGCTCCGTCCTTGAACCCAGCAACAGAATGCGCGGGCCGCCCAATGCCCCAAAGGCTGTGCGCACCACCTCGGCCAGCACGGGGACTGGCAGCGAACGGCGAGATTCCCGCCCTGCCAGCACCACGCCAAGCCCTCGCCCGCCGGGGGTCGCCACAGGGTTGACCCTGCGGGACTCAACCGGCTCTGGTGCAAAATGCGCCCAAAAATCCACAAGATTCAGCGTTGCCAGCGCGCGCCGCTCACTGAGGCGGAAGCCAAGCCGCGCCCAGGGCGAGCGCGAAATGCCCCCAGCCTCTGGCCGATAACCCTGAACCTGTTCTGCCTCAAAAACTCGGCACAGGGCCGCAGTAGTGCCGGAAAAATTGCAGTTATACACGGCTTCAAAGCGCAAGCCCTGCCAACGGACCAGCAAAGCGGTGTTGCGCGCCAGCGCTTCTGCCTCGGGCCTGCCGTGCACCGACAGGGCGTGCAACTCGGCAAAGGGATAGAGCACCCTGGCCAACGGAACCAGGCTGACATCCACGGCAAGATGAACCTCGCCCCGCAAAGCCAGACTCAGCAACAGGCGCTTGGTCTGCACCAGATCGCCAAAGCGCGCCGCCTGTATGACCAGAAATTTGGGCATGTCGTTCCGTATGGTTGTTGATGGCAGTAGTCAGTCAATAGCCGCAAGCATGCGTAAAACTGCCAATTGCCCACAATCTAAGGCAATCGGGCCACCTAGGCAAGCAATGTGCGGCGCAGCTGCGCTGCACAACAATCGGAGCTGCGCAAATACGGTGGAGCGCTGGCCCTTTGCAAAATATTTCGCGCTGCTGTATGCTCACCTTCAAGCTTCTTTCACCATCTGGATCACACATGCGCGCACAACAGCCCCCCGCCCCGCTCTACCCCATATTTATCTCGCTTTCAGGCATCCGTTGTCTGGTGGTGGGCCTTGGTCAGGTGGGACAACGCAAACTTTCCGGCCTGCTGGCCTGCAATCCGGCATCCGTGCTGGTGCTCGACCTTGCCGGGCCTGCGCCGGAATCAGCGCCGGAAGCGGCGGAACTGCTGCGCGACCCAAGGGTACGCTTTGAACGCCGCGCCTGCGAGGCTGCCGACCTCAATGGCTGCGGGCTGGTATTTGCCGCCACGGGCAGCGCTGCAGAAAACAGCCGCATTGCCGCCCTGTGCGCTGCTGCGGGTATTTTGTGCAACAGCGTAAGCAATCCGGATGAAGGCTGTTTTCAGGTACCAGCGGTGGCCCGCAGCGCCCCGCTCGCAGCGGGGCTTTCCACTGGCGGGGCAAGCCCCGCGCTGGCCCGCCGCTGGAAGGGCGAACTTGAGCGCTGGCTTGAACCGCGTTCGCGCATGGCAACCCTGATGGGTCGGCTGCGTCCTCTGGTTCTTGCCTTGGGGCAAGATACAGGGCAGAATACCGGATTGTTCCGCAAGCTGGCAGAATCACCTCTGCAACAGTGGCTGGAAGAACACGACCATGAAAACTGTACGCGTTATTTGCAGGCGGCGCTTCCGCCCGCACTGCACGCCAATATAGCGGAGTTGCTCCATGATCTCCCCTGAATTTTCCACCGCCGTAACCCTGCTGCTCTATGGCTCCGCCAGTGCTGCCGGGCTTGCGGGCATTGCCGCGCGCAGCGCCCTGTGGCGCAAGATAGGCTGTAGCGTGGCGCTGGCGGGCTTTGCCTGCCAGACGCTCATGCTCTTTCTGGGCTTTCACAAGGCTCTGCCTGGCGGCCTGAGCGCTGGCGCGTACTTTCAGCTCATGGCCTGGTTTGTGGTGCTTTGCGGCATTGCCGCCTGGGCCAAACTGCGGCAGGAGATTCCACTGGTATTCGCCACGCCGCTCGGGCTTATGCTCTTTGCCATGTCGGCCCCGTATCTGGCGTCCGTGGTGCAGGTACCGCCCTCGCTCAACACCTCGTTTTATGCCCTGCACATAGGCACGCTCTTTTTGAGCCTTGCCCTGCTGGCGCTGGCCTTTGCCGCCGGGGCGCTGTTTCTGTTTATGGAAGGACGCATCAAGAGCAAGCTGACCATGAAGGGTTTTTGGCTCGACATGCCCGCCCTCTCCATGCTCGATAAAATCAACGCCATCACGACCATGATCGGCTTCCCCATGTACACTCTGGGCATCGTTTCCGGGCTTATCTGGGCCAAGCCGGTATTTGGCGGCACGGTGACGGGCGACCCCAAGGAAGTTATCAGCATTGTGATCTGGCTGTTCTACTCCGTGCTTTTTCACAACCGCCTCACCAAGGGCTGGAAGGGCCGCAAGCCTGCGCAACTGGCTGTTTTTGTATTTATTCTCTGCCTCTTTTCAATCATTGTGGTGAATACCTTCATGGAAACACACCACGCATTCATCCGGCGCTGACCGGGCTATCATCATGGACTGTGATATCTTTCTTGTCGGCCTGAATCATCGCACTGCCAGCGTGGACGTGCGCGAGCGCTTTGCCCTGGTCAACCACTGCGATGAAGAGCATTGGGCCGTGCCGTGTATTGGCGCGGTGAGCGAAAGCGTGATCCTTTCCACCTGTAACCGCGTGGAGCTGCTGGCCGCCGGCAACGGCGACGTCGCAGGACAGGTGCTTGAAAACTGGGCCGTTGCGCGCGGCGCGAAGCCCGAGGAACTCAAGCCCTACGTCTATGTGCACAAGAATCTGGAGGCGGTGCGCCATCTGTTTTCTGTGGCGTCCAGCCTTGATTCCATGGTGCTGGGCGAACCGCAGATTCTGGGCCAGCTCAAAACCGCCTACCGCAAGGCGGTCAAGTGCCACGCCACGGGCGTTATACTTAACAGGCTGGTGCACAAGGCTTTTTCCGTAGCCAAAAGAGTACGCACAGAAACTGCGGTGGCCTCCAGCGCGGTTTCCATCAGCTATGCCGCCGTGGAGCTTGCCAAGCGCATTTTTGGCGACATGAAGACCCACAAGGCCATGCTGGTGGGCGCGGGCGAAATGGCCGAACTTGCCGCCATGCACCTTTTGCAGTCGGGCATTGATGAAATTCTGGTTGCCAACCGCACCCTTGAGCGGGGGCAGGAGCTGGCAAAGCAGTTCAAGGGACGGGCCATCCCCTTTGAGGACATGGCAGAGCACCTGACAGAGGTGGACATCATTATCACCTCCACCGGTTCGCAGGAACCCATCATCCGCGCGCGCGACATACGCGCCGTGCTCAAGGCCCGCAAAAACAGGCCCATGTTCTTTATCGACATTGCCGTACCGCGCGACATCGACCCGGACGTCAACGGTCTCGACAACGTGTATCTGTACGACATTGACGACCTCAAGGAAGTGGTGGAAGAAAACCTCGCCACCCGCCGTGATGAGGCCGCCAAGGCCGCGGATATCGTCAACGAGGAAGTACTGCTGTTCTCGCGCTGGCTTTCAAGCCTCGATGTGCAGCCCACCATCGTTGACCTCATCCAGCGCGGCGAGCGCATGGGGCAGGAAGAACTGGCCAAAACCCTCAAAAGGCTCGGCCCGGTGAACGATGAAACCCGCGATGCCCTTGAGGCTCTGGTGGGTGCGCTGGTACGCAAGCTCAACCACGACCCCATCATGTTTCTCAAGCGCGGCAGCATGTCCCAGGAGGGAAACGGCCCGCGCATCAGCATTGCACGCCGTATTTTCAATCTGGATAAAACTGGCTGCCCCTATTCGGAGGAACATTGATGCGCTGGTACGGAATTGATGACATTACGGAAGAAGATATCGCAAAGCTGAGTGCCACCCTCACCCAGATGGAGCTTACCTCGGGCATGGACGGCCTCTTCTGGCTGCCCGTTCCCGTCGGCATGCTCTCACCCGTGCAGCAGGAGCATGAGGAAAGCTGCGGCCCCCACGTCATGGGGCTGGAAATTGAAGAAAACTTTGTGCGCCTTGAACTGCTGGTGCGCGCGCGTGGCCGCATGCGCTGCGAATGTGTGCACTATGCCTCGCCCGAACTGCGCGACCGCATGATCGTATGGCTTGAGAACCTGCTGGTGGAACTGGGCATCAATCCGGCCTAGGCGCTGCTTTTCGATATGGCTTTGGGGACGGCGCTCACTGCCCCCAAAAGCCCTTCCCTCACTGGTCATTCCCAGCCTTACAGACGCAAATCTCTCCGGGCCGATCTTCTGCCCATATATCCTTGCCGCAGGCATGCCATGATCAAATACGCGCCTACGCTGCAAAACATCCCGCCCGCTGCGGCCCGTCTTTGCCTTGAGGTGGAGCGCTTTTGCCTGACGCGGCTTGGGCTTGCACGAGGTTCGCGGCTGCTGCTTGCCCTTTCCGGCGGGGCCGACTCCACAGCGCTCGCCCTCGTGCTGCGCCTGCTGGCCCCAAGGCTGGGGCTGAACCTCCACGCCCTGAGCGTTGACCACGGCTTGCGGGACGAATCTGCGCAAGACGCTATATTCACACTCCAGTTATGCAACATCCTGAACATCCCCTGCATCGTGCGACAAGCCGATGTGCGAGGTCTCGCCGATAACAGCGGCATTGGCATTGAAGATGCCGCCCGCCAGTTGCGCTATGCCCTGCTTGAGCAGGAACGCAGCGCCGTTGGGGCCGACTTTATCGCCCTCGGGCACCACGCTGGCGATGTGAGCGAGGACGTGCTGCTGCGCCTCACGCGCGGCACAGGCTGGCCCGCCCTTGGCGGCATGGCCGCCCGCGATGACGAGCGCCATCTGCTGCGCCCTCTACTGGCAACGGACGCGCAAGCTCTGAAAGCATTGTTGGTCGAATGCGGCATTGACTGGCGCGAGGATGCCAGCAACCAGAGCCGCCAATACAAGCGCAACAGGCTGCGGCTGGATGTGCTGCCCCTGCTGCGCGAAGAAAATCCCTCCCTTGACCGCACCCTGCATGACCTGTGGCAAATGGCGCGCATGGATGAGGATTACTGGAATACGGCGCTGGACGCGGCTCTGGCAGAACATCCGTGGATTGTGAGGGGGCTTGCAACGAAAATTTCTGGGATGAAAGATGTTGCCGAAGGCCCCAGCCTGACCTTGCCCGCGAAGTTGCTGGCAGGGCTGCACCCTGCTGCCCGATTACGCCTGTATGTGCGGGCTGTGCGTTTTTTGTGCCGCCCTGCGGCAGGGAGTGGTGTTGAGGATTCTGACAGTACGGGACAGATTCACGGTCAGGCCCGGGCGCGCACTTTGTTGGCTCTGGATGATGCTCTTGCCAAGGGGCGAGGGAATACGCGGTTTCAGTTGCCCGGCGGGCTGGAAGCGTATCTTAAGGGGGGGAGTATTGTTTTTCGCCACAAGGGCTTAAGTTCTTAGAGCTTTCTCGATTTTTTGTCCCTCGGGCACATCCATTTTCGCCTGACAGGCGATTGGGACGCCTCCCCAGCGCGGGGCAAAGGGGGCCTGTTAGGGGCTGCGCCCC
>CDZQ01024318.1_pt1 | contig 12072 bp, 10 predicted proteins | sample 554831 | NCBI WGS metagenome assembly CDZQ01 (sample SAMEA3182112, study PRJEB8094) | gut metagenome | biome: human; feature: gut; material: Stool; isolation source: human stools | place: Canada | collected 2013-05-06
GTATACGGCTGAGCGTGCCAATCTGAATCTTGATACAGGTGAAGGCCAGCTGGTCAATACGACTTACAAATTCGAAGCGACAAACGGTCAGGGCAAAGCCAGCAAAATCGAACTTGTCGGCGATGACAAGACCAATATTTTCAAAAGCACTTACAGTACCTGTGAAGGGGTCAATCCTGACTGGTATTTAAGTTCAAGCAAGCTTCATCTGGATAACACCCGTAACGTCGGTTATGCCACCAGTCCCGTGCTTTACTTCAAGGATGTGCCGATTATGGGTGCACCGGCAATGACCTTTCCGATCAAGGCAGAGCGTAAATCCGGCGTTTTGCCTCCGACGGTGGGTATGACATCGAAAAGTGGCTTCGAAGTAATCGCCCCTTATTACTTCAATCTTGCCCCCAATTATGACTTGACCATTTTCCCGCACCTGATTGCCCGGCGTGGGCTGCAAATGGGCGCCGAAGCCAGATACATGGGACAGAATTATTCCGGCATTACTTATGTTGAATATCTGCCGAACGACAAGGAAGCAGACCGGGACCGGTATTTCCTGTCAACCAAGCATCAGCAGGCTTTCAATAACGGCTTTTCATATTACTGGGATGTCAAGTCGGCTTCGGATGATAAATATCCGGATGACTTTTCCAATCCACAAAACCGTGACCTTCAAAGGCTGCTTTTGCGTGAAGGCGGATTCCAGCAAAGACTCGGTATCTGGAATGCAACCTTGCGCGCGACCAACTACCAGGTTCTACAGGATGCTGAAGCGCCAATCATCAAACCTTTCGACCGATTGCCTCAATTGACCATCATCGGCGGCCAGGAAGATGTCCATGGTTTCGACTGGCAAATGTACACAGAAATGACCCGTTTCTGGTTATCCAATGAGTATCTGGACAAAATGCCTTTAAAGCAACAACAGGCACGGGGTAATCGTTTCATCATGAAACCGGAAATTTCTTATCCGATATATCAAAGTGGCTTTTTCTTTACGCCAAAAGCGATTCTGAATTTGGCGAAATATGATCTGGATGAATCACCATATAATACCAAGTCACTGACACGCGTTCTGCCTACGGTCTCCCTTGATGGCGGCCTTATTTTCGAAAGAGACGCCTCTTTCTTCGGAAAGGGTATGATCCAGACGCTGGAACCGCGTTTGTTCTATGTTTACACCCCGTATAAGGACCAAAGCAAGTATCCCATTTTCGATTCGGGTGAACCCAGCTTTGGATATCCGTTGCTGTTCACTGAAAACCGTTTCGATGGTTATGACCGTGTTGCCGATGCCAATAATCTGACCGCAGCGGTAACATCACGATTCCTGGAAGAAAACGGCACAGAACGTATGCGTTTCACGATCGGACAGCGTTATTACTTCACGGATCAGCGCGTTTATCTGTATAACACGAACCTCCAGGAATCCCAGAATCGTTCTGATTTGCTGGTCATGGCCTGGGGAAAAATCCTGCCAACCTTTTCAGTGGATTCTGCGTTTCAGTACAATCAAAGTACCAGGAAAATGTACAGCGCAAACGTCAGTACCCAATGGAAACCCGGGCCGATGCAATTGCTGAACGCGGAATATCGCTATTTGAGAGATACTGTCGACTTTTATGGCAACAAGCTGGATCAGATCAATGTGTCCGGCCAATGGCCTATCGCCAAGCGCTGGTACGCTATCGGGCAAGTCAGCTATTCCCTTGCTGACAGCAAAGCGATTGAAAACATCTTCGGGTTTCAATATAACGCGGATTGCTGGATTTTCAGGCTGATGGCCCAACGTTATGTCACTTCATCGGTTGAAACGAATACAGCCCTGTACTTCCAGCTTGAACTGAAAGGTCTTTCCAGTATTGGTTCCAATCCTTTGAATGCCTTGCGTAGAAGTATTCCCGGATATGAACCACTTTCACCTTGAATGAATTTTCCTATATAGTAAGAACCGAATTTCATCCTTGAAGGATCAGCCTTATGTTTTTAGCAAATTTCTTTCGTCGCTGTCATGTTTCATATCCGGCGCTGATTTTAGCTTTCGGTATGCTTTTCTCAGCCTCTGTTTCTGCACAGGACAATCAGGCCCAGCCATCCAGGCAGGTTGTAGTCGACTCCATTGCTGCAATCGTCAATAGCGATGTCATCACAAAAGGCGAATTGAATGAACGGGTTACACTGGTGGAAGCCCAGCTGAAAAAACAGAATATCGCATTGCCTCCGCGTGCCGAATTTCAGAAACAGGTTCTTGAACACATGATCGTCGAAAGAGCCCAGTTACAACTGGCAAAAGATATGGGATTGCGGGTCGACGACACACAACTGGATCGTACGATCGCCTTGATGGCCGAACAGAATCATATGTCTCTTGCACAATTCAAACGTCAAACCGAGCAAAACGGGACACCATTTGAAACATTCAGGGAAAAGGTCCGTGAAGAAATCACGATGTCACGATTACGGGATCGTGAAGTCGTCAATAAAATCCAGATCAATGACGCCGAAGTGGACAATCTCATCGGTACCGACTCACAGCTCCAGATGCCGGAACAATTACGATTGGGCCATATCCTCGTCCGTATTCCCGAAAATGCGTCTCCGGAACAGATCGCCGAGAAACGGGCACGTGCTGAAAAAGTTCTGGACATCCTGAAAACGGGCGGCGATTTTCAACAAACTGCCGCCAGTTATTCTGATGCAGATGAAGGCCTGAGCGGCGGAGACATCGGCTGGAGAAGTACGGATCGTCTGCCAAAATCGTTCGTAGATGCTTTGGCTGGTGTCAAACCGGGCAATGTAACAGGCATTATCAAAAGCCCTAACGGTTTTCACATCCTGAAAGTGCTGGACCGCCGTAAAATGACAAATGGAACAGAATCTGCCGCAAGCGCAACCGCTGGAAATACCGTTCAGCAGATTCATGCCCGGCATATTCTTATCAAAGTGAACCAGCTGGTTTCCGCAGACGAGGCAAAACGGAAACTGATCGATCTGAAACAAAGAATCGTCAACAAATCAGCGACATTCGAGGAATTGGCCAAAACATATTCCAACGATGGTTCTGCCAGCCGCGGCGGTGATCTTGGCTGGATTTATCCTGGTGACACCGTACCTGAATTCGAAAAAGCCATGGTAGCGCTGAATCCCGGCGAAATCAGTGAACCGATCGAAACGCAATTCGGGTTTCATCTGATTCAGGTTCTGGACAAGAAAACGGATGACGTCTCGGCCGAGAGAAAACGCATTGCCGCAAAACAGGCGTTAAGAGAGCGTAAAGTCGCCGAAGCCACTGAAGAATGGCTCCGCCAGCTGCGTGACAAGGCCTATGTCGAATATCGTCTGGACGAAAAACAACAATGACAAGGACGCCTGTCATTGCCATAACGGTAGGCGAGCCGGCCGGGATTGGTCCCGAAATCTCGATCCGGGGTGCATGGGAATGCCGTAAAAACGTCATTCCCGTTCTGATCGGTGATTTCGCATTTCTGGAACAACTTTCACAAAAAATCGATCCGGATATCGCCCTGAAGCGCATTGATCGAATTAATGCGGAAAGATTGGAGCCTTCATTTTGTCTGGACGAGATTTATGTTATCGACTGCCCGTTGAAACAGCCTGTGGCTCCGGGCAAGCTCAATCCAGCAAATGGAATTACCGTTCTGAACTCGCTCGATATCGCTATTGAAGGTGCCCTGAAAAGAACTTTCGACGCCATTGTAACGGCACCTGTACAAAAAAGCACGATTAACGATTCCGGTATAGCGTTTACGGGACATACAGAATACCTTGCGGAAAAAACGGCTACCAAACAGGTCGTCATGATGTTGGCAGGTCCCACCAAACCCATGGGAAACGATATCCCTGGCTTTACCTTGAGAGTCGCTCTGGCAACTACTCATTTGCCGGTCAAAAGCGTTTCCAATGCCATCACGATTGCTTCTTTGACTGATATCCTCTCTATTATCGACAATGATCTCAGAAACAAATTCGGATTGGTTTCTCCCCGGATATTGGTCACCGGCCTGAACCCTCATGCTGGCGAAAACGGTTACCTTGGAATGGAAGAAATAGAAGTGATTTCCCCTGCACTGGAACAGGCCCGGAAAGCCGGTATTCAGGCTTTCGGCCCATATCCTGCAGATACTTTGTTCCAACCCCGTTATTTGCAGGATGCCGACTGTATTCTTGCCATGTATCACGATCAGGGTTTGCCTGTACTGAAATTTGCCACGTTCGGACAAGGCGTCAACATCACCCTGGGACTTCCCATTATCCGGACGTCTGTCGATCATGGTACCGCCCTGGATATCGCCGAAAAAGGCCTGGGTCTGGCCGGTCATGGCAGTATGATTGAAGCCATCAATATGGCTGCCGTGATGGCAACTCACTGGCAAAACAATATTCATTCACAGGAAGATGAAACACATTCCCCGTAAGAGATTCGGACAGAATTTCCTCAAAGATCAATCCGTTCTGGACGATATCGTTTCGGCGATAGCCCCGCAACCCTCGGACCGCCTGCTGGAAATCGGCCCCGGAATGGGTGCCATGACGGAAAATCTGCTGCCTCATTTATCACGGATGGACGTGATCGAACTGGACCGGGATCTGGTCATTTATCTGAAAAAACGTTTTCCGGCGGACAGGCTGACTATTCATCAGGGGGATGCCCTGTCTTTTGATTTCAGGACAATAGGCGCATCCAGAGAAAACAAATGGCGTATCGTCGGCAATTTGCCCTATAACATCTCGTCGCCTTTGCTGTTTCATTTGATGAATTTTTCTTCGTGTATAGAAGACCAGCATTTTATGCTGCAGCGGGAGGTAGTAGAACGCATGGTAGCCGAACCGGGCAGCAAGGCTTATGGACGTCTTTCAGTGATGCTGCAATGGCAATACGATATGGAACTGCTCTTTATCGTTCCCCCGACTGCATTCGATCCGATGCCCCGGGTCGATTCAGCGATTGTCAGAATGATTCCGCGTGAAAATCCGCCACCATGCTCGCTTGTCGGTCTTGAAAAAACAGTGACGCAGGCTTTTTCCCAAAGAAGAAAAATGCTGAGGAACAATCTGGCTCCCCTCTTTTCTGAATCCCGGCTGATTGAGTTGGGGGTCGATCCAACGAGACGGCCGGAAGATTTGACTGTGGATCAATTCATCCGGCTTGCCAATCATCTGAACTGAGGCTTGCGCCTGGTCCTTGAATCTTTTAAAAGATTTTTCCCTTGTGAGCAGCCAGAATCGCTTCCACTGCAGCGTGCTTGATTTTCATCTCCGCTGAAATGGCGTAATACTGCTCCCTGACCTCTGTCAGCTCGCCGATTGGAACCGAGCGGAACTGGTCTTTCATTTCTTTCTCGAGTGCAATTGGAGCATGGAACATGCCCAGTCCGTTGCGCCCGAATGTTTTCAGCAGCGCACTATCGGAAAATTCGCCCACGATGAATGGCCGGATATTATGAACTTCAAACCATTGATCCATTCGGGTTCTGATGGCATTTCCACGGGTCGGCAACAAGACTGGCGCTCCCGTAAGACATTCCGGGAAATTGGGGCGATATTGTTCCGCCAGTTCTTCGGAGCCGAACAGCCAGACAGGGCAATCCCCCAGTTCATGGCTGAAAACACGCAAACTGCTTCCCATATTGATCGGACGATCTGTCAAAACGACATCCAGTTTATGCAAAGCCAGATCCGCCAACAGTGTTTCGAACGAACCATCATAACACTCCATCCTGACGAATTGCGGCATATCAAGAGCAGCTTCAAGCAAACGGTACGCAATCATTTTTGGCAATGAATCCGAAATCCCGACTGTCAGGCGCATGCTTTTCCCGATATCGTCTTCTGCCAGTGCTTCCTGCAACTGCTCACCCAGAAGAAAAATCTGGTCGGCATAATTCAAAGCCAGCCGCCCGGCCTCAGTCAGGACGAGACGTCTCCCCTGTGGGGCGAACAATGTCTTCCCAACTGCCTTTTCCAGCAGAGACAATTGCATGCTGATTGTCTGGACCGCAACGCTCAGTCTTTCAGCTGCACGCGTGACTCCGCCTTCTTTGGCAACCACCCAAAAATAATAAAGATGTCTATAATTTAAGTTTAAAGCGCTCATTGTTCTATTTTTTTGAAGTAACCTTACTATTATCATCCCTTTTTATTTCTTTTGGGAATGGCTAATATACTCAAAAAGCAATAAAGAAGTAATTAAGGAGTGAGTTTTTATGGCACCAACTATCATTACCAAAGGTATCAAGGCCGGTGAGGCCATTCAGGAATATATCCAGGAACGCATGGATTTTATGCTGTCGCATACCCAAAATAGCATCGACTATATTATGATTCGTTTATCAGATACAAACCGGATCAAGAGCGGCTTCAAGAAACGCTGCCTGATCCAGTTGTCTCTGCCCGGAATGTCTCCGATTGTCGTCACCGAATTTGCGGCAGACATGAAGAGTGCATTCGATTCTGCAACCCGTCGGGCCTCCCGTCTCTTGAATAAAACATTGTCAAAAGCCAAAGAAATATCGCATACGACAATGCCGCTTTACATTAACAGGCCCATTCTGGATTTAAATTAAAATACAATGACCAGACGTTACCGCTTCTACGATAACACCTCAGACAACGCCAACATCAGCACCGTACTGGACAGTTCGTCCAGACGTGTGCTCAGAAATACGTATTTTCTTCTGTCCTTGTGTCTGGCATTCAGCGCCATTACGGCAGCGGCCACGATTGCGTTGCAATTGCCCTATCCGGGTTTTCTGATCACAATCGTTGGCTACTTTGGTCTTTTGTTTCTGGTGACAAAAAACCGTAATAGCGGACTCGGTATCCTTTTTGTATTGGCATTGACGGGATTCATGGGCTATACGCTCGGCCCCATCGTCGGGTATTACTTGCGCCTTCCAAATGGTGCCCAGACAGTTATGATGGCCTTGGGGGGCACAGCCCTTATTTTCCTAGCCATGTCCGGTATCGCGCTTTTTTCCAAACGTGACTTTTCGTTTCTGGCCGGATTTTTGACAACAGGCATTCTGGTGGCTTTCTTTGCCGGTTTGATTGCCCTGTTTTTCGATATCCCGGCTTTGTCACTGGCCGTTTCGTCCGTTTTTGTTATATTGATGTCCGGCCTGATTTTGTATGAAACAAACAATATCGTTCGTCGTGGTGAAACAAATTACATTATGGCAACCGTTACCCTCTTCGTTGCCATTTTCAATCTTTTCACGAGTCTCTTGCAGTTGCTTGGATTCGCAAGCCGTTCAGATTAGGGTCGCAATCATGAGCCTGGCCATCCTTCCTCGTACCAGTGAAGGATGGCCTTTTTTATAAATAAAACGGGAAAAAAATGTCGGCAAGGCTTACAATTCAAATGCTGGGAGTGTCATGAAATCTTATCTTTCATATTTCACATCATCATTTATTGTTTGCGTTGCTGCATTTGTGGTTGGCTATGCTATTGGCGGAGCCGCAGCCATGGCGACTATTTTCTTTCTGACGGTTCTTGAAGTTGCCTTGTCGTTCGATAACGCCGTCGTCAACGCAGGGATTCTGAAACACTGGAGCCACATCTGGCGCCAGCATTTCCTTCTCTGGGGTATTTTCGTTGCCGTTTTCGGGATGAGGCTGGTTTTTCCACTCCTTATTGTCTGTGTCGCGGGACATATGGGGCCCATAGAAGCTCTCAACATTGCCTTGTATCAACCGCATGAATACAGCAGGATAATGGCATCAGCGCATCACGAAGTGGCCGCCTTTGGAGGTGTTTTCCTGTTGATGGTCTTTCTCAGTTTTTTTGTGGCACGACACAAAACCGAACACTGGCTGGCATTTATTGAAAAGCCGTTGACGCGCCTTGGCCAGATGGAAGCGATTCAGGCCGCCCTGACCCTGATCACCCTGACAGCGATCACTTACTTCGTTTCTCCCGATGAAAGATTTGAATTTCTTCTGGCCGGTATGTGGGGACTTGTCGTCTATGTACTTACCAAAGGCGTGGCATCACTTCTGAGCCCTCACGATCAACAGATTGAACAGCATGTGGTTCATCAGGGCGTAGGCGGATTTCTTTATCTGGAATTGATAGATGCCAGCTTTTCATTCGATGGTGTTCTGGGCGCTTTTGCCATGACGAACAATTTGTTTATCATCGCATTGGGATTGGGAGCGGGAGCCATGTTTGTCCGCAGCTTCACCATCCTTCTTGTTGAAAAGGGAACTTTGAGCCACTATCGGTATCTGGAACATGGCGCTTTCTGGGCCATCGGTTCGCTGGCCTTTTTAATGCTTTTGGGAGTACTGTTTCCAGTGCCGGAAGCGATTACCGGTCTGATGGGAGCTTTGCTGATTATTGCCGCACTCGGCAGTTCCATCATCGCCAACCGGCGAAAATCATAAGAACTGGCTGCCAACCCACCAGGCAATTGCGGCAAGAAACGCCGATGCAGGAATCGTCAGAATCCATGCCCAGACAATATTGCTGGCGACGCCCCATCTGACTGCTGACATTTTTTGCGAGGAACCCACACCGACAATAGCGCCAGTGATGGTATGCGTTGTTGAAACAGGGATGCCCAATGCCGTTGCAACGAACAATGTCAGCGCCCCCCCAGTTTCAGCGCAGAAGCCACCAACCGGTTTCAGTTTGGTAATTTTCTGTCCCATCGTTTTGACGATACGCCAGCCACCGAACAAAGTTCCTACCCCGATTGCGCCATAACAGCTGACGATGACCCAGATCGGCAAATGACCGTTATCGGCCGCATATCCGGAAGCGATCAAAAGCATCCAGATCAACCCCATTGTTTTCTGTGCATCGTTACCGCCATGCCCCAGACTGTACAGGGAAGCAGAAACCAGTTGCAAACGCCTGAACCATCTATCGATCGACCTCGGCTGGGAACGGACGAAGATCCACGACACCAGCAACATCATCAATGATCCCAGAATGAAACCAAGCAAGGGGGAAATAACGATAAAGGCAATGATTTTCAAAATACCGGACGCCATCAGGGAACCACTTCCAGCCTTGGCAATGGCCGCACCGATCAGTCCACCAATCAGGGCATGAGAAGAAGAAGACGGAATGCCGTAATACCAGGTAATGATATTCCAGCCAATTGCCCCGACCAGCGCGCCAAAAATGACGTAATGATCGACGATAGCCGGATCGACGGTTCCTTTTCCAACTGTCGTCGCCACATGCAGATCAAACACGAAAATAGCGATGACATTCATGAATGCTGTCATGGCTACCGCTGTATGCGGTTTCAATACCCCGGTCGAGACGACTGTTGCAATCGCATTGGCCGCATCATGAAAGCCGTTCATAAAATCAAAAATCAAAGCCAATGCGACTAGGAAAATGATGGTGTAGAGACTGACTTGAATGGCGTGCATGAATCGATGACTTTATTTAGACCAGAATTTAAAAAAAAACACGTATCTGTTTAAAAAATACTCTACGCATTTTCAACAACAATTCCTTCGATGATGTTGGATACGTCTTCGCAAACATCGGTAACGTTTTCCAGAATTTCGTACAAGGCTTTCAGCTTGATCAGATTGCGGACATCCGGCTCATCACGGAACAATTTCGACATGGCAGCATGCATGACATGATCGGCGTCCGATTCAAGCCGGTCGACTTCCTCGCAGATTTCCAGAACCTGTCTGGAATTGTTCATGTTGTGCAGGAGGGAAACGCCTTCCTGAAGTTTGTTGCAGCACCCGAGACAGAGTTCTGCCAGACGAACGGCTTCAGGAGTGATGAACTGGATATCGTAAAGTGAAACAGTCTGGGCGGCATCTTCCATCAAGTCGAGAATATCGTCCATTTTGGTAATGAGACGATGGATATCTTCACGATCCAGTGGGGTGATGAACGTTTTATGAAGAATTCCAATGGTGTGATAGGTAATTTTGTCTGCCTGTTTTTCGAAGCCTTCAATAGCGTGCAGTCTTGTTTCTATGTTATTCGAGTCTTTCATGAGTTCCAAAAGCTCTTTTGCACCTTTGACGCAGTATTCTGCATGCTGATTGAACAAGTCGAAAAACTTTTCTTCCTTAGGCATTAAACGTCCGAACATATCACTTTCCCTGAATATCAGCTTGGTTTCAAATACAAACGACCTGTCTTGACAGTACTGCGAGTTGCAAAGGCTTAATCATTATACGACCCCGAACCCATTGCGTAATTGTCGAATTTTGTGAATTGGCCCAGAAATGTCAGCCGAACGTTGCCAATTGGCCCGTTACGTTGCTTTCCAACAATAATTTCGGCCGTCCCTTTATCCGGAGAATCCGGATTGTAAACTTCATCCCGGTAAATGAACAAAATCAGATCGGCATCCTGCTCAATGGCACCCGATTCACGCAAATCGGACATGACGGGACGCTTGTTCGGTCTTTGCTCGACCGAACGGTTCAACTGGGACAGCGCAATGACAGGACAATTCAATTCTTTTGCGAGTGCTTTCAAGCCCCGCGAGATTTCGGAAATTTCCGTTGCCCGGTTTTCACCGGCCGAACTTGGTGACATCAATTGAAGGTAATCGATAATGATGAGACCCAGTTTACTGCATTGCCTTGCCAGTCTTCTCGCGCGCGCTCTCAAATCAGTACAGCTCAAAGCCGGTGTTTCATCGATATAGAGCTGGGCTTCATTCATTTTCTGAATGGCATAGGTCAATCTCGGCCAGTCTTCATCGGCCAGACGTCCCGTTCTCAATCGGTGCTGATCAAGACGACCGACCGACCCCAGCATACGCATGGCCAGCTGTGCCCCGCCCATTTCCATCGAGAAGATGGCAACAGGCAAACCGCTTTCGATCGCAACATTTTCACCGATGTTGACGGAAAAAGCCGTTTTACCCATGGAAGGACGCCCTGCAACGATGATCAGGTCACCGGGCTGCAAGCCTGAAGTCATTCTGTCCAGATCCATAAAACCGGTCGGAACGCCTGTAATATCGTTACGATTGTCGCGGTTATAAAGTTCATCGATACGCTCGACTACTTGGGTCAGCAAGGGCTGGATTTCCTGAAAACCCTGTGTTCCCCGCGCCCCCTCTTCGGCAATCGCGAAAATACTGGTTTCAGCTTCATCCAGAATCTGTTTGACTTCTTTTCCCTGAGACTGAAAAGCACTGGCCGATATTTCATCCGACACCGTAATCAGTCTTCTCAAAACACCTCTGTCACGGACGATCTGTGCATAATGGCGTATATTGGCAGCAGAAGGTGTATTCTGGGCGAGCGCATTCAGATAGGAAAGCCCACCGATTTCTTCCGCTTTTCCGATTCCGGAAAGGGATTCATAAACGGTAATGACATCAGCCGGTTTGGAAGCATTGATCAACTTGGAAATATGCTGATAGATCAGGCGATGATCGAATCGGTAAAAATCGTCCTGATTGACCAGATCGGCAATCCTGTCCCATGACGCATTGTCGAGCAACAGGCCTCCCAATACAGACTGTTCCGCTTCAATCGAGTGAGGCGGGAGACGCAGGGATTCAATCTGGGGATCTGTCGAGGTACTCATGGCGCGCATTATACTACCTAATTGTTTTTTGACAGGTATTTTTCTTGTCGTACTTACCGGCAATAAACTGTTTTTTTCACATATACGCCCAAAATAACGACAGGTGTAAAAAAATGTTCATTTCTTTTACAAAAGCATGAAACAGCATCCGGCAATAATCGTCGGCGGCAGGGCGTACAGGAAAAGCATCAGGGGGTTGATTGATCCATGCTCGAAAGTATTTTTAAGCAATGAAAAACTGACCGGATTCGGCGCATTGGCAATCACCGTCAAACCACCTCCCGTTACGGCTCCGGCAACCAGTGCGTATTTGCTGGCATCTGACAAATGTTCGACAAGTGACCCGAGATAAGTCAGTGCAGCATTGTCCGTAATCGCTGTGAGGCCGGTTGCTCCGAAAAAGAGTGTTGCACTGTTCATCCCTGCCAGTATCGGCTCAAGCCACCATTTTTGCATCCCGCCAAGAACAACCAGTCCTGCAAGGAAAAAAGCCACTAACAAGCCTTCCCGAAGCATCAGAG
>CDZQ01013753.1_pt1 | contig 12040 bp, 14 predicted proteins | sample 554831 | NCBI WGS metagenome assembly CDZQ01 (sample SAMEA3182112, study PRJEB8094) | gut metagenome | biome: human; feature: gut; material: Stool; isolation source: human stools | place: Canada | collected 2013-05-06
CTAAGCCCAGTCTGCACAGATCTGTGCAGACTGGGCTTAGCATTTGACTTAGAGGAAAATGGAGAAAGTTATAATTTCCGTTGTAAATAAAGCATGTCTGTTAATTGGATTCCATTCTCATAGATAGCATGGTCGTAATGGTCCGTAAAAAAATTTTTAATAACATGCGTTGGGACAAACCCGCACTTTTCGTAAAAAGAAATAACAGAACTCCCGGCCCCCGTTCCGACTTGGAGAGTGGTATACCGTCCTCGGTATTTTGATACAAGAAAATCAATCAACATCTTGCCATAACCTTTCCCTTGAAAAGCCGGTTCCGTAGCGATATTTTTTATTTCAAGTATCCCGTTTCCCTCATCGGTAACAACACATTCGCTCTTTACATCACCGTCTACTAAAAGATACATCGTCCCCCGGTTCAAATAACGATCGATCATACTTTCTTGCTCGTCAGCCAAAAGTAATAGAGTCAAGTATTGCTTTTTATTCTTTCTTACCTCTTTTATGTTCATTGTTTGCTCCCCAAACCTTTAAGGATCTATTTTGTTTATCTTCCTGTCAATTCCACAGCAAGACAGACCATTTTTTAATAAGACTCGCCAATCCCGACCTAACACAAATCCGTTTTCAAAATGACATCACTTCAAACAGGCAGCAGGCTTGATACCTGCTGCCTGTTTATATTTGGATTCCCTATCCTCAATGTTTTATGATTTGTATTTCACTTTATAACTTTTGTAAAATATCAAAACTGTTTGTCAAGAATTCGCTGAGCTCCTCAGCACTCAACTGACGCTGTCCGACCAACGCTAACGTATAGATCTGTTTTGCCATCATTTCAGCCGTATCGCTGGTCTTATCTGAAGAACACTCCTGCTCCAACCGTTTGATTAAAGCATTGGAGGTATTTAAAACCAAGGTGGCTTCCTCCGGGAATTGCTGCAAAGGCTGCTTGTTGGCAGTTTGATACATTTTCATCATCTCGGCAAAACGGCGAGATTGCTCTTCGATGTTGAGCAAAGCCGGAATTTTTTCATCTTTTAATGCCGTAAAAGAAACTTTCAGTTTGTCGTTTTTGCTGACACGTACAAATAAATCTTTCAACGCCGTATTTTCAGAAGAATCGGCATCTTTCAGCGCATCTGCACTGGAATCAATGCGCATAAACCGGATATTCTTTTCGTTTTGCTCTAAAACGGTGATAAAATTATTATCAATCATTTCATCCAGTACCACAACAGAAATCCCCTGAGAACGGAACATATTGATATAAACGGCCTGCTGCGTGGTGTCTGTTGTATAATAAACAATTTTTTCCTTGGCGCTTTCTTGTTTCTGCTCGGAATCGGAAGCTTCCCGCGCCGTTTTTAAATAGTCCGTCAAAGTTACATACTCACCGTCTACGGTCTTATATAAAACGACGTTTTTGACCTTCTCATAAAACTTATGATCCCGAATACACGCATATTTGACAAATGTTTTCAGATCGTCCCAATACTCTTTATAATGCTCCAGGTCCGTATCGTAAAGAGAATTGAGTTTGTCACAGACTTTTTTTACAATATGCGCCGAGACCTTTGCCACATACGTATTGCTCTGCAAATAGCTGCGCGATACGTTCAACGGCAATTCCGGACAATCCAGAACACCCTTGAGCATCAGCAAATATTCCGGGATAACTTCTTTGATATTATCGGCCACAAATACCCGGTTATAGTACAGTTTAACTTGTCCCTCCAGGCTGTCGTAGGCATTGCCGATCCGCGGAAAATACAAAATTCCTTTAAAATTCAACGGGTAATCGGCGTTAATATGAATATGAAATAGCGGTTCACGATAATCGTTAAAAACTTTTCGATAAAACTCGGCATATTCTTCCGATGTACATTGAGACGGATTTTTTTGCCACAGCGGCTCGGTATCGTTAATCGGCTTAGCCTCTGTTTTTTCCTCCGCATCTGACGACTCTGCCGATTCTTTCTTTTCTTTTTCGTCTTCCGTAAAAACAGCGTAAATCGGATAAGGCAAGAACGAACAATACTTATTCAAAATCTGCAAAACCGTAGACTTTTCTAAAAATGCAGACTCTTCATCCGTAATGTGCATAATGACGGACGTACCTCGATCTGTCTGATCACTGTCGGTCAGTTCAAATTCTCCCTCATCGCTGCCAATCCATTTTACAGCGGGAGCATCTGTATAGGATTTTGTCTGTAATTCCACGGTATCGGATACCATAAACGCGGAATAAAAACCTAATCCAAAATGGCCGATAATTCCGTCGTTGTCATCATTATTATTCTCATATTTTTCAACAAACTCTAACGCTCCGGACAGTGCAATTTGATTGATATATTTCTTCACCTCTTCCGCACTCATACCGATACCGTTATCGGTGACGCAAATCGTTTTAGCTTGTTTATCTACAGTAACCGTAACACGGTAATCTTCGTCGATACCGCTGACTTGTCCAATCGAAACCAGGTGCTTTAATTTAGTAATTGCATCACAGGCGTTGGATACAATTTCTCGAAGAAAAATATCTTTATCGGAATACAGCCACCGTTTAATAACCGGAAATATGTGTTGTGTTTGTACAGTTATTTCTCCTTTTTCTGACATATCAAACATCTCCTCTACTATTTTGTTGCTCTAAAAAATCACAGACTTCGTCTAAATCCGAAAAAACACGATATGTACATTGCCGCAAAGCTTCGTCCGGCTGTTTATAATCCGGCACCATGACGGCAAAAGCACCGGCCCGATGCGCGGCACGGATGCCGTTTTCGGAATCCTCCAAAACAATGCAATGCCGGATATTCGCCTTTATTTTTTTCGCTGCGGTTAAAAAGATGTCCGGTTCGGGTTTACTTCTTTTGACTTCATCTCCGCATACCACCGCATCAAAAACATCAGTCAACTGCGCTAAAGACATATACCAGTTCACGCGCGCTCGATCACTCGACGTTGCCACGGCGATCGGAATCTGCCGGGACTTTAAATAGTCAATCAGATGATGCAGCCCTTTCTTAGGACGAAGCCCATAGGTCCGAATATTTTCCTCAGCCAGCTGCAAGCGTCTTTCCCGGATCGGATAAAACGGAAAATCTTCGCCGAAAAGGCCTTTAAAATAAGCCTCGCCGGCTTCGACATTTAACCCGATCGCACCGACGACCTGCTGCTTGGATACCTCATACCCGAATTCACGAGCAGCCGGCGGCCATGTTTCGGTATAAACGGTTTCGGTATCAAACATCAACCCGTCCATATCAAAAATCACGCCCGCCAACGGAGTCTGTTCTATAAAAATCATGCAAATCCTACCTTTAATATGCTATTGTTGTCATCAATGCCATTTCAGACTGCGCCGTATCTAACCGGGTATACTGGCATACGACCTCGACATTGGACTCTACCAACACGGCATACGGCGTATCTTTCGGAACCGGCTGTCCGTCCTGATTCAGTAATTTATCCATACGGATATGATGGGTACGCATGGAACCGCATTCTGCAACAAAGCCCGTCATCGGATCTCTGTCCTGGAAAAATAACGTGATTTGAATCACTGCATTTTGCTGCGAAGTGTTCAAGACGCAAATTGCCTCATGACTGACTTGCTTGTTCCAGTTAGAATCAAAATAACAATCGGCGATAAGCCATTCTTTTTTTCCATATACTTTCACGGATATCCCTCCGAATTTCAAGATATATTTAGTATACCACTTTTTTCCCTTTTTTTCAAGCCCGACTTGCAATTTACAAAATCGTGTGGTATACTGAAAAAAACAAAAATGCGGAGAAAAAGAAATGAAAAAAATTAAAGGAGTTATCTTTGATCTGGACGGAACGCTGTTAGACACGATTCAGGATATCGCATCCAGCGTCAACGCCGTCTTGCATCAACATGGATTGAAAGAATACACCGTACAGGATTATAAAAACTTTGTCGGAAGCGGCGCAAAAGTACTGATCGAACGCGCAACAGGATCTCAGGACGACGCGGTTACGTTGCCGATTCTGAATGAATACAAACAGTATTATGCACAACACTCTGCAGATACCACCGTTCCCTATCCGGGAATTCCAGAAATGCTGGCCACCCTATCCAAGGACTACCAGCTTGCCGTATTATCCAACAAGCCCCATTCGGATACGGAAGCTTTGATTCAAAAATACTTTCAGCAAATCCATTTTTGCTGCGTATACGGACAGCGTGACGGATTTCCGAGGAAACCGGACCCTGCCGGGATCTTGAAAATCATAGAAGAAATGCAGCTGAGTGCGGAAGAAATTGCCTATGTGGGGGACTCGGAAAACGACATTTTAGCTGCCAACAATGCCCATGTTTTTGCAATCGGCGTGTTATGGGGATTTCGGACACAAGACCAGATCCAAGCGGCAGGCTCTTGTCAGGCATTCTGCAAACATCCAGACGAAATGATCACAATCTTAGAGGAGGAGAATCGTGTTAGACAATAAACTTTCCAACCAGGCATTTACCTATGATCTTACAAATCCCCAAATGCGAGAAGAGCTGATACACGCCAGAAAACTGGTTCAGCAACTGAATCGCGTAGACGTAGACAACGAAACCGAAAAACAAAAAATTCTGGCACAATTATTCGGGGCTGTCGGGGAGGGTTCAGATATCAATCCCCCGTTCTACTGTGATTTCGGCTCTCACATTTTTATCGGAAAAAACTTTTTTGCCAATTATAACTGCACCATTTTGGACATTGCCCCGGTACATATCGGAGACAACTGCCTGTTCGCACCCAATGTAGCACTTTACACGGCTGGCCACCCGATGCAATTGAAAGACAGGCTGGACAATATTGGAACCGGCGCTCCGATTACCATCGGTAACGGGGTGTGGATCGGAGGGAGTTCCATTATTTTAGCGGGCGTTACCATAGGCGATAATGCCGTTATCGGAGCCGGCAGCGTGGTAACCCGTGATGTTCCTAAAAACGCGGTCGTGGCAGGCAATCCGGCCAAAATCATCCGTTATATCGAAAACGAATAAGGAACAAAACTGCGCTTTTTAACCCACAAGTGCAAAATCTGTTTCGCTATATCATAGAAAAGAAATCAAACAGGCAGATTTTTCTGTGTGTTTGATTTTTTTAAACAACAAAATGGCCTACCCCCTTGACATATATAGATTGTCGATATATAATAATTATATAGATGATCTATATAATGAAAGGATGTTGAGTATGGAGCAGTCTCCGATTACGGGAAATACAGAAATGTTGATCTTAAAACTATTGCAAGAACAGGATATGTACGGATACCAGATGATTGAAGAACTTTCACGACGGTCAAACAAGACCTTTGAACTCAAAGCAGGTACCCTATATCCGTTACTACACCTGTTGGAACAAAAACATTACCTGGAATCATACAACGGACAATCGACGGCCGGAAAGCCTCGAAAATACTATCGGATTACAAAAAAAGGGAATACTCAACTGCAGATCAGGCAAAAAGAATGGGCAACATATCACACAGCGATTAACCAAGTGCTTGCGGGAGGTGAAAAAGGTGACATATAACTCGCCCGAAGAATATCTTGCAGCGGTTCAAAAGCAAATTCGCTGGAAACGTGCGCAAAAGGTCGTGCTTGAAGAACTAAGGCAACATATAGACGATCAAGTTGACACTTTTATTAGCCAAGGAATGAACAGGCAGCAAGCAATTCAACATGCGATTGTACAAATGGGCGACCCCGTAACAGTAGGATTGGAACTGGATCAAATACATCGTCCTAAAACAGATTTCGGACTTGTTTTTTTGACTATTGGGCTGATAACTATCGGGATTTTATCGTCTTTCTTGATGAACAGCTCTTTATTTTCGGCACCAAAGATCCTGGGATTTTGTTTGGGAACAGGTTTGACACTTGTCCTATATTTTTCGGATTATACGGTGCTGTTTCGCTATCCTAAAATTTTATATATGGGATATACGGTTCTTGCCTTGCTTTTATCTGCCTTTGAACTGCGCAACGGCATCTATGCCCGAGGATATAGTTTTGCTTTTTATCTGATGTTGTTCTACCCTGTTTTACTTGTAGGAATGCTGTATTATTTTAAAAACAGCGGTAATAGTTATCGGACCACTTTCTATGTATTATGTCTTTGCGTGCCGATTGCCTTATCTGTGGTTCATCAATCGCTTGCCGCCTTTATCCTGCTGACCCTTTCTTCCTGTTTTTTATATTATTACGGATTACAAAAAAAATGGCTGCCCTATGACCTGCTTTCTGTATGCATCTTCGGCTCGGCGATTCTGCTTAGTATTGGGATTTTTATCTTATATGCACAGACAGATTTCTTTGGCAAACCACTCTTTACAACCATCCAAACCTGGGAACAGCTTGACTTTCTGCATATCTATCAAAATGCAGCGCTGATCGGAGAAAGTATGGTCAAAATAAATCCGGAAACAACCGAGTACCTTTATGATCACTCAATTACCTTATTGATTCAACGATACGGACGAATTTCCGCCGCGTTGCTGCTTGTTTTATTTAGTCTTTTGTTATTTTTATTGTTTAAAAGGCTCAAAAGACAAAATACAGAAATCGGGAAAATCTTTACAGGAATCATCCTGCTGATGTTGACCCTGCAAACGGTTCTGGCTGTTTTATCCGACACAGGGTTGATTCCAGACGGGTTGATGAATCTCCCGTTTGTAATAACCGGCGGAACTTTTTTTATTTACGATATGTGCTTAATTGGATTTCTTCTTTCCGTGACTCGTAATGAAAGCATCACCAAAGACTGGATTACATTAAAAAACAGAGGAGGAAATGAAAATGTCTGACATCTTAGAATACATCCTCAATATGATCCCGTATATGCTGCTCGCGCTTCCGATCATTCTTGTTACACGGATCATTGCTTTTTTCTTACATAAAAAGAAAAACATCTCGACTACGTGGGAACATGAAGTCGCGATCTGCTTGTTTCTGCTGTTTATTGTCGGATTGGCCTCACAAACAATTATTCCTAAATTTGAAATAGCCGGAAATGAAATCCATATTCTCCATACCGGTATTTCGGGACGAATCAATTTCATTCCGGGACAAGTTTTTGCAGATACCTGGCAAGCCTTCAACAACGGTTATCCGAGCTATTTTATCATTAACTTTCTTGGCAATATCGGCATGTTTATTCCGATTGGTTTTTTGATTCCGCTTTTGTGGAATCGCTCGTCCCTAAAAAAAATTGCTCTGATTGCCTTGAGCATTTCTTTATTCATTGAAATCTGCCAAATTCCCCAAGCACGCGGATCGGACGTGGATGATTTGTGGTTAAATACCCTGGGCGGCGTCATCGGAGCGCTCATTTATTACGGGCTTATCAAAATTCCCGCTTTGGATAGAGCGGCTACAAAATTTAAAATGAAGCGAAACCATTTTTGATATAAAAAAGCAGAGACGGATATAACAGATATCACGCTCTGCTTTTTTATTTTTTTAATCCAATCATCTTAACAATGGCTTCTTTCCCCCATATGTAAACAGGTAAAGTCGATAGCATGCTTTCTCTACACAAATTGTCGAACCCTGACATACTATAATAATAGCCGAAACATAAGCAAACAATCATTCAATTAAAAAGAAAGGAAGACAAACACCAATGACAGATCACTTATTCATGCGTGACGAAGACGGCATAGCCGCTATTCAGTTACCTATGGCTGAATGTACGGGTTACACTTGTTTAGACAGCCAAACAGTTCCGCTGGCAATGAGTTACGTTCCGATGCAAAAATACAAGAACCGTTATTCTCCGGAACAAGCCTTTTCGGCAGGAACCTTGTTCGGAGATTTGGACAAACCGTTTCTCGGGAAAAACACAAAATGGGAGGACGGAAAACAATGACAGATAAAGATCGGTTACTCAAACAACTATCGGAATATCATTTTGCAGCATATGAAACAGAGCTGTTTCTGGACACTCATCCAACTAATAAAACTGCCTTACAGGCCCGCGAAAAGTACAGAGAAAAATACAATCAGCTTTTAGAAGAATATCAACAAAAGTATAATATGCTGTCGACCAATGCAAAAGGAAAAAATGAAGACCGCTGGACGTGGATAGACGACCCGTGGCCATGGGACTGAAGGAGGAATAAAACCGAATGTTTAATTATGAAAAAAGATTACAATACCCTATCCATATCAAAACGCCGAACCCGGCAATGGCAAAATTTATTATATCGCAATACGGCGGCGCAAATGGGGAGTTAGGCGCATCATTACGGTATCTGAGCCAACGCTACACCATGCCGTATGAAGAGCTGAAAGCAGCGCTCAACGATATCGGCACAGAGGAAATTGGGCATTTTGAAATGGTGGGAACCATTGTTCACCAGTTGATGCGCGGATTGAGTGAAGAAGAAATCAAAAACAGCCCTGCGGCCGATTATTTTATTGACCATACGGCAGGAATTTATCCAATGGCTGCAAGCGGAACGCCATTCTCAACCGAAATGATTGCATGTTCCGGCGATACGATCGCAGATCTGAGCGAAGACCTGGCAGCAGAACAAAAAGCCCGGTTGACCTATGATAATATTTTGCGTTTTGCCGACGACCCGGACGTGCGCGATCCGATTCGATTCCTTCGGGAACGCGAATTGGTACATTACCAGCGCTTTGGAGAATGCCTGAGATTGGTTCAGGACAGATTGAACTGTAAAAACTTTTATGCATTTAATCCTTCTTTTGATAAATAAAAAACCTTTATATCAGACATATACCCAATATATAAAAATCCGGAATGTAACTTTTTACATTCCGGATTTAACCAATGGATTATTTACTAAAACATTTTTATATTCTTACATTTCCTTTTGCATTCGATATCGGACTAAAGTCTCTCCGCCTCGAACGGCCGTACATTGCTGCAAAATACGATACCCTCGGCTCTTAAAAAAAGGAACTGCCGTTATCGAAGAGTCGGTATAAACGGTCTGTTTATCTTGTGAAAACGCTGTCTGTTCCAAAATATCACAAAGACAACGAGCCACAGACTGACGCTGAAAAGCATGATGTACATACAATCGATCTAAATACCCGGATTTATCGATATCACCAAACCCAATGATATCTCCGGTATGCGATAGTGCCACCCAAGTATCGTGCACGCAAAAAGATTTATCCCAATCAGAAAAATCAACAGCGGACAGCCATGCATCAATCTGCTTTTCAGAATAATCTTTGGCATTAATGATGCGTACTGTATTTTGAAACAAGGTAATGATTTGAGGTAAATCACGATTTTCATACTTTCTTAAAACCATGTTTTCCCACCTTTATAACGACTTCTGACAACTAAAATTTATTTTTTATGATTATCTCGGATTCTTAGGCAATACCCGAATTTCGGCATAATCAATATCGAATGGAACACCGTCTTTTTCCATAGTTAATTCGACGACGTTGACCCCGCGTATTACATCGACAGGAACCCGATAGCAATATCCAGGTTTTAACGTAAACTCTGGCTGCACTTTTTCAGTTCCAAAGCACTCTAACTTATGCGAATTGATATAGACACCCATCTTATCAAACGGAATCAACTGCTCCGGATTTTCCAAACGCGCACAGCCAAGAACCAGCAGTACTTCCGCATCGGCGGGAACGTCTCCGGTACGGATTCGCATTTTTTTGTAAAGATTGTAAGTATCGCACCGATCCGGGAACGGACGAGGTGCATTATCCTGCATATCATGATAGGTTGGTACATGACGTCTGACACAACGAATTGCCGTATCGTACTCCCCTGCATTACGCAGTAAATGCTGATAATTATCCCATTTATACAAATCGCTGTACATAATATAATTTTCGGGGTCATTATAATTCGTCACATTAGACCGCATATAATTAAACAAATAGGCAAAATCCGCTCCGGCGCTTAAATGTTGAAAACAAGACGCCAAAGCTGTTTCATGCGTATTGAGCCAGAATTTATCATTCGCTGTACGCAAAATGAGTTCCGTGGCTGCCGCAAATTCCACATCATACGGGGCTAAGATCCGCTTCCAAAATTCAACCGGGATATCGTTATCCGTCGGACACCACCGCGGCGAAGCAACGATAATATCTACCAGTTTTTCTTTTGCCCACTCGACCACATCAAAGCCCATATCATAACAAAGTTCCGGGCTGTATGCAACTCGCACCAATAACGGCATTTTTTTGCCGCGCTTCTGATCATACTTGGCCATGATCTTGCGAACATCACGGACAAAATCTGTCATGATCTGCCGTCCGTCTACTTCTCCGCCGACAGAAAAACAGAACATCTCCCGCATATAGTCCAATTCAACGCCGTCTACGTCATACCGATCCAGCGCTTCGTCAATATAATTCAGCATCCGTTCACGAATCTCACGGTGCGCATAATCAAAACAATTATCAAAATACCCCGCAGGACCATGATGCGCCGTACGACGCAATTCCGGATGTTGATGAAAATAGTCACACAACATGTGGCTGGTTCTGTCCGTAGCATTATGACAGTCGTTCATTCGGAAAGAAAGCCAAGGCCGGATCCCGATCTGCCGAAGCAAATCGATCCAATGCGCATACATATCGTATTGATCCTCGATAAACATCTGATAATATGGCAGCATATGCGTATGTGTATAATCCACCGCTACCCCATTTTCTTCTTTCTGCAAATACTTCTGATCATAGGACGCCAGATATTTAGACGGGAAAGAAGAATTCATACTATTAACATTGATTAAATAATCCGTTACCTGCGTGCCGGCATATTGAGCGATATATTCTTTTGCAATTTCCGGCGTCGGCCGAACCCCAGCCTCGTAATACTCACAAAACTGGTGGGTGTTATCCTCATTAAACATGATCTTGCGCTGAACTTTTGACATAGAACTCGATCCTTTCATGCGTAATTCCTACGCGATTTTACCATATCCGACCTTAAAAGTCAACCCTTCTGTCCATCTTTTATAAGCCAAGAACAAATTTCTCAATTGCATGTGCCACTCCGTCTTCGTCATTACTGTCTGTAACAAAATCTACAAAATCAAACAACTGCGGGTCTGCATTCTTCATCGCGACCGAGAACGCCGCATTTTTTAACATCTCCACATCATTGTTGCTGTCTCCGATTCCCATAACATGTTCCGGATCAACCCCTAAAATTCGGCATAGTGCAAGAATCCCGCTCCATTTTGAAGCCGTCGCAGAATTGATCTCCAACGCATTCTTAGAGCCGGAAGAAATTCGTATCCGAGGCTCTTGCTTAAAATAGGCCCATGCTGCATCAAAATCGGCATCACGCTTAAACAATAAATTAAATTTCTCGGCAGTAAAATCTTTTTGCCGAACCAGCTGCGCCAAGTTATCTGCTAACAATACCCTTGTTTGCATAATACGTAAATCTTGATCCGACAATCCGTATCCGTCTGAAAGATTATGTAAATAATGTGCGTCTGTCAGCAAACTGCCCTGATAATAAATTTCCAAAAAACAGTCATATTGACAAACTACCCCATACAACCACGTACATAATGAAGAATCCAGCACATCCTGATACAGTACCTCGTCCTTTTGCAAGTCTTTCACAATCGCCCCGTTTGACAGCACCGCGTACCGAAGCCCCGGCAGCCGGGATACCACTGACGGCAAACGAACTCTGCCTGTAGACGGAACAATATAAACACCCTGCGCTGCAGCTGCGGAAAACCGGTCTGCTGTTATCTGCGAAACTGTATGATCGGTTCGTAATAGGGTCCCGTCAAGATCTACTGCTACAAAATCAATTTTCATCTTTATCACCGCTTCTATTATATCAACAAAAACAAACAAACCTATGAATATTTTTTGATTTTTACATAGCAACAGCTCTTTTTTTAAAATTTCTGTGACCATTTTTATTTTTTTTAAATGCTGAAAAAAAACTATTGACAAGCCCACGTTTTTATAGTATAATATTCGAGTAGCCGCCGGTGTGATGGAATTGGCAGACGTGCTGGACTCAAAATC
>CDZQ01036424.1_pt1 | contig 12026 bp, 9 predicted proteins | sample 554831 | NCBI WGS metagenome assembly CDZQ01 (sample SAMEA3182112, study PRJEB8094) | gut metagenome | biome: human; feature: gut; material: Stool; isolation source: human stools | place: Canada | collected 2013-05-06
GACTTTTTCTTTCATACGCATTGCCTTTTACCTTGAGGACGAGGCAGAGACGAAAGGCCCCGCCGTACCTGCCGCTTTCACTCCCCGATATCGCTGTGGCCCTGCTCAAATTCCCATTGCAGGCCGTATTTATCAATAAAATAGAAATACCGTACCCCGATGAGAATCCTGGCCGTCTGTATATTCCGCTCGTCGCTTTCCCGCAGGTCCTGGTCAAAGAAACGGACCTCGGAGGGCAGCGTCTCGCTGATCTGGAATACCCGGTACGCGTTTGTCTGGTTGATAAGCTGTGTATCGGGCATGGACTTGATATGCAGGAAGGCCTCCTCGATGTTGGTGACCTTCAGCGCCACATGGCGCGCCCCGCTGACGTCGTTGGCGGCAAAAATGACCGGCGTCTTCCGCCCCTCCGGATAGTGGTACTGCATCAGCTCCAGGGTCAGCTTTGTGCCGGGCACGTTGACAAAGGCGATGGAGACGTCGCCTTCCCCGGCCTCCGCAAGAAAGCCCGCAGCTTGGAAAAATCCCTTGTTCTTCCAGTGGGAGAGATAGTGGTCGGGCACGGCGCCCAGCAGCTTCCGGTAATAGGACACGGCAGCCATGAGATCGTCCACGAAAATGCAGATATGGGACAAGCCGGTGAACCGGGGCATCTGCGCCTGCCGCGGCGCGGAAAAATGCTTCTTCACCGTCAAGTCGACCCAGTTGTTTTTTACCGAGACAACGACGTCGTCGGCAAACCCCAGGAGGATGGACTTCTCCACGCCCTCCAGTTCCGCGAATTTTTCCTCCGGCAGGCGGCCCTTTTCATATTCGGACAGGGACCACACCGGGGACGAGGACCGGAAGGGGGACATCCCCGAGGAGGCGCCGCTCAGGAAGCTCCCGCTGACCGCCTGGTAGTAGTCCGGGAACTCCTGATAGATCAGCAGTCCGGCAAACAGCGCGCTGATCTTGTTTTTCAGGCCCTTGATGGGGGCGTTGATCTTTTCCTTTGACGCAGCGACAAACGCCGCTTTCGCCTCTCCCTCCATAGGCGCCATGGCGTTCAGGTGCAGCGCGCAGTCCCCGTGCTCATACTCCAGCCACAGCTTCCCCTGGCAGGTTTTCAGAATGTCTGTTGTCATGGAGATCATCTCCTCGGTCAACAGACGCAGGACATTGGTTTTCTCCCGGTCCAGCCCGGCCTCCGCGGAGGCGGTTTCCACCATCTGCAAAGCTTCCACAGCACAGGACAGGTTGTTGGTCAGTCTGATCTCCTGAGATTTCATGTAAGACTCCCTCATATGCGCTATTCAATGGTGAGGATGTCAACGAACCCGGTCACCTCAAACACCTCTTGGATGGTTTCGTTCACATGCCGTATCACCATTTTCCCCTGCTTGTTCATGACCTTCTGGGCGGCCAGCAGCACACGCAGGCCGGCTGAGGACAGGTACTCCAGCTTCTCAAAGTCCAGGTCCAGTTCCGTAATCCCGTCCATGGACGCCTTCAGCTCCGCCTCCAGCTGTGGCGCGGTGGTGGTGTCCAACCGCCCTTCCAACGCCACATGGAGCGCGCTGCCGTTCAAGTCTTTCTGAATTGTCATGATGATGAACCTCCATATTCTATGTGTTGATGGCTGCGGTCTTTTTCTGCGGATGCCGCAAGCCGTCACCCGCCAAAGAATCCGCGCCCCGTCTCTGCAATCGCCAAGATCGCGGAAGACCCCGGCGCTTCCCCGCCGGGCCGCGCTTCTCCTGCGCACCCGCGCTCTGCCTAAAACAAGATTGTCAGCGAGTTCTTTCCGTCTGCGTATGTATAAGCGTGATCTTTTGTCCGGCTGAGGGCCAGCTTCACGCTGATGGCGTCGCCTTCCTGGATCGGGTCGAAGGCCTCTCCGTGCCAGGATATGACGGCTCGACATTCGCTGCCGTCCTCGCTGCACATGGCCCCAAAGTCCACGTAGCAGGCTTCATCCGGCAGATGCGGCAGGATGCAGGCCACGCACAATTCCTCGAAGATCTGCTGGAACTTCAGCGACTGCTGGGCGCCCAGGAGCTGCTTGCGGGCGAAATTGTCGATTTCGGTGGCCGCGCCGATGAAGTCAAAGTCCTTTGTAGTGATCTCGCAGTGGTAGGTCTTCAGGCGCAGCACAAACGCCTGGCAGCGGTCTGTCTTCGGGTGGCCAAACACCTGCTCCGGCGTCCCGTCCTCATAGATTACGCCCTGGTCCATATAGAACACCCGCGTGGACACATCCCGGGCAAACTTCATCTCGTGTGTCACGATCAGCATGGTCAGGCCCTGGGTCGCCAGGTTACGGATGACGGAGAGGACCTCGCCCACCATGGTGGGGTCCAGGGCGCTGGTCGGTTCGTCAAACAGGACGATGTCCGGGTGCATGCCCAGGGTACGGGCGATGGCGGCGCGCTGCCGCTGCCCCCCTGAGAGCTCGTCGGGATAGTTGAAGGTCTTTTCTCCCAGGCCGACTTTCCGCAGCAGTTCCACCCCCCGGTCATAGGCCTCCTGCCGGGAAATACCCAGCAGCTCCACCGGGCCCAGCATGATGTTCTCGATGATGGTCAGGTGGGCAAAGAGGTTGAAGCTCTGGAATACCATCCCCATCCGGCGGCGCACCGCGCTGAGCTGGGCGGCCCTGGCGGTGGTCAGCTCCTGCCCAAACACCTTCACGCTGCCGCCGGTGGGGGTCTCCAGCCGGTTCAGGCAGCGGAGCAGCGTGCTCTTTCCCGTGCCGGAGGGCCCGATAATTGAGATCACCTCTCCCCTGCGGATCTCCGCGTTGACATCCTTCAGCGGCGTCACGTTGGGATAGACTTTCGTCAGATGGGAGATCTCAATGACCGGCTCCGCATCCGCCGGCTGCTCCGGCGTGCGCGCTGTCTCCTGCTGGGCGCCCGCCGTCTGTATCCCTCTGAGTTCCCGCCGGCGGCGCTTGGGGTCAATCTTCCGCTCCATCACGCTGAGCGCCGCGGTCAGCGCCCAGGCCAGCAGGAAGTAGATCGCGGCGGACACGATCAGGGGGAAGAACGCCTCGAAGGTGCGGCTTCGGATCAGGTCCGTGGCTTTTGTCAGATCCTGTACCGCGATATAGCCCACCACCGAGGTCATCTTGACCATGGAAATGAACTCTCCCCGATAGACCGGGAGAATATGCCGCGCGGCCTGGGGCGCGATGATCTTCGTAAAGGTCTTGACCCGTCCGAACCCCAGGGCAGATGCCGCCTCCCACTGGCCCACGTCCACCGCGTTGATGCCGGTGCGGATCATCTCGGAGACATAGACGGCAAAATTGATGGAAAAAGCCACAATCGACACAACGACGCCGCTGAGATGGCTCTGGGCAAACACCACATAGAACAGCACCATCAAAAGGACCAGCACCGGGATCCCTTGGATAAAGCGGATCAGGACCGCCGCGATCCCGGAGGCAAGGCGGTATCGGCTCCTGCGGACGAGGCAAAGGCCAAAGCCCAGGATCGTGCCGAACAGCGCGGAAAAAATGGAGATCACGCAGGTGACGCCCAGGCCGGACAGCACCATCTCCCACCGGTTCTCCTCAATAAAGTTCCGGTAAAAGCTGTCGGCCAGCCCGGCAAAGAAGCCGCCTTCCTCCGATTCCACCACACGGCCCAGGTCCTCCGCCCGGACCAGGAGGGACACGCCGCCGGTATAGTGGGCGGTGGGGAAGTCTATGCTCTCCCGCCGCTCGTCCGTGATGCTGATAGAGCTGGAGATGATATCCACCATGCCGCTCTGGAGCATCGCCATAATGCCGCTGAAATTGCCCTGGGTAATCTCCAATTCCATTCCCAGTTCCCTGGCGATCAGGGCCACCAGCTCCACCTCGTAACCCATGGACGCGCCGTCGTCGCCCACATAGCTCATGGGCTCCATGGTGGAGTCATGCGCATAGCGCAATGTGCCGTTGGGGGCGTCATACTCCCCCACATCCACCGATTTGGCGCTTTCGTCGGCACCCATCCATTCCGCCTCCAGGGCGTCCAGCGTCCCATCCGCCTGAAACTGCTCGATGATGGCGCTGACCGGCTCCGTCAGCGGGCTGTCCTTCTGGAGGCCCAGCCCATAGCTGTCCTCGGCAACAATCTCCGGGAACACAGCCAAGTCCGGCTGCCGGGCCGCCGCCAGGTTGACCACAGGCAGGTCGTTGATCACGGCGTCCACCGTCCCAGACTGGAGGGCCAGGAGCTGGGAGGAAAAGTCGTCAAAATACTGGAACTGTACACCATCGACATGATCCAGAAGAATCTGGTCGTGGGTCGTGCCGGTAAAGGCCGCCACTGTGACGCCGGAAAAGTCCTCCAAGGTCTGGAAGCGGACGCCGTCCTCCGGCGTCCCCAAATCCTCCGCCCGGGCCAGGATCACCACGCCGCCGGTATACAGGGCGGTGGGAAAGTCAATGCTCTCCCTTCTCTCATCGGTGATGCTGATAGAGCCGGAGATGATATCCGCCCTCCCGCTGCTCAACATCGGGATCAGGGAACTGAACATGGCCTGAGTAACTTCCAGTTCCATCCCCAACTCCCGGGCAATCCGGTACACCAGCTCCACCTCATAGCCCATGGACTGGCCGTTGTCGCCAACATAGCTCATGGGCTCCGTGGTGGAGTCGTGGGCATAGCGCAGCGTGCCGTTGGGGGCGTCATACTCTTCCAGTTCGATGGTCTTGACGCTCTCGTCAGAGCCCATCCACTTCTCCGCCAGGGCGTCCAGCGTGCCGTCCGCCGCGTAAGTCTCGATGATGGCGCTGATCTGGTCCGTCAGCGGGCTGTCTTTGGGGAGGCCCAGGCCATAGCTGTCCGGGGCCAGGGTCTCCGGGAAAATGGCAAGTCCCGGCTGTCTGGCCACCGCCAGCTGGGCAATCGGCAGGTCGGTCACAATCGCGTCCACCAGGCTGTTTTGCAAAGCCAGCAGCATGGATGAGACGTCGTCGTAATACTGGTACTCCACGCCATCCACGCTGCCGCTCATGATCTGGTCGTGGATCGTGCCGGTCATGGTCGCCACAACGGCTCCGGAGAAGTCCTCCAGCTCCGAAAAGCGCGCTCCGCCCTGCGCCGCGGCTGCAGATGGCATCAGGCCGAGAGACAACACCAGGACGCACAAAAGCGCGCAGGCCCTTTTCCCGGTTTTCCGTTTCATTCGGTTGGCTCCCTTCTCAATGTCTCAATATCCAGCATCCCCAGCCGGTTGGACGCGAGGATCAGTTCCGATTGCAGGCAGGAAATTCCGCAGGATGTCATGAAGAAATCCAGAATCACGTTCCCCGCCACCGCCAGGCCGATGGCCTCCTCCGGGATCCCCAATTGCGTGAGCAGCACAGTATAGCAGGTCAGGCTGCCGCCGGGGACCGGCGGGGCCGCAATCGCGAGCAGCCCGGACACCAGCCCGCCGGTCACGGTCCAGGACAGCGGCATCGCCACGCCGTAAAACTCGGCCAGGCCAAGGGCAAGAGCGAAAAAGCCGGCCGCAGCGCCTGTTTTGAAAATCACCTGCCCCAGCGGGACGGCAAAACCGGCAATGCGCGGGGAGATCCCGAGCTGTCTCTCACAGGTCTCCAAGTTTGTAGAAAGCGCCGCGGAGGAGGATGCCGTGGACAGCGCGATGAGGTATGTGGGCAGCAGCTTCCGCAGCAGCAGCGGGAAAGACGTTTTCATGCGGACAGAAGCCGCCAGCGCATACAGAAGCGGCCATATCAGGCAGGCGGCAATCCCCAGTAAGAGTCCTTTGGCCACGCCGCGCAGCCCGGCGAGGGATTGGGAGAGCATCATGGACAGCAGGCTGATAAAGACGAACACCGCAATATACCGGCTTACCAACTCCATCAGGAACTGGATCAGGGTATTGGCGTGGTCGAATACATCGTGCACCGCGCCGGCCTTTCTTCCCAGCACCAGCAGGGCGGCCCCCACGCAGACGGCCATAAAAATGATCTGGAGCGTGTTCCCATCCAGGAAGGGAGAAACCAGATTGCTGGGTATCACGCCCAGAATCATATCGTAAATCTGAGCCGCGGCGTTGGAGCCCGCCGCCGCGGCGCCGTTGTCCGTCCGGAACAGCCACGCGGCGCACACGGCGGTAACGCAAATGACCAGGTAAATGCCCGCCAGGAAGCGGGTCAGGACCGTCTTACCGATCTTCCCCAGGGTTTGCACATCCCCGATGTTCACAATACCGCAGCACACGCTCAGGAAGATCATCGGCCCAGCCAGCGCCTGCAAAATTCCCATCAGCGCGTTGAACAGAGGCGTGACGGCGCCGGACACGGCATGTCGCACCCCATCCGGCGCAGCGAAGCAGAGCAGCCCACAGGCAGCCGACGCGGCGATTGCCAGCAGGAGCTGGGCCAGAGAGCTGAGCCTCTGCGGCTTTGGTGGGTAAAACGCCAGACGGTTCACCCCGTCCTGATAGCTGTAGACGGGTGCGAGACCCGCCTGGGCCAACAGGCTGGAATATAAAACCTGCCCGCCCTCCGCCGCGTCCGCATCGGACGGGTCATCCCGCCGCCCGGGGACCAGCAGCTCTATGTACGTGCGCCCCCATCGGGTCCCGCATCGGAAGCGGCACGGGGTGTCTGCCGCGACGCCGCGCTGCCACACCGCCAGGATGTCCTCTGTCGCCAGCCGGAGCCGGAGCGCTTCCTTCCGTTCTACCGCCGCTTGCTTCAGGGCCTCGGTCAGCAGGGCCGCGAGGCGGTCGATCCCCGCCGCGTCCAGCAGGACGGTTTCTTCCCTCTTCTCCAGGGTATGTGTCTGTTTTCCCACGAACAAAACTTCCCTTTATTGGATGATTCCATGATCCCGGGCCAGCGCCGCGACGCTCCGGTCATACGTGGCTTCCGCCTCTTTGGAGAAAAAACAGCCCGGCACGCCCTCGTCATGGTCCCGGTGGTGGGCAACGCAGGCGCAGCACTTTCCGTGCCGCGGGCAGTCATAAGTGCAGGGACAGTCCCGCCGGTTATCGCACAGTTCCATGGTCATGTCTCTTTTCTCCTGTCCTTTCTGTTTCCACTGGCGCGCACCCAGGCGTCCCGCCGGGTATGCCCGGTTTTTATTCCATCTGGGCCTGCGGATAGCAGCAGATCCCAACGTCCAGCGCCACGGGAGCCGTCAGGTGGAAATTGGCGTACTTGCAGTACCAGCACTGCTCCTTTTCGATGGGCAGCCAGCCGTCCCGCGGGGAAAATGCCGGGCAGGCGTCCTTGGGCCATACGCTGCCGCCTGGTTTCGGCATCGGCAACCGGATCCCCCCTTCGCGCACATGTTCCACAGAAGTTTCCCCCTCTCCAGGCTGTTCCAGCGGCCTTGGACCGGTCTATTGACAAATAACTTGACGGCGTGATATTACTTTACTACGCTCCCGATTCGTTTCATACAAACTGCGCAAAATCCATGTCTGCTTGCGCATTTTTTGTAAAGCACCATGGCCGAAGGAGGTTGAGGACGGATGCTCAGCATAGCGATTTGCGACGATGAGGCGTGGTATGTACAGCAGACGGCAAATTTTGCCCGGGAATATCTCCACAGCCGTCCCGAGCTGTCCGGGCAGATCCATACCTTCCCGTGCGGGCAGGCCCTGCTCAACAAGGTGGAGGAAACCGGCGGCTTTGACCTCTATCTTTTGGACATCATCATGCCGGAGCTGAACGGGATCCAGACTGGGCAGCAGCTGCGGGAGCTGGGAAACGGCGGAGAGATCATCTATCTGACCACATCCTCGGACTACGCCATCGACAGCTATTCCGTGCGCGCTTTCTTCTATCTGCTCAAGCCCATCCAGAAGGAGCGGCTTTTTGAGGTGCTGGACGCGGCGGTGGAAAAGCTGAATCACCGCCGGCAGAAGGCCATCGTGGTCACCACGCGGGACGGGCCGCGCCGGCTCCTGCTGGATCAGATCCTGTATGTGGAGCGGGTCGGGCGGTGCCTGCGCTATTATTGCGCCGGCGGCAATGTGGATTCCATGAGCCTGCGCGTCACGTTCCGCACCGCGGTGGAACCGCTCCTTTCCGACCCGCGGTTTTTCCAGTGCGGTTCCAGTTTCGCGTTCAATCTCCAGCACGTCGCTGGAGTGAAGGGGCAGGAGGTCCTCCTGGACAACGGCTGCGCCGTTGCCATCCCCCGGGCCTCCGTACCCGCGCTGAAACACGCCTGGGGCAACTTCTGGCTGGAAGAATCGCGGCAGGCAGGCGGCTTCCAAAAGGGGGCGCGGAGATGAACCCGGACCTGTATGAGGCACTGACTTTGGCAGTGACCCAAGTATTCCTGGGCATCTATGTGATACTCCTTGTGGAATTCCGGCAGCCCGTGCGGACATGGCGGCTGTGCTGGCTGGCCCTGGCAGGAGGGATCGTCGCGGCCAATGTGGTGTGGGTTGCGCTGGGCCATTTCGACTTCTACTCCCGGTTCGGCGTGTTGACCCTGGTGACCCCGTATACGATTGCCACCGTCTGGTGTTCCCGATACAGGGGGTTCCGCACGGTGTTCAGCGTCGCCAACGGCGCTTATGTGGGGTGTATCTGCGGGGTAAACGGATATGTGGCGCAGGCGCTCATGCCGGATGTTCCCGGGCTGTCGCTGGCGGTGCGGGTCGTCTCTTTGATCCTGCTGTATTTCGTGCTGAAGAAATTTGCGCGGACCTGCCGCAAAATGCTGTGCCAGCTGGACTATGGCTGGGTGATCCTCTCCCTGATCCCGGTCACGACCAGCCTGCTGATGCTTTACACAAACTACGTCTATTTCCGGCAGGAGCCGATGCCGGCGGCAATCGTGCTGTACGGCCTGATCGTGGTGTGCGCCTGCTCGTATTATCTGATGTACCTTTTTTTCGAGCGGGTCCAGAAAGAGGATGAGGCCCGCCGCAACGCCCAGCTGTCGGCCCTGCAGCTCTCCGCCCTCCAGAGCCGGATGGAGGCCGTCCAGACAGTGGAAGACGCGATCCGGATCGAGCGGCACGACCTGCGCCACCGTTTCCGGGCCATTGCGGAGCTGGTGTCCCAGGGGAAAGCCCAGGAGGCGCTGGCCTTTATCGGCGCGGCCCAGACCCAGTTGGAAGAACGCAAGCCCGTCCACTGGTGCCGCCCGCCCGTGCTGGACGCTGTATTCTCCGCCTACTTTGGCCAGGCCCAGCGCAGGGACATCCGGGTGGACGCCCACATCGCCCTTGCGGACAAGCTGCCTGTGGAGGAAGCGGAACTGGCCATCGTTTTTTCCAACGCCCTGGAAAACGCCATCCATGCCTGCATGCGCCTGCCGGAGGCCCAGCGGGAAATTCGCTGCAAAATCATCTCCTATCCCAATCTGATGTTTGAGTTCTCCAACCCCTATGCCGGGACCGTCCGCTTTGACGCGTCGGGGCTTCCGGTTTCCACCCGGCAGGGCCACGGGATCGGAAGCCACTCCATCGCCGCTTTCTGCGAAAAGCACGGCGCCTCCTATCAATACACCGCGGAAAACGGGCATTTTACGCTGCGTGTTGTCTTATGAGGTATGCCGGATTGCGCGGCAGCTTCCTGCAGCGGGCCATTCCCGAAACCATACCATAAAAGAATCGGAGCATCCCCCTTTTTTAACGGGGATGCTCCGATTTTTCGGATCTGCGCCTGCGCCTCCGAAACCGGTTACGGCTTCCGGATGTCCGCTATGGCCTGGGTGTCGATGACAAAGCTGGGCATGCCCATGGATCCCGGCGCCACCTCATATTCCTCAAACACGATGACCAGGTTGCCGGACGCATCCAGATAAAAGTCCTGGTCGGCGTCAATGGCCTGGAAGCAGTCCTCCTCCGGCCAGATGCCGCCGGGGATAAAGTAGTCCCCCTCCCCCGCCTCCACCTGTTCTTCCATCTGCCGGAGGATATCGCCGCTGATGGCCCCTATGTAGTCGCTGCCCTCCAGGAACAGGTCGGACAGGGAGAGGATCTGCCCGGTTTGCTTGTCCAGCGTGAAGTACCGGCTGTAATCCACAGACCCGCCGGCGTTGAGCGTGGTGTAAAAGCACAGGGACAGCAACTCCTCGTCATCCCGCAGCACCTGATATCCCGTGTCCGACGCCACATAGCCCTGATATTCCCGCGCCGCGTACCAGAGGAAGGTCTCCTGCACCTGGGCGATATACGCCGCTGTCTGCTCGTTCATCTCCTCCGCCCCGTTCCCGGCCGGCACCGTGGAGGCGGAAGGGGCGGGAGTTTCCGCCTCCGCGGCGTCCTCCAGCACCGGAAACTCGCCGGAAATCGAGGTGTCTCCCCAATGCAGGTGGTATGTGCGCAGATCCGCGATCCGGATGACAGGGCCAAGGACAGGCACCGCCTCCAGCGCCCGTGCCAGGTCCGGCATGCAGTTGAGGCCCACCACGCAAAGGAGCACGATCATCCCTACGCGGACCGCCGCTCCCGCGGCGCCGCCCTTGTTGGGCCGGCCATCCGTTTTTTGCGGGGACAGCACCGCCTTCAGGAGAAACGCCCCGTCGTGCTGCTCGCACGCCAGAATGCCTCCATAGTGCTTCACCACGGTATCGACGCTCTTCAGCCCCATGCCGTGCTCCTCAGAGGGCCCAGTTTTTGGCAGGCCGTCCGGGCCGAAGGCGATCTCCTCCCGGCAGGGGTTTTCGACCGTCAGCGCAATCACGCCGTTTTCGTGGGTCGCCACGCGGACGCGGATCCACTTGTCCGCCGCGCTTTCGTTCTTCTGGCAGGCGTGGATGGCGTTTTCAATCCCATTTGCCAACACCACGCACAGGTCCAGCTCGTCCACCGGGCAGCGCTCGGGGATGTCCGCCTTCAGATCCACTGTGCAGCCGCAGGCCCTGGCCCTGCCGAGGCAGGAGCGGAGCAGGGCGTTCACCGTCACATTGGCGCAGCAGACCTCCGGCGCCAGTTCATGGAGCTGCCCGTTCAGCGCGCTGATGTATTCCAGCCCCTCATGGGATTTCGCCTGGCTGAACAGACCCTCCAGCACCTGGAGGTGGTGCCGCATATCATGGCGGTATCTCCGCCCCTGCTCCAGCTTTTCCCGGAGATCCTCATATTCCCTGCGCTGGTTTTCCAGCTGCGATCTCGCCGCCTGCTCGGCCGCCTCTGTCTGCCGCAGGGCAGCCGCGGAAACCAGCCCCCAGGCCATCACGCCCGCCAGCGACAGGGCGGTCAGGAGGATGAGCAGCAGAAGCAGGGGGTCCGTCACGGTGTTTGCCCAGTAGGAGAACAGCAGGAACAGCATGACCATGGGGAAACCCAGCAGCAGCCAGCCGCTCCTGTTTTCCAGCACATAGGCGCGGTACGGGCGGCGGAGAAACCGGAACACCAGGCCGGACAGCGCGAGCGCCGCCGCCAGCACCGGCAGCACCGTGTGGCCGGGGAGCCAGATATTCAGCAGCCTTTGGAGGAACAGCAGCACCATGCTCACCAGGATGCCGGCGCTCCATACGGAGGCGGTCTGGAGAAAATTGGAGCCGGACAGCACGTGGACGGCAAGGATCGCCGGGACATACGCGGTGACAGGCAGCAGGGTCAGCACCAGCGTCTCATCCAGGCCCGCGGCAAGCAGCCCGGCCTGGAGCGCCAGGATCCCGGCCAGGAACCCGGCGGCGAGCAGCCCGGTCGTTTTATGGGAAAACCGGAAACGCATCAGGCTGCCGCAGACAAACGCGAAAGCGGCGAACCGGATGGCCTCCAGCAAAAAATGTTCTGTGTATCGCAAAGATCCCTCTCCCCCTGTTGTCCGATCCCCCGGCGGGGCGCTTTAAGCCTGCGCGCCCCGGAACCCGCGGGAACCCGCTGTTTTTTTCAGTATACCGTATAACCGCCGGGATTACAATCCGGCAAATGGGACGGGGAAGCCTTGCTTCCGGGCCGGCGGCGCCGGTCCACGGCGGAGGGGCCGCCTGTTCCGGGTGCGCCGGACGCCGCCCGGGAAGGGGCGGCGCGGGCGGAAATTTTGCGCAAGCGCCGCCGGATTTTGCATATCCGGGGGAACGGGACCGCCGCTGGTGCTATAATGGGGCCTGCTGCAGCCC